>Ga0315289_10011026_pt1 | contig 12852 bp, 13 predicted proteins | sample YL17G11_40_MG_FD_203452 | JGI IMG/M metagenome (GOLD analysis project Ga0315289, IMG submission 203452) | Sediment microbial communities from Yellowstone Lake, YNP, Wyoming, USA - YL17G11_40 | ecosystem: Environmental > Aquatic > Freshwater > Lake > Sediment | place: USA: Wyoming | collected...
AATCTTCGGACGCATTATAATTATAACAGCAGAGAAATCAGAAGCTTTTTATCTGGGTTCACCTTGCTGCGCTTGGTGGACTCTGCGGGTAGCCCACGTAGTGAGGTTTCTTTAATTCTGCTCTCCATCAGTGTTAATCTGGTTCATCTGTGGTTACTATTCATTCCTCGTTCGGTGGACTCTGCAAGTAGCATCTGTGGCTTTATTTCTTTCTTTTTCGTTCAGTGGACGCTTTGCGTTGCATCTATGTTATTCTGTGGTTTAATCTCTTTTTTCGGTACAGCCGTGGTTTCATCGTTTACCTGAGAAGTCGAGTCGGCCAGTTGAAAATAATGACGAAATAGTTCGCGCGCGATTGGGGCTGACACTGCGCCGCCCTTACCGGCATTTTCCACAATAATACTAAATAGAACTTTCGGCTCCGGATTGCCGGCATAACCAACAAACCAGGCATGGTCTTCCCCAAAAGGGTTTTGGGCGGTACCGGTCTTGCCGGCAATCGCCACTTCTTCAACTTTTGCTGCCGCCCCGGTGCCCCGTTCAACTGCATAAAAAAGCGCTTCCTTAATTATCTCAAAGTTTTGCATCAAAAGAGAAACGTGCCGTTTTTGGGGCGCGTAGTTATTGGCTAATTTATCTTTGGGCACTATCGTTTTAAGTAAATGGGGCGTGAAAAATGCATCGTTGCCGGCAATCGACGCATAAAAATTTGCTAACTGCAACGGCGTTACCAGAATTTCACCTTGACCAATCCCTAAATTTAACAGAATTCCCTTTGACCAGCGATTTTTACCATAGCGTTGGTCAAGATACCGCCGGGTCGGGACTAAACCTTTATTCTCTTCGGGTATATCAATACCGGTTAGATTACCAAAACCGCATTTTAAGGCTGTTTGCGCAATTAAGTCTAAGCCGATTTTCAGTCCAGTCTGATAAAAATAGATATTGCAAGATTGCGCAATGGCTTCGATCAAATTTAACTGCCCGTGAGTGGTCCAGCATTTGAAGGTTCGGTTGCCAAAATGAAACTTCCCCGCGCAAGGTTGGAAATAGGTATTTTTGGCAAGTAACCCATTTTCGAGCCCGGCTAAAGCGATACAAGGCTTAAAGGTTGACCCGGGCGGATAACCGCTCATGGTTGCTCGATTGAAAAATGGCTTGCCGCGGTCATTAATTAACTTATTCCATTCTTCGGCGGGTAATGGTCCTAAAAGGATATTGGGGTCAAAACTCGGTTTCGACACCAAACAAATTATTCCGCCGTCGCTTAAATCAATACCGACAATCGCGGCTTGATTATAATCTTTTAAAATTTGATAAGCAAATCGCTGCAGGGAGGCGTCAATGGTTAGGTAAAGGTCAGCCCCGGCTTGGGCGGGTGCTGGTTTCTTTTCGTAAATTGGACCAACTTCCTTACCGCGGCTATCAACTTCAATAAACCTCATGCCGTCGTAGCCCCGCAAATATTTTTCATACTGAGCCTCAATTCCGGCTCGCCCGATACAATTAGACGGGTTATAACTCGAATCCCTTTTTAATTCGTCTTCACGAATTTCATCGACATAGCCCAGGGTATGACTAAAGGTATCGGCAAAGGGATAATAGCGCAGGGGTTCAACTTCGACCAGAACGCCGGCGAGCTGATTGGAATTCTCTTCGATTTTTGCTACCAAGTCGGCGGCGATATCCCGCCTGATTTTAATGGGCAGGGCAAGCGCACGATTGCGCTCGACTTTTTGCCAAATTTCCGGGAATGGAGCGTTAGTTATTAACGATAGCTTATCGATTGACACGCTGTCCGTTTCTAAGGGGATTACTGAGATTGAGAAAGCCGGACGCGTCGAAGCGAGCAAGACACCGTTACGGTCAAAAATCCGACCCCTTGGCGCGGTGACAATGGCACGTCGGATTCGATTCATTTCGGCTAAACGGAAGTAGCGAGCTCCAAAAACTAGTTGAAACTGAACCAGGCGGGCGATAATTAAAAAAAAGAGCGTTGCCCCGATTATGGTTAAAACTCTTAAGCGGACTTCCATTGCGTTGGCAAAATATGTCGGATTATACTATCGAAGGGTAACACTAAAATCAAAGTAATTAAGCCGGAAACGATAATTTCAAACAAGGGAGGTAAAGCTTTGCAAATTAAAAAAACCAAGAGATATTTAAAAGCTAAAACGATTCCCATCAGAACAACCAGATAGCGGTTACTATGATAGATAATCTCCTGCAGGGCATTAACCCCAAATCCGGCAACCAAACAAATGAGCAAATTAAAACCAAAGGTCATCGGATTTACTAAATCGAGGCAAAGTCCGGCGAACAGACTTAACCACAAAACTACCTTTTTGGTTTCGTAAATGGCAAAGACCAAAAGCAGCAGCAAAACAAGGTCCGGACTATAGCGCATTATGGTGGTCTGAACCAGAAATGCAAGATAAATAAAAAGAAAAGACAAAAATGTCTTCATTTCTCACCGGACACGGCTGGACCAAGATAATGACACCGATTGGCACAGCTAATCAGGGTCAATCGGCACTTGGCTTTGATTACAGTTTGGCTTATCCAGTTAGAAATAACAAAGAGAAAAGAATTGAAATCAACGATTTCAATATTTTCTTTATACCATTTAAAATTTCTAACGCGAATCATTGGGTTTTTATTTCGAGCGGGGGTTCAATTTTAATCTCCCTCAACGTTTTCTCCCAGTCGGCATTAGTGCTTGAAGCACTGCCGCGCTGTGCCTCAGGCACTTCGGCTGGTTTAACGGTGCCGGTTATTATATATACCGCTTCGATTGCATAAATATTAACGAACGGATGGAGGGTAATGTCTTTAAATAAATCATGGGCACGATTATCAACTTTCATAACCGTACCAATCAGAAGTCCCTTTGAAAAGATACCGCCCGTGCCCGAACTAATGATTGTGTCGTCCACCTTGATGTCGGCATCCGGCGTTACATAATTTAATCTCAGCCAATTGTATTTATGAGTCGTTACGACCCCGTTTACTCGGCTCCGTTGGTCCATCGCGGCAATCTTGGAATTTTTACTTAGCATCGTCTCGACCAGTGATTGGAAAGGAGAAGATTGAATCACCTTCCCGACAATTCCCAGCTCGGTAATCACCGGCATATTGATTTTGATGCCAGAGGACTCGCCTTTGTCGAGCAAAAGATAGTGACCCATGGTTTCTTTGTCGCGTCCAACAATCTGACTCTTTATTAAGGAAAATTCGGGTGAGGTCAATTCGCTACCTTTACTGCGCAGGGTTTCTTTTAATCGAGCATTTTCGACCTGTAGCTGAGTGGCAAGCAAAGTAAGTCGGGAGTTTTCCTGTCGGAGATTAAAAATATTAGTAAAGAAGCGGAGCGATGTGTTAAGCGGGGCAAGTAGAATTGTTCTCGGATAGGTTAATAACTTAAGCTTAGCTTCCCCCGAAATAAAAAGAAATATGATGCTTATTACCAGGAACAGCAGGAATAAACGATTTTCTCCAACTCGAAATGAGCTGCGACTAATTGGCGGGGTCTTATCGGTAATTGATTGATTCATTAATTGATTCTGAAGAACTTCTTTTTACGACTTATTTAGTCTTGATTAAAAGCTTTTCGTTGCGATGAAGATCCTCTAATACTCGACCCGCACCTAAAACTACGCAATCGGTCGCATTACTAGCAACATAGACCGGTAAATTAGTCTCTTCGGCGATTAAGAGGTCAAGTCCTTTTAAAAGCGAACCCCCGCCCGCCATATAAATCCCCCGGTCAACAATATCTGCCGCCAATTCGGGCGGGGTTTTTTCTAAGGCGAGGCGAACCGCTTCGACAATCAGGGTAACTGGTTCTTCCAGGGCTTCGCGGATTTTCGCCCCAGTAATTTTAATCGTTTTCGGGATTCCGGAAACCAGATCTCTTCCCTTAGCTTCCATGATTTCATCCTTACCAGTAGCATAAGCCGAGCCGATTTTTATCTTAATCATTTCCGCCGTTTGTTCGCCGATGATTAGATTATAATTCTTTTTCACGTAATTGATTATCGCTTCGTCCATTTCATCGCCGGCAATACGAATCGAGTTGACGTTGACCACCCCGCTGAGGGCGACCACCGCGATTTCGGTCGTACCGCCGCCGATATCGACTATCATGTTTCCGGTTGGCGCATCAACCGGCAAGCCAACGCCGATCGCAGCCGCAATTGGCTCGGAGATGAGATAAATTTCGCGGGCACCGGTAGCTTCCACGGAATCCCGCACCGCCCGTTTTTCCACTTCGGTGATACCGGAGGGAACACAAATGATGACGCGGGGGCGGACAAATAACCGTTTTTTCTGAACCATGGCGATAAAGTGTTTGAGCATGATTTCGACGATATCAAAATCCGCAATTACGCCATCTTTCATCGGGCGGATTGCTCTTACCCCTTCTGGGGTACGACCCAGCATTTTCTTAGCTTCGGTACCAACCGCTACAACGTTTTGCGAATTTTCTTCAATCGCGACAATCGAAGGTTCATACAATTGAATGCCTTTGGTTTTGACATAAATTAAAGTGGTGGAAGTACCTAAATCGATAGCAACGTCATTGGAGAACCGTTCGGTGAACTTGCGAAAGAATGCGCTAAATTGCACAAGTTAGGGTATCGAGAAATCAAAATTTGTCAATAATCAGTTTGGGCAAAAGAAATTAAACGCGGAAAACTCCGAGCGGTAAACATAAATTACTAACCAGTCCCGAATTAACCGAAGAATATGGCAAAACCCGAAAGAACACCGAAGCACCTGAAGGGCAGCGATTACCGACACGGTTTTAGCCGTGTTCGGTGTTAAATTCCGGTTATTTCACCCTGAGGCTATTGTGAAAAATTTCTACGGGGGTTGACTTTTTGAAGAGAAGCAAATAGAATTTCGCCATGTTAAAGCCCAATGACCTTATCTTGCTTTATAATGGTGAGAAAGCAAGTTATCTTTTAAGCCTGCCCCCAGCCGGAACTTTTTCCACCCACAAAGGGAATATTGATTTTCGCTTAATTTTAACTAAGGAGTACGGCGATGTTATAAAAACTCATACCGGCAATGTTTTTTATATTCTGAAACCAACTTTAGCTGATTTGGCAATGAAGGTAAAACGGACGACGACTATTGTTTATCCAAAAGATGCCGGAATGATGCTTTTGCAAACCGCAATTTTCCCGGGAGCAAAAGTGGTTGAAGTGGGTAGTGGCAGCGGGGCATTGACCGTAATATTAGCCAATTTTATCCGTCCGGATGGCAAAGTTTATAGTTATGAAAAGAGAAAAGAATTTTTAGATAATGCCCGCGCCAATATCAAGCGCTTTGGTTTAGAACAATGGGTTGAATTTGTCGAAGCCGATGTTGAGAAACAAGGATTTTTTCACAAAGAAGCCGATGCAATTTTTATTGATTTGCCCGAACCCTGGAGTGTGATTAATTGGGCATATCAGGCACTCAAGGGCGGACATTTTTTAGTTTCATTAAATCCAACGATTGAACAAATTAAAAAGACAAAATCGGTTTTGGAGCTGGAGGGATTTACTCGAATCCGAGTGGTTGAATCGTTCGAACGGGAAATCTTAGTTAAATTTACCGGCACCCGACCCCGCGAACGGATGATTTCCCATACCGCCTATCTTATTTTTGCCCAAAAGATTAATAAAGCCGATGACCAACAACCGACTATTAATACCGAAACCTAAAATTTTAGGGCACTCTTTTTGGTTATTAATATTAAGCCTTGTCCTCAATTGCGCCCAAAATGTGGCTAAAGTACCCGGGCGGGTGGTTTGTTTAGTACCCAGTATTACCGAAATCATCTTTGCTTTGGGACGGGAAGATTATCTCAAAGGCAATACGATATACTGCGATTATCCGGAAGCAGCTAAACAAATCTACAAAGTTGGTGATTTTTCCAATCCGAGCCTGGAGAAAATCGTTGGTTTAAAACCGGAAATCGTTTTTGCTACAATGCCCGAACAGAAAATAATAATCGAAAAACTAAAGGAATTAGGAATCCCGGTTTTTATTTCTCAACCAGTAACGGTTGATAGTATGCTTAAAGAAATAAGAGCGATTGGCAAAATTCTCGGCGTAGCGCTGAAGGGTGAATCGTTGGCAATAATGCTGGCAAACGAACTAAATCAAATAAAACCAAAGATGGTAAACGTCCCTTTATACTTAGAGATATCGTCAACCCCGTTGATGACCGTAGGCAGTGGTTCATTCATCAACGATGTGATAAGAAGAGCCGGCGGTAAAAATATTTTTGATGATTTAACCCAAGAATATCCGGTGATTGACCAGGAAGAAGTCATTAAACGAAATCCGGCGGTTATTTTTATTCTGCATCCCTTAACGAAAAAGGAGGAAGTAAAAAAGCGGATTGGCTGGCAAAACATTAATGCGGTAATGAATAGCAAAATATACGATGATGTGAATCCAGATTTAATTTTCCGACCCGGACCACGAATTGTCGAAGGCATTAAGGCTTTGATCCAGAAGATTGGAAATTAAACCGTTTCATGAAGACATCCGCTCAAAATTCAAAAAATAAAGCGGGCTGGTTCTGGCTTTTGCTTTCGCTCGCTATAGCAATTATTTGTTCACTTGCTCTCGGACCGACCGGATTCTCTTTTGCTTCGCTCCAGATTCCTTTATTCGTCCGATTACCGCGGGTCGTATTGGGAATTTTTGCCGGTGGGGTGCTTTCTTTAGTTGGCGCCACCTTGCAGGGATTATTGCAAAACCCTTTAGTTGACCCCTATACCTTAGGGGTTGCCAGTGGTGCCGCATTCGGCGCCAGCGTTGCCTTGCTATTTGGCAGCGGAACCAATATTCTGGTTCTATTATTTTCGTTTATCAGTGCCCTCTTTACCATAATCCTGGTTTATAGCATAGCACGAATTAAGGGGCGTATCACTAAAACCGGCTTAGTGCTTGCCGGGGTAATCGTAAGTTTCCTCTTTTCCAGTCTCACAATGCTCTCAATGGTATTTTCGAAAAAATCACTAGTGCAAACCCTTTATTTGTTGATGGGACACTTAGGAATGGTTTTTACGGCAAAGAGTCTTATTCTTTTCATCATATCGGCACTGCTGACAATAATTGGCAGTATTTACCTCTTCAGTTATTGGCGGTCTTTAGATATTCTATCAACTAATGAAGAAGCCGCCGAGAGCTTGGGTATCGACACAAGAAAAGTGACCCAGCGTATTTTCGTTGTTTCATCGTTGTTGGTTGCGTTAGTGGTTTCATTTACCGGGGCAATCAGTTTCGTTGGGTTAATCATTCCGCATATTGTGCGCTTAGTCTTTGGTCCAAATCACCGGACATTGATTCCAGGCTCATTCCTTTTAGGTGCGAGTGTATTACTTTTTGCCGACATCTTATCCAGAACGGTTGCGCCCATCGAATTGCCCTTAAGCATTGTTACCGCCCTTTTAGGCGTGCCATTTTTCATTTATCTGCTTAAGACTAAATTATGACTAATCCCATTAGAAATCTTCGCACCGACGATGCCGACACTTCTTCAAAAATCGATTGCCCGAAGCATAACGATATTTCTAACGGGATAAATGCCTTAGAGCTAAAGAACATCAATTTTAGTTATGAGCGAGAAACTTTTCTTAAGGATTTTTCTTTAGCGGTAAGAGTCGGCGAGTTCTTTGGCATAATCGGTCCGAATGGTTCGGGCAAGACAACCATCCTTAAGCTAATGGCGGGACTTTTAAAACCGATGGCAGGCAGTATCTTGGTTTTGGATAAAGACATTAATGAGATTGGTCGAAATGATTTGGCTAAAATAATTGGATTTGTGCCCCAGGAAAATTTTTTTGCTTTTGAATTTACGGTATTTGATGTTGTGCTCTGGGGACGCAATCCTTATTTAAAGCGATTCGAAAATCCGAAAAAAATTGACTTTGATAAAACAATGGAAGCGTTAACCCTAACTGATATTTTATCATTAAAAGATAAATCGGTTAATCGGATTTCAGCCGGTGAGCGACAAAGAGTAGTATTAGCACGGGCTTTGGCGCAGGAGCCAAAAATACTATTATTAGACGAAGCAACGTCGCATCTTGATATTACGCACCAGGTTGAATTTCTTAAAATTCTAAAGAGGCTGAATAAAGGTATCCCCCCACCTTTATCCTCCCCCACTAAGGGGGGGAGGGAAGGAGGGGGGGGCGGCATGACGATTGTTTTTTTGTCCCATGATTTGAATTTAGCCAGTCTGGTTTGTTCTCGAATTCTACTGTTGGACAAAGGACGCCCGGTCGCCTGTGATAAGCCCGCGTCGGTTTTAAAACCGGAACTCATTGAAAGAGTTTACAAAGTAAAACCATATTTACAGAACCATCCTGAAACTGGCTTACCTCAAATCATTTTACCGATATAGCAAAAAGTTGATTTATATTACAACCTGAAACGACTCAAATTCCGTCCATTTTATTTAATTTTTAATTCCCAAAAGGTTAGTTATAACTAATCTTTTAATCGACCCGAAATTTCTTCTAACTGTCTGAAATTTGAAATCTTACATTGAAAATTGCTTGGAGAGGGGGGTACCACCTAGGGGGTGACCCCGTAGGTGACTTGGGGAGTAGCCTCGGAGGTCGCTTCGGGGGTTAGTTCCTAAGTAGCTTCGGAGGTTGGTTAGGGAGCGGGTTGGGAGGCAGCTTCGGGGACAACTTGGGGAGCGGGTTCGGGAGTTGGTTGGGGAGTTGGTTCGGGGGTTGACTCGGGGGTAGCCCCCTAAGCAACTTGGGGAGTAAGCTCAGGGGCTGGTTCCTATATTACTCTTTAAATTTGACTTTGAACTTGGGACTTATCGCTTTTGACTACTTTTGGGGTTGCCTGGTAGGTCACCTAGGGAGTCACCTACTAAGCCGACTCCAGTATTATTTAGCAACAATAAATTTCTTCGATATGTTGGTATCCTCAGTTTCTAATAGACAATAATAAATACCAGAACTAACCTTTTGATTGTTTACATCTTTCAAGTTCCAATTCAACCAATCGGTTTGAGAATTTATTCTGCCCGAGAATAGATTCCGCACTACTCTACCGTTACTATCAAGAATTTTGACACTTATATTACAAAGCTTCGGTAGCATATAACGAATTCGTACCGAACCGGAAGCGATGGTATTAACGAAAAGGGCGGGATAAGAACTCAGTATGGGCTGTGATTGCCATTCTGCGATATCGACCGAACCAAGATAGATGTAAAATAAATCGCTAAAATAACAGTTGTAATACTGGTCGCCACCAAAGACAATGAAATTATCATTGAAAAAGTCGTAAACCCCGGTAGAATTTCGCCGCTCAATCGGCAAATCACCCGACGGGTAAAGCACGCTCCAGGTTAGATTAGACACATCAAGCGCATAAAGATTATTATAGTATTGAGATGTATTCCAGCCGGAAAAGATATAAAACTTGTTTCGCATTGGATCATGACCAAAAGAATAACTGGTTAGCTCTGGGACATATCCCGAATATGAAAGTTGAGTCCAGTGTTCATTCCCAGGGGTTAAATCCAAAGCCCATAATTCATTTAAGAAAGTACCCTCATGCGTTCCACCAAAGACAATCATTCGATTATTTACCCAGTCGAAAAATCCACCGGCACCTCCCCGTGTTGTCGGTCTGGTCCCGGTTATTGGTATCGCTTGCCATGACATACTGTCTAATTTTAACTCCCAGGCATCATCAAAATCATTATTATAGCCAGTCCCGCCAAAAATAATCATTGATTTACGGGTTGGATGATAAATATAAAAAATTGCGTAGCGCGTATTCGGCGCGGCGCCGGATGGATATAATCTTTCCCAACTTTCATTGCCCAGAGTAAGATTCAAAGCCCAAACATCGTTAAGAAGAGTTGAACTATGCTGACCTCCAAATATTATCATCCTTTGATATTCAGGGTCATAGACGGTAGCCGACCAACATCGCCCTTCCGGCGGGTTACCCGAAGGTGATAATCGACGCCAGGAATTTCCTATTATAGTATCCAAAGGCATTTCCCAGACATCGTTAAACCATATACCATTTTGGAGTCTATCGCTAGTTCCGCCAAAAAGGATTATTCTCTGGTTAAGACTATCCACTATAATCATAGCATTACGACGAGCAGCAGGGTGATCAAGTCCTTTCCATTCCAGACCGAAGGCATTGGTGACGATTAAGAGAAGGATTAGGAGTATAATTTTGTTGTTGTTTTTCATGGCTCCTCCTTTTTGATTATATAAAGGGGTATGACTTTTTGGTCATCTCACCCTCTTGATTAATAAGTATGAATTTAAAAACGATAAAGGAGAATTTTCTGCCCATTTTGCAACGAAAATTCCCCTCACAATAAAAAAGTAATTTTATTGGAACAAAACGCCGTGCCCATATACTTAATTCTTACATAGATTTCACAATTTGTCAAGAGAAAAAGGTATTTTCCACGTACATATTCAGGAGTAGCTTAAGGAGCAAATTAGGAAATTACTTCCTTGGTTACCTCTTATTTAACGACGAGAAACTTTTTAGTTTCTTTACCGAGCCTTAAGAAGTAAATTCCGGGACTAATTCCTTTAAGGGATACTCTTACTTCTTCCTTGTTCTCTTGTGTGCTTGTGACATTGTTTACTACTCTTATCAGCTTTCCCGACACATCAAAGATTTTCAGTTCTGTGCGGTCACCGGTTTGCCCGAATCGGGTTGGCGTCCAGCGGATAGCCAAATATGACCTTGCCGGATTGGGATATATTTCTGGCGTTAAGCGTTCAGCATCAAGCATAGAGCGTTCTTCAATCCCCGGAATCTCATCCCGAATCACCGATATACTAGAACTATAACAATTTGCTACATAAGTTCGATTCTCAACAGGACTCCAAGTAAAAGCACAAGGTTAATCGCCAACTGGAATTGTTGTAATTATAGAATCGGTTACTCCATCAATAACTGCGACATTAGCGCTACCACTATTAGCGCAATAGACCTTATTGTTGATTGGACTGTAGACTAAAGCAAAAGGTTTATATCCCACGAAAATGGTGGTAATCACGGAATCGTTCGCACCATCAATCATCGTAACACTACTGGTCCGATAGTTAGCGCAATATACTTTATTGTGGGTCGGATTATAGACTAAAGCATTAGGTCCATATCCCACAGTAATGGTGGTAATCACTGAATCGTTCGCTCCATCAATCACCGTAACATTATCGCTATCATAATTAGCGCAATAGACTTTATTGCCGGTGGAATTGTAGCAAAGTGCCGAGGTATATGAACTTACAGGAATTCTTGCAATCTTCTGATTGTTCGCACCATCAATCACAATCACACAATCGCCATATTCGCCTCCGACATATATCTTATTGTTAGTCGGATTATAGGTGAAAGCTCGGGGATATGCGATTCCACAAAGCGAATCAGGAACATAGATTGTTGTTTCCAGCCATTGGCTTTGCCCGATACTAATTGTGAGAAGGGAGCAGAGAGCAGTTAGGAGTAAGAACGTAGTCCGCCCGCCAAGGGTCGGATCTTTCGACTGACCGCAAACTGTTTTTTTAAGAGAACCGAAAAGTTTCTTCATTTTGCCTTCTTCGAAGGACTCTCGCCCCTCAAAAACTCGGAATATTTTGAAGCAAAAAGAAGACTTTGTCAACTATTATTTCTGAGTCCGCACCCCCTCTCAATCCCTCCCATCAAGGAGGGAAATTCCAGATAATTTCCGTTGACTTTTTGTTTTTCGTCTTTAATATCTCGTTTATTATCCTTAATCTTGCTCGGCTTTTTTAGTATTCATTATAAAGTAAATGCCGACTATCCGTTTTTCTAAAGAAAATTTTCGACCAATGAAAACTTAGATGTTTGTTGTTAGATATTGGATTGATAAATCTTTTAGAATTTTGCAAATGACACCAATTTAGATTGGAGAAAATCAGAGGATGTCATTTATTATGTTTCAACGCTTCATTTAATACTTTTTCATAATTGGGATTTGGGGTAAAGCTCAATGATTTTGCTTGGTCTAAATAGATTTTGGCTTGATTATAATCTTTAAGGTTAAAATAGGCAACCGATAGATTGTGATAAAAATGGAAAATCAATTAGGGTCAAATCCAACTGGACTCATTTTCCACAACACCGGCAATAGTGATTGTGCAAAAATAACCCAAACGGTAGCCGTAGGCTTTAGCCTGCGAAAAAATGAGGCTGAAACTTAAATGCTTACGCAACCTAAAGGTTGCGGCTATCATCTTAAACTCTTGACCAAATCGATTTTAGCTTTAGGATTATTGTGTGAATTCAATAATTATTAACTCTTTTGCCAAAATTAACCTCGGATTATTGGTAAAAGAAAAACGCCCAGATGGTTATCATAATATTGAAACGATATTTGTCCCAATTCGACTTTCGGATAAAATATTGTTAAAGAAAACCGGCAAAAAGATTGTCCTTAAATTACCCGGTCGGGAAATAAAAATTCCGAAAGGTAAAGCGAACCTTGCCTATAAAGCGGCTGAACTATTCTTTAAAGAATCGGGGATAGCTCGGGACGTTGACATCGTAATCGAAAAGAATATTCCGGTTGGGGCTGGCTTGGGCGGTGGCAGCAGTAATGCGGCTATGGTCTTACGTGGTCTAAATATATTATCGGGCAATCTCTTAACTAAAAAAGATTTATCGAATTTGGCTTTAAAAATTGGCATGGACGTTCCGTTCTTTCTTACTGGTCAAGCTTGTTATGCTATGGGTCGAGGTGAGCTTTTAAAGCCAATTAAAATCCCGAAACTTAACATGGTTTTGTATTTTCCCGGTTATCCGATTATTACA
>Ga0315289_10011029_pt1 | contig 12850 bp, 11 predicted proteins | sample YL17G11_40_MG_FD_203452 | JGI IMG/M metagenome (GOLD analysis project Ga0315289, IMG submission 203452) | Sediment microbial communities from Yellowstone Lake, YNP, Wyoming, USA - YL17G11_40 | ecosystem: Environmental > Aquatic > Freshwater > Lake > Sediment | place: USA: Wyoming | collected...
TCGCTCTTGGCTGACTTCTAGTTCGCCATCCGGTAAGGGAATAGAGACTAGCGAGATAATGCCTCATGAGTTGTGCAGGGTAAAATCCTTTTATATGCCTATATGCTTCCACGCGTATCCAGTTTCAGCCTATCCTCGCCCTTACGGTCAAGATAGAAGAATTTTCAAGTAGAAGGAAACCTAATAAGTGCCCAAAACACGAGAAAATGTGTGAAAATGTGTGATTTTCTCTCCAACTTGGAAGCACCAATAATGTGCAGTAATAGCGAGGAAAGTCTTCCTTCGAGTCCCTATGTGATGACTGAAACTTGCTGCCTTGGAGAGTTGAAAGGCAACTTCGCGTTGTCTCAATTTATCGTTTTTTTCTAGACTTGAGCGGCATTACTAAAGGCAAGCTTTGGTAGTAGAGCGGACGGGGATTGGCTTATGAAGTTGGTCATGCTGTTCTCCTCATGGATGTAGGATCAGAGGTACTAGCCAATAAGATGAGTTATCGCCTTCGGCGGTCCAGCCGGTTAGGCCGCTCGACAGCGAGCGGATTTCCCACCAAACCAATCCTTGATTGCATTGCGGTCCGCCGATGATTTCTACGTGCTCGTCAGGGTTGATTGTCCCGACTTTCGTCGAGCTGCTGCTGGCTTGTTGGCGGACCCGGTTGGCGGTTGGGGGATCCGAGCCAACGACCGCTTCATCTCCAACGTGAAGCCGTGATTTCGGTGCGTCCGGGCAGGCCTGCCAGGTGGCGATGGGCACCAGGAAGAACCTACTCCCGTCCGTTTCCGGGGTCCAACCTTGCACCCCGTAGATCGTGCGGACTTCCCAGAGCAGCCAGCCAAAGTTACATTCCGGCCCGCCCATGATCCTCAACACCTCCCCCACTTCTGCAAAGCCGATCTTATTGTCCGAGGGGTGGGTATCAGGAGAACTGCGGATGGCGTTTCGACCCTCGTTAAAATCAATGTATGCCGAATCACCTATGTGCAGCCTGGAGGAAGCACAATTCGATATGGGATGATAGGTTTCAAGAGTAGGCGTAGTTGTCTTCTTTGGTGCGAAAGTCTTCGTTGGCATAGAAGTATAAGCAGGAATCGTCGTTCCCCCCGGCGCAGAGGTCGTTGCAGCCGCTTGGGCGTTTGGCAATGAAATTTCGGAGGTCGGCGAGGCCTCGCCTCTACCAATCCAATCAACCAGAAAGCCCCAGCCAAGGGTAGTTCCTGTAATGACGACAATGCCCAGGCAGAGAATGGCCGCGCCTCCAGCCAGCCACGGCAGCCATTTCTCGAATCCTTTTTTAACAGGCCGTGCCTGCTCTTCCTCGCTTCCTGGTTCTATCCCTTGGGCGATTTTCTCGAACACCAGAGCTAGCGCGCCGGCATCCTGATAACGATTGCGGAGATCGCGGGCGAGAGCCTTGATCATCACCCGTTCAATGGATTCTGGCAAGTTGCGCACGAGCTGCGTGGGACGCGGGAACGGTTCGGTCGCCTTCTTGAGCATGATGGCTATGGGCGTATCGGCCTGATACGGCTTGCGTCCGGTGACCATTTCGTAGAAAACAACGCCCAGGGCGTAAATATCGGCGCGGTGATCCACTATCTTTCCCAGCCCCTGCTCCGGGGCCATGTATTCGGGAGTTCCAACGCTGACGCCGGTGCCGGTCAGGTCAATGGTCTCCTCTGCTTCCAGAATTTTAGCAATGCCAAAGTCTGAGAGCATTGGTTCGCCGGATTGGGTCAGCAAGATATTGGCCGGCTTGACATCCCGATGGACGATCTTCTGTCTGTGGGCGTATTGCAGGGCGCGAGCGATTGGCGCCAACATTCCGGCGGTTTTTTGCCAAGCCATCTTGCCACTGATTTGTTGCTTGAGCGTCCCGCCGGGGATGTACTCCATGACCAGATATGGCAGATCCTCGTGCTCACCATAATCCAGTACTTTGACGATGTTGGGATGGGAAAGCTGGGCTAAAGCCTTGGCTTCGCGCTCGAAGCGCTTGATAAAACGCTCGTGGTTCTCAGGGCGAATCGTGTCACGACGGATAACTTTTACGGCGACATGCCTTTCGAGGCGCGTGTCGAAAGCCTTGTAGACTGTTGCCATGCCGCCCTCCCCCAATTGCTCGAGGATATGGTAACGTCCGAGGGATTGACCTTCCAGGCCGCTCATCGTGAACTGTCTCCTTTTTTTGGTAATAGAAATCAGTTGACTTTTTCCCTATATATTATATAATCAAATCAAGCAGTTCGTATTCTTTCTTCATAACCAAGGAGGAAACAATGACCACCCTTCACATGGAAATCGAGACCGCCCGAAGCACCCAGACCAATATGGCAAACACGTACCAACAGTTGACCAGTCTGCTACAAAGCATGACCAGCGCGGTCGGCGGCCTGCAGTCGGCCTGGATGGGGAATTCAGCGACAGAGTTCCTCAGCCTCTATGATCAGTGGAAAAGCGGGATGAACACGACCCTGGAAAACCTGAACACCATGTCCACGAAACTGCAGGCCGAGATCAATGAATGGGAGCAGGTGGCGAGCAAGCTCGCATAGTATTGCCTGGAACCCTGCCCCAATTTCAAAGAATCAGATAGACCATGTCCCGGTAGATTTTTGTCTGGTCGGGATAGGATGGTATTTACGCGGTGGTTGATCCATGCCAGAATCGCCCGCTGTAAAGGCATTTCTCCAACCCAAAGTAGGGACCGACTCGTATACTGCCAGGCGGCATTTTCCCCCCGCCCAGCGGGATCCGCTCCGTCTGCCGACTGACAAAATCGAAATCCCCTCTCCATCACAATCGCCTCCAGTACCGCCCACTATCAATTGGTGGACAACCATTCTCCCTCCGGTGATCATGATTGGGGGCACGTTGATTGCCACTTTGGCTTTGGGCACATCCAGCCTCACCTATATGATACCCATGTTCGTCATGAGCCTGGGATTCCCGATCGCCAATGTGATTGGGCTGGCATCGCAAAAAAAAACCTACCGCCATGCGCTGGAACAGCGAGAAAAGACCTATCGCCAAAAACTGGCCGAAACGCGCCAGCGGCTGGAGGCGCTGGTGCAGCAGCAGCGTTCCCTGCTCGAAGATGCTTATCCAACGTTGAGGGTTTTGGAACGGATGGCGCTTGCCAGGGATAAACTCATGTGGTCGCGCCGCCCCCCGGACGATGATTTTCTGTCCCTACGCTTTGGGAAAAGCGACAGCCAACCGTCTTTCACGATCGAACCACCTCGCTATTCTGATCCTAATGACAAATTACCCGGGATGGCGCTGGAAGTCGCCAGAGACTTTCAGAAAGTGCCGGACATGCCATCCCTGCTCGAGTTGAGCAGGGTGGGCAGCGTAGCGATCAATGGGCGCGCTTCGTCCGCCTATGGACTGACACGGCGGCTCGTATTGGATATCATCGTGCATCATTCCCCCCAGGATGTGAACATCGTCGTTCTCGGGGACACGAGGGCGGCGGTGGAAAATTGGGAATGGCTGAAATGGATTCCCCATACCGATTCCCTTGAAGCCGAAAAGAGACTTTACCGCCTCGCCTTTGACCCGCTCAAGATTGACAAATATCTTGAGGTTTTGATGAACGAATACCGCACGAGGCGCAGTCTGACTGATAGCGTTGCCTCATCCAATCGAATGGGTAACCAGCCCGCCATCGTTGTCCTGGTAGACGATTCGGGATTGGTACGTCAACACGGAGACATACATACTTTGGCCGAATGGGGTTACGAAGGCAAAATCTACCTGATCTTCGTCGGTGGACGCGACTGGCCGCGTGAATGCCGCTCGCGGATTGACTTGTTGGACGAGAGGAATTTCAAATTCATAGAAACCTGGACCAAAAGTGGCGAACTGCGGGAAGGCACCTACGAGAGCGCCTCGTGCGCGGACTGTGAACGGGTTGCCAGAACTCTTGCCGGTTGGGACGTAGCCGGTAGTGGATCGCGTGTGCCGCTACCGGAAAGCATCCGCATTTCGAAGGTGCTGGGCATGGGTGCTCTGTCCGGAGAATCGGTCAAGCAATCCTGGTCAACCCATTTCGAGCCGAAGGATCTGCTTCAATTCCCGATCGGTGTGTGCGCTCGTCGGGACCAGTTGAATCTGGCCATGATCAACCTGCTTCCCGCGGATCGCGGGGGTAACGATGCCTACCATACCATTCTGATTGGCACCACCGGCAGCGGGAAGAGCGAATTCATGAAATCCCTCGTCATGGGCGCCGCGGTTTGCTATCCACCCGATCTGTTGAACTTTTTCTTTCTCGATTTCAAGGGTGGCGCAGCGTTCAGCATCTTCGAGGACCTGCCGCACGTCAGTGGTGTGGTCACGAACCTGAGACCCGAGTTGGTTGAACGCGGCCTCGATTCCATAAGGAACGAGATTGAGCGGAGGCAGGAGGAGTTCTCAAATACTCATGTCCAGAACATCTGGGATTACAATCGCAGTCGGACGGATCATTCCCTTCCCCATCTTGTGCTTTTTCTGGACGAGTTTGCGCGTGGTCTGGCCGATTTCCCGCGTTTACGCGAGACCCTGGATGTGCTCGTCCGCCAGGGGCGTTCGCTCGGCATGTACCTGATTCTTGCCAACCAGGATGTCAACTCCGAGGTTGATAAATTGTTGAACAACGTCGGCTGGCGGATCGCGCTCAAGGTAGCCAAACCTGAAGAAATGCACATGATAGACCGCGCCTTGCCGAGCGCGACACGCGCCGGGCAGGGGTACCTGCGCTCGCTGAACGGCTATGTTACAGAATTCCAGGCAGGGTATGCCGGCCTTCCATTGCAGAGAGATACTCCCGGTGAGGGAGACGAATTTGCAATTTATGAAGTCGAGGCGGATGGGAGCTACAAGCAGGTATTCAAAAAGACTAGCGATGCCATCCGCGCCGAGAAAAAAGATAAAGGCCCGAGCGTCAAGGAAGAAGAATTCATTATTGCGACTCTCAAGCAGGCGGCAACCGAATTGCACATCCGGCCGACCGCCCGCATCTACCTAGACCCTCTCCCAGAAATCATCCCTCTTGACGATATATTCTCGATGGCGGGCGTCAAGCCTTGCTACCAGAATAAAAAATGGACTCTGGATAAAGAAGTTCGCCGCATGATCGCTTGCTGGGGAGAACAAGATATTCCCAAGCAATGTTTGCAGGAGATCCTCAAGACTGATTTCAATGACCGGGATGGGCATCTCTGGATCATGGGGGCGCAGGGAAGCGGCAGGGATACTGCCCTGGTCTCGCTGTTGATGTCCCTGGCTTTGATGTATACACCCGAGCAATTGCAATTTTACATGTTGGACCTGGGCGCGGGTGAACTGGCTCAGTTTGCAGCGCTTCCGCATACCGGAGCAGTGATCTGCCCACAGAAGGAAGACACCGAAGAAAACGAACGATTGGTACGTTTGTTGGATTTTCTCGATAGTGAAATGCAGGAGCGAACCAAGACCAGCAAACAAAGTGAGAAGGAAAAGGTTTCAGGGCCAACTCTGTTTGTCGTCATCAATAGTTTCGCCGAGTTGCGCGCCAACTTTGCCGATGAAGTCGAGCGGATGACCAGGTTCGTGCGCGATGGCAGCCGGGTTGGCATCCATTTCATTATTACGACCAGCCGGGGGGCGGAATTGATCCGCTCGATTTCAAATATTATCTCCCGTCGCCTGGTTTTGCAATTGGCAAACAAAGAGGAATACATTGAAGCTGTTGGGAAGCAGGTGGCGCCTATCAGTGGGAATATTCCGGGCCGCGCCTACTGGGTGGACGGGGACGTCTCGATCTGCCAGGCAGCCCAGCCCCCCGCCAAACTGCGCGAAATGATGCAGGCAATGCGAGAATCCTGGAAGGGTGAACTTCCTAGACCGGTCGAGGTTTTGCCAAGCTGCATTTCCTTTTCATCGTTTCTGGAACAAGTTCAATCTTACCGCCAGGATGGAGAAATATTGATCCCGGTTGGGAAAGCTTACGAGACCCTGGAATTGGTTGCGCTAAACTTGCCGGAGTCCAGCCCCTTCTGGCTCATCCTGGGGCCGAAGGAAAGTGGAAAGAGCAACTTCCTGGCCTGCGCAGCCCAAAGCGTCCTGGAACAGGATACGGAAGATAACTGGCTGTTAAAAGCGTATGCCTTTCGGCGCAGCCCGTTGCTCGCCCTGGGTCAAAAACAACCTCGTCTTTCCGTCCTTAATTCAGCAGACGAAATCCTGAAGGATTGTCAGGCTCTGATCGAGTTGCTCAAGAATGGAAAGCCGCCAGAGGGAAAGCGCCTGCTGCTCCTGATTGACGACCTTGGCTTTGCCTTTCAACCTGGGCGGGAGAGCCTCATGGCAGTGCTGAACTCTATGACACAAAATTTGGAATCGGTCACTGATGTGGTTATCATGACGAGCAGTCTGTTAGATGAACTGCGCATGCAGCTGGCCTCCCCCCTGGTGAAACTGCTGCGCCAAAACAGGACCGGGGTGGTGCTATCGAAGGATACTAATGAAATCGACTGGCTTGGTGCTTCCATCTCGCTGGAATACCGGCGCATGGAACTTCCGGTGGGGCGCGGCTTCTTTATCAATAAAGGGAAGGCACAGCTTGTGCAGACCCCTCTGATGGGCGATTTTGAAAAGTAACCACATGCAGGAGCAGGCAATATGACTACCATTCACATGGAAACCGAACGGGTGCGCGAGATTGCGAGCCAATTGGATCAAAAGGTGTTGGATTTCCTTTCTAAGGAATCAACTTTACGTTCTGCCTCTGGGCAACTTTCTGGTGCCTGGCGGGGGGGAAGATCAGAAAGGTTTCTTAGCAATTTGCGCGCCTTGCTAGGCAACTACGAAACGCAGGTCCAACATCTGCAAGATTTGGCGTTGCGCGTCTCGCGCGAGGTGAACGAGTGGGAAGAGGTGGCTGGTAAATTTGGTTCTGGTTCCACGGGGTCAAACCCTGTATTTCCGACTACTCCTGGAGGATCCTCTCAATCACAACCTGTAAATAACGACCCTTTTAAATCAATTATCGATGTAATAACAACTCCAGAGATGAAATTAGGAAAAGATGGAGCTAATGTACTTATCGGTGTACTAAGAATCGATAATCCTGTAATAGGAGGGATTCTCAAATGGGCAGGCCCGGCAATTTCCGTAGTATCAGGGTTGACTTTCTTTAAGGATCTCGTAAATGAGGATATGCAGAAGTATTCGACCGATGCAGAACGGGAAGCAGCTGTAATAGTGGACCTTCTTTTTGCTGCGGCGATCCAGGGAATTAAGTTGGCGACAACAGCTGCTGGATTAGAAATGGTTGTGGATGGATTAAAATGCGCTCTACTTGGCTTTTTTGTTGGTCCTGCACTGGTAACTGCCGCTCTGGGGGTTGTTGTTTGGGGAGGCGGTTGGGCCGTTTCAGAATTACTCAAAGCGACTATTAGTAATGATTCCATTCGGGATTCAATAATTCAATTTGTTGCCAAGGGCTTATCTCAACAAGCTCCCGCTCTACAATCTGCCCCTGTTGCATAAAGGAAAAACATGGCCACAAAAGAATTTGAAAAGCAATCAGATCTAAAACGTTTCTCACTGGGGGTGGAAGAATTCGCTCTCATATTGGGTTTGGTGGGAAAACCAAAGGATGGCCATATCGTTTTGGCAGCTGCATATGAAGATATTAGCCAAATCGATATGGATGCGTTGCTTTCGAGCGCGAGCCACTCTCTCCTGGCACGTAACTTCTGCTTTATGCTTCCAAATACCGATCAACCTGTGCTTGATAAGGGGCTCAAACAAGCCATTGCCTGCTTATTAAATTACAATCAGGTCATGTACTTGAATGTATTGACCGGGAATGCCCCGATCCAGTTGACAATCCATATCAATTCACCGAAAGCCTTTTGTGCCCATCTAAATAAAGCAAACATGGTACATCTATTGGAATATGGATCATGGCAATCCCTGGGTGTTTATTTGGCGGATTCTTTGGATGCTGTTGTCTTTCCAACCGACACCATGCCAGACTCATTTGAAGCGGAAATACCTTTTTTATTTTTATCCAGCATGACGAAACCACAAGGCGAACCGATTGATGTCACAAGCTTGCTAAAGAATAAAGGCTGGTCATCGGAGCGGGTAAATATGCTGGCGGAGGACCTGGCTTACCAGACCTTGAGAGGTACCTTGTTGCGAGTCCAGACCGATGATGTAGAGTCCAGTGAAAAATACGCTCAAGCTGCTAAGACTACCCTGCTCTTCTTGAGGGGGAAGGAAAGGGTGTGGATATTCCGATTTGATACTCCGGATGAATCTGCAATAGGTCTCGCCAGTATTATTGATCGCAAAGGCTTTGATGAAGCCTTGAAAGCTCTTGTGAAATAACAACCTATGGAGCGAGCCGATGAGCACAACTCAAATTAAGCTGAGTACTTATACACTTGGAGTGGAAGAACTAAGCCTAGCCTTGGGGATGATCAACCGCCCCGATCTGGCGCGATCCTTAATACACGATATTTATCCAGATATTACCGATCACCAAATGAAAGCGCGGTTGATGAGTGCTTCCAACTCTTTATTGGCATGCAATTTGTGCACCCTTTCCGAGGGAACGACTCCGCGGATCAGTCAGGAACTCCAGATGGCCATCTTCCCTTTAGCTTTCTATGATTATGTCCTCCAATTGGGCTTGATCACCAGGACAGATTCCAAAAAGATCATGATTCATGTACAAAGGGGGAAGCGTTTCAGTATGCATTCATCCAGGCAAGGGGTCATTCATCTTCTTGAACATGGCAATATCAATGTCCTCCTGGATAAACTCATGCAGGATATTCCCCAGTATGGAAGGGGTGAATCTGGATCAGAACATGTAAAAGTACCGCAGGAACTGATCGAGAAAGCCGGGATGAACCAGGATGCAAATGATCTGGAAGCCTTGCTGATACAACAAGGCTGGAAGAAAAAACTTGCCAGGGAATTCAGCATTGATCTGACGAAATCAGCCTTGCTCGCTTCGTTTGTCCGCCTAGATGCAAACAGCCAGATGACCGCCGATGAGACGCGTCAGTCTCGTACACACTCTTTGATATACCTGCAGGGTAAAAAACACTACTGGCTGTTGGAACCTTCAACCGATGGTTCAGAATTGGGCAATGTATATCAAGTCAGCTCACAGTCGTTTCGGAATGCCCTGTCAACTCTTCTTGAATAACAGAGTATCAATTCTATAAGAAATTACTGTTTACAATGCCTTCACCTCTCCACATCGAACCCGACCTCCTCTTCCTCACCTCGCGCGCCTTCTGGCAGGCCAACTACCGCGCCATGGACCAATTGTTCGCGCTGCGGGTGGCCTTTCTAGACCTGGGGAAGCAGCCAACGCCGAATTGATTTCTGTCTTGCCTGTCTCAGCCGAAGTCGCCCTCCCAGCGAATGAAAATGGTTTTGAAACCACAGGTTGCCTGCCTCTATGCCTTTCGTCTGGCTCGAATCATTCTAACTCTGTAAGATAGTTTGACTTGAAAGGAGGATCACTATGGAACAATTCTCTATCGTTTCCCTGTCCTTGGTTTGTTTAGGCATTCCACTGGCAATCTTGTTTCTGATCACGATTACTTATTGCCTTGGAATAGGCGCTCTGAAGTTGCCGGGCATTTCCAGGGGTGAAGAACCTTCAGGAAAAGATTGGAGCGCGGTTCCGGAAGCAGTCCAAAAGATCAACGAAAGCGTTGCTGCTGTCATTGGCCTGTTGGGAGGCATATTGGGTTTCTTTGGATTCTTATTGCCGTGGGCCAAGTTGGAAATCAGCATAGGAGGCCTGTTTTCGGAAATAGTTGGCAGCTTGAATGGAACAATGACAGGCATCGCGCTCGCATTTCAATTGCCAGCAGGTGCGATCATGCTGGTGTCCAGCGAGAAGTCAGGGGCGATCGGCATTGGCATCTTATTATTGTTAGTCTCGATCTTCATTTGGATCCTCGCGCTTGCGCTGTTCTGTACAACCGCGATGAGCATTGGGGTTATTGCTGTCCCACTCGGTTTGAGTAAAGGGAACTTAAAACGAATCGCGAGGGCACTTATGCTCCTGGGAACGACTTCCCTTTGCCTGAGTCTGACTTTCCTTGCTGGAATGCAAGCCACTGTTAATGGCATTCAGCTTGGAGCGAACGGCGTGGGTATTTCAGTTGAGGTGGCATCAGGTTTTTGGATTGCCCTCGGAGGAATGTTCGTGGCGGTTGTTGGCGCGTGGATTGCATATATTTTAGCGGATAGGCTTTCTACCTGGGTGACGAATCTTTCCCGCTTGTAGAAGACTGCGCGATCTCTTGCCCATCACCATTGTTGGTTTTTTTCGATATGCCTCTTCTCCACGCCGAGCCCGATCTCCTCTTCCTCGCCTCGCGCGCCTTCTGGCAGGCCAACTACCGCGCCATGGACCAATTGTTCGCGCTGCGGGTGGCTCTGCTGCGGCTGGAGATGGCCTGGCATGGAGACACTGCTGATGATTTTTTCGCCGAAATTGCTCCATTATTCCAGCAATTGAGCGGGCAGACGGAATACCTGCTTTCCATGAGCCTCACTCTTTCCCGCCAGACGGACCTTTGGGATGAATCTGGCCAGCGTTGGACGGGCATCTTTCGCGATTTGCCCCTAAACTAGTTAGTAGAATAGACCACATGGCTTACGTGGTAGTCACCGTCGAATACGATCAGAAGAGGATGGACTTGGCGCTTCCTATGCACATGCCTAGCCGCCTGGTTGTCGAAGGGGTGATGGAGATCTTGAAAATCAATAAGCGCCGTGGGCAGACTTGGGTGCTTGGACTGAAGACCGAGCAGGGTATCCGCCGCATCCCTACTAATGCCAAGCTGGGCGATTCGAATGTGCTCCACGGCGCAGTGCTGACCCTGCTCCAGGAAGAGGGCAAGGCCGTGGTGCAGACGGGGGCGTTTCTCAGCTCCGAGGACGGCCAGACATTCCCTCTGGCTGCCAAAATGGTGACGATTGGCCGCAATGACCCCAAAAGCGGCATTTTCGTGGATATTGATTTGAACACGATCGCCCGTGAACCGAAGGCCATTTCCCGCCGCCACGCCCAGATTGAGCAGGATGGCGACCGCTTCTATGTGACCGACCTGGGCAGCGCCAACGGCACCAAACTGAATGGCCAACGTATCCCATCGAAGGAGAAAAAGCCCATCTGGGAAGGGGACGTGATTGAGCTTGGGCGCGGCGCGGCGCATTTGACGTTTTTTGCGGGAGAGAAAAACTAACTCCCTTCTGGAACTTCATGTTTTTCCTTATTCAGGTGAATAGATCGTGTGCGAGGAATTGCTATGAGTTCTGTAATTCACATGGAAACCGAGCAGGTTCGTGCTGTTGCCAGACAGCTGCAACAGACGTCGAATGACATCCATCAGGCGATATATTATAATGTAGGAAACAAGCTGCGCGGCCTGAATTGGCAAAGCCCCAGACGCGAGAGATTTATCAACAAATTCGAGCAATTAGAGAGAGAGATGCGTGCATACGCAGAAGAAAGTACAACACTTGGGCTTCGCGTGCAACGAGAAGTCGACGAGTGGGAACAGGCGGCAGCAACATTAGTAGCAGTTGCACTCTCGGCAGAGCAGATTCGCGCTATAGCTATAAGCGATACCCGTCAATCCTTACAAAAGTACTGGAATGGAATGTCCTTGAAAGAACGAAAAAAATGGTTGGAGGAATGGTACAGGAACCTGTGCATGAAACTTGGAATTCCACCGACCAGTTTCAAAGTAAAGGACTTGTATGATCCGGAAGGAAAAGATGCGCGAGGCGTTTATGCAATTGGACTTTGGCTTGGGTTGTTCAGTTCCATGACCATTGACATCGATAATGTAAAAGGTAATGATCCCTTTGAAGTATTGGAGACCATCGGCCATGAGACCCGCCATCAATACCAGCATTTTCTGGTGGAACACCCGGATGAACGACCGGATGATATTTCGAAAGAAATGATCCATAGCTGGAAACAAAATTTTGATAATTACCGGAGACCCGAGGATGATTTTGAGGCTTATCGAGATCAGCCTGTTGAGAGGGATGCACGTGAAGCCGGACAGATGGATGTTCGCAAATATGTCGAGCGCCGTGCGGAGGTCATATGAAATTGGACAATCTGGATGAACTTGCAGATTATCTAGTTCGAGAGTGGAACTATGTTCCTGTCCGGGCACCCGAGACTGCGGAAAAACTCCTAAGTCTCGGATCTGAAATTCGAAATGCATTTAAGATCTGGTTCAAAAGTGGTGAATTTTCTGATACACCTGTTTATTCTGGTCTTTCTCCCAAATCATTGAATCGACTGGTGCATCTCAAGCCCCCGGCGATTTTTCCGCTCCTGGATTGGATACGCCGAGACCCCAACGAAGCGATGCGCGCAATACAGGAAGAACTAATCACCAAGCAGCAAGAACCTTATATATAATTCCGGAAGATTAATAAGATTCTTATTTTAATATAAACGCAGCCCGGCTCCAGGTGATTTTAGTTGTCACTGGGAACTGTACTTTTTTTGCATCCAGATTGTATTTAAATGCGGCTATCGATGAAGGATTTCGCCTGCCTTTGGAGGCTGTGACAAAACCCTGCCAAATAATCAAGACTACATACCTTTGGATACAAATCAATGTATTTTCTAGACATCTCACTGCTATAAAAAATATTCACCCGCCCAACAGCGGGGAAGGCGAATCAGAAATTTATAAAGATTCCCGCTGAATACCCCACAGCTTGCTGTGGGGATGAAAGCGGGCAGCCCGAAGGGCTGCTAAAATTGAGGCATGAAGACGAGTGCGCATGCGGTTTATGATCTGAAGTATCATTT
>Ga0315289_10011030_pt1 | contig 12849 bp, 14 predicted proteins | sample YL17G11_40_MG_FD_203452 | JGI IMG/M metagenome (GOLD analysis project Ga0315289, IMG submission 203452) | Sediment microbial communities from Yellowstone Lake, YNP, Wyoming, USA - YL17G11_40 | ecosystem: Environmental > Aquatic > Freshwater > Lake > Sediment | place: USA: Wyoming | collected...
AAATCCTACCGGCCCTCTTGAAGACATCCTCAAGGGTCTCCCCTTTGGGAGCACATTCCGCTTCCTCGGGATCGCAGGCCGTTTTGACGAACATGGAGGCCAGCACTCCCATGGCCAGGCAGCCGGGTATTATATAGAAAGCTAGGTTGTTGAAGAGGAAGAAGAATCCGGCGTAATAAGGAGGACCCTGTAGCAGCGTCTCTGCCAGGAGGGCCAGAGGCTCAGCTACGGGAGTCAATACCATTCCCATGCTGATGGAGAAGCATCCAGCTACTACTACTTTTATTCGCGTTCCGTGGTCCATGGGAATGATGGCGATCAGCTCGACCAGCAGCAGAGAGGCTATGATCGCTGTGGTAATGCTGCAGATCAGACCCAAGAGGACTACGGTTACAAAGATCACCGCCTTCAAAGGATAGCGGTCCAAAATCCAGGCTACCCAACTGTCCAGGTGGCTTTTGCCGTAGAAGAAGATCAGACCGGCGATCAGGACTGCAGGCACAATGCCCTTGGATACCGGGTCCGTAACTGACGCCAGCAGCAGGCTCAGGCTCCATCTGCCGGCGATGGTCACAGCCAGAATGCCCATAACCAACAAAAAAAACTCCAGGTTCCCTGCAATCGCTTTGAAGGTAAAAGGAAGAAGGAAGACCATGAGGATTATGGCCATGAGGCCTAGCTCGGTTGTAGTAGGCAGGTCCATGTGGATCGGCGATCAGGTCTTGGGACTTAATAGTATATAAGATAATTTGGAGGAACAGGAATAGAGCAGTCTGTGGGGGTAATGGACCATTCCCCTTTCCCGGGACGGCAAAGGGATAACTCCAATCTCCCAATTATTGCATCTCCGCTCTGCTGCCCTCTCTGGAACGCTATAGCCTTGGGAGGCTGGCGATTGCAGCCTTAAGGGATATCTCTGCAAAGCTGTCGGCCTTCTTCATGGCTCAAGCTCGACCACAAGAGACGGCTACTGCCACCCCTCTCCCGGATTTCAGAAAAATGAAAACGGCTTATGCTTTCGATCTCTTGCCCATCAAATAGATTATTAGCTCCACAGACAAGAAGGCCAAAAGATATCTGACAGAATTTCTAGTGGTGCGCTCCCTGCTCTCCGTGGGCCGCGCCGTGCGGTGCAGCATTGCTCCCTGCCTTAACTGCCAGAAAATCTCTGTCAAGATAAGCCTGATGGGCCAGATCCAGGCACTCCTTGCAGATGTGGAAGTTTTCGTCCTTGGGGCCGTGAATGGTGGCCAGGTTGAGCTTGACCGGCACAGTCTCCTTATCTACCAGGCACAGGGCACACTTCATCTAGTTCACCTTGCTTCAGCGCTTCTGCCTTTAACGGTTATAAGGGTTTCCTCCCCATCGGGAGCAGAGCCGGTGCTCAATGCCGAGCGCGTCCAGCACCCTGCCCACCAGAACGTCTTCTAAATCTTGCAGCGTCTTTGGCCGGGAGTAGAAGGCAGGACAGGCGGGAAGGACGATGGCTCCGGCAACAGTGGCGGAGACCATATTCTTGAGATGCACCAGGGATAAAGGCGTCTCCCTGGTCACCAGGATGAGCTTTCTCCTCTCTTTGAGGCATATATCGGCCGTCCTGGTTATAAGAGTGTCAGAGGTTCCGAGAGCTATCCCAGCCAGGGTGCCCATGCTGCATGGGATGACCACCATGGCCTGGAATATGTGCGAGCCGCTGGCGATCGGTGCCGTGAAGTCCAGGGGCGAGTAAACGCAGCCCGCCAGCCTTGTTACATCTTCGGGCTCAAGGTCGGTCTCTATCTCCAGGATCTTGCGGGCCGAGTCGCTCATTACCAGGGAGGTTGTACATCCCTTTTCATTCAGAATCCCTAGCAGCCTAATCCCATAGCCTACGCCTGAGGCCCCGCTGATTCCAACTACGATCTCCAAGAGTACACCTGCCTGTGATATTTACAATTTGCTGCTCTTTAGTGCAGCAACCATGTCAGCGCAACAGCCATTTATGCTGCTGTCAATAGCAGCAGCCCTAATCCCGATGCAGCCTTTGGTCATCAGCATTCTTTTTTTCAACCTCTGGCTTTTTTTCAATCTCTCCCGATCTCTCCTATTCCTTAATATTATTAATATTACTATTCACCCCAGGCGGCTGAGGGCGGCGGCCACCATCAAAGGAAAGGTGATAGTGGCATCGCTATATACCGTCACGTACCTGGCCTCCGGAGAGATCTTGCCCCAGGAGATGGCCTCGGAGAGGGTAGCGCCGGAGAGCCCGCCGGCCTCCGGCGTGTCTGTGGTCAGCTGAATCGCGAGCTGAAAGCTTTTGGGGGTGGGAAGCATTGACTGCAGGGCAAAGTTCTTGGGCGTTCCCCCTCCCACAATCACTATCCCGGCCCGGGAAGCCTGGTAGCAGATGTCCACCATCTTTCTAACATCGGCAAAGGCATCGACAGAAAGCCTCTTGGTCTGGCTGTGCAGCCAGGCCTGCAGGCCAATCATAGAGTCGGGAAGGGCAGGGCAAAAAACGGGAACTTCCAAATCGTAGGCCGACCTGAGGATGGACTTTTTATCGGAGATCTGCTCTCCGAGCAGCCTCATCAGCTCTGTGCCGGAGATCGTCTCGGCCTTGTCGGGCAGAAGGCTCTGCATGACCTCCTCGAACTCGATCCACTCCTGGTCAGAGAGAAAGACATCGTAGATCCTGCTGATTCCTTCTTTTCGCAGAGCGGCATCGTCAGACTCTGGAGCTCCCAGGCAGTGGCAGCCGAAAGACTCGATGATGTCGTGCACCAGGTTGGCCCCTGTTGTAACCAGCACGTCCACATGTCCCTTTCTGATGGAGGCAGAGACGATGTTCCTCATCCCTGCAGGAACCATCGCGCCGGAGAGGGCTAAGAACTTGGTATACCCTCCGGAGAGCATGGCCTCATAGATGCTCACCGCCTCAGCCATCCTCCTGGCCCCAAAGCCGCAGCTTTCCATGCCTCTCACCAGGGCATCAATGCTCATCCCCGGTTCTATCTCTATCTGGCGCACAATCTCCATATAATCACCTTAATGCTGACAATTGAGGTCATTTTTATCATCGGGTTAGCAAAAATTTTGTAATTTAATCTTGGCATGGCGAAATCTTTTCTCATAAACCTTTTATACCAGGCCTTATGTTTAGCTTTTACGGAGGAGAAACAATGGCCGGCGAACCGATGGCGGTGGATTATTATATACCACTTATCGTCTTCTTGATAATGGGAGCTATCGTGCCAATTGCTGCTCTGGCTGCTGTGAAGATCATAGCACCCTTGAAGCCCAGCCGTCGAAAGCTTTCGACCTACGAAGGCGGGCTTAGTCCCATACGCGATGCCAAGATCCAGTACAGCGTGCAATATTATCTATTTGCGATCGTTTTTGTGATATTCGATGTTGAGGTTCTTTTCCTGTACCCCTGGATCTATGTCTACGCGAATAAATACATGCAACAGTTCATGGTCCTGGGCATCATGAACGTGGCTGTCTTCGAAATGCTCCTGTTCATCCTGGTACTGCTCGTAGGATTGGTCTATGCTATCAAAAAGGAGGCTTTGCGTTGGGTATAAGTGATGTAATACCCGTGCCGGTGGCTGTAGATAAGGAACTCGAGAAGTGGACCATCTGGGGCCGGCCCATGACCGAAGTGTGGTTTACCACCACAGAGAGGATTCATCAGATCATCGATATGGGGCCTATAAAGAATATCCTCAACTGGGGGAGAAAGAACTCTCTCTGGTTCCTGGTGCAGCCCATGGGGTGCTGTGGTGTGGAGATGCTGCTCTTCGGCGTGTCGCACTACGACTGCGATCGCTTCGGGACAATCCCCAGGGCAACTCCTCGACAGGCCGATGTAATGATCATCAGCGGTTACATAAGCAGGAAATACTTGCCGGCCCTCAAGAACCTCTGGGAGCAGATGCTTGAGCCGAAGTGGTGCCTGGCGGTGGGTGAATGTGCCATTTCCGGTGGACCTTTCTACGACTCCTACAATATCATACAGAACACTGCGGACTTCTTCCCTGTGGACGTATTCGTCCCCGGCTGCCCGCCAAGACCGGAGCAGTTCATCGAGGCCTTCCTGAACCTACAGGAGAAGATCAAGCAACGTGAGGACAAGCGGGGCTACTGAGGAGGTATTCACTTTTGACCACAGCAAGCGAGGTCCTGGGCTCACTGCAGTCCGCCTTCCCTGGAGCGGTAATGGACGCGAGGGTGGAGTCGGATCGGAGGCTCTGGACCACGATAGATCCCAATAGGATTGTAGAGGTCTGCCAGCACCTCAGGGACAAGCTGGACTTCGACCATTACTCGGGCTGCGCCGGAGTAGACTGGATGGCCCAGAACCAGATGGAAGTGGTGGAGATCCTGGCCAGCCACGGCGCCCATCAGGTGGTAGCCCTTCTAAAGGTGAGGACGCCCCGGGAGAATCCTGCTGTCAAGTCGCTCACAGGTCTCTACTGGAATGCCAACTGGTACGAACGCGAGGCCTGGGAGATGTACGGCATCAACTTCGAAGGCCATCCAGAGCTGTATCCTCTGCTCCTTCCCGACGAGCTGGTCGGTGCCTGGCCCTGGCGCAAGGACTTCAAGGGCTATCCTGATACGACGACAGGCGAAAGGGCAGTTGAAAAGCTCCTGCCCAGCGGACATACCGAGTTCATCATTCCCCCAACGCCTGAAGAGATTTCTGCAGGCACAGCTCCCAGGGAGAAACTCAAGTATCCCTCCTTCCGGGAGCGCGAGGAGATGGACATCAAGTCCGACGCCGAGATGATTATGCACATGGGTCCTCAGCATGCCATCGTTCCGGGGCCGTTCCTGCTTGATGTTCTCGTAGAGGGTGAGCGCGTCAAGAAGGCCTTCTTAGACGTGGGCTACATCCACAAGGGCATCGAAAAGATCATGGAGAACAGGAGCTGGCTGCAGGGCATAACGTACACCGACCGGCTCTGCTACCTGGCCTCTCTCTCCAACAACGAGTGCTACTGCGGCGCAGTGGAAAAGCTAGTCGGGGCGGAGGTCCCATTGAGGGCGCAGTACATCCGCACTATCATGATGGAGCTCTCGAGGATTCAAAGCCACTTGCTCGGCACCGGCGAATTCTTAACTTTAGTGGCAGGCTCTACCTATTCCCCATTCTATTATATGCTCATTGACAGAGAGGATATCATATCTCTCATAGAAAGCGTGACAGGAGCAAGAATTACACATAGTTTCGTGCGTTTCGGAGGAGTGCGTAACGACCTGCCCGAGGGCTTCGCCGAGAAGTGCCGGAGCGTTCTGAAGAATGTGGAATCCAGGACAAAGGAGTACATGGAGCTCTTCGACCAGGACGCCATCTACTACAAGAGGATGCACAAAGTAGGAGTCCTGTCTCCGGAGGATGCGCGTCGGCTAGGAGTCTCGGGACCACCCCTGAGGGCCTCAGATACCCCCTACGATATGAGGCGGGAAGATCCCATACTGGTCTATCCCGACCTGGACTTCAAGGTCATATCCAGGAAGGAGGGCGATGCCCAGGCCCGGGTCGAAGTGAGGCTGCAGGAGATCCTGGAGAGCGTACATATCCTAGAGCAGTGCCTGGACCAGATCCCCTCCGGCCCCATAATGACAGAGACAAAGGTGCCCAAGAAGATACCCGCAGGTGAGGCTTACTATAGAGTGGAAGACCCGAGGGGTGAGATGGGAATCTACGCCATAAGCGATGGAAGCGACAAACCGTACCGGGTTAAGGTCAGAGGTCCGGTTTACGCCTACTTCCAGGCGCTTCCGCCGCTCTTAGAAGGCGTGTACATAGCCGACGTGGTAGCCATTGCGGGCAGCATGGATGCCTGCACGGCTGAGGTGGATAGGTAGGAGGGGTAGGATTTGGACGGAATAATTGATGCCATAAATTCCTTCGCCTCCCAGGAGCCAGGTCTATTTGCCCTTATCATCGGCATAATAGGCGCGGCCATCATCTCCGGCGTCGTCAACGTGGGTGCCATGGCAGTGGTCTGGCTGGAGAGAAAGGTCCTGGGAGATATTGCTGCCAGGTTTGGGCCTAACCGCGTAGGAGGAAGATGGGGAATACTGCAGCTGGGCGCCGACGCCATCAAGCTCTTCACCAAAGAGGATAGCATTCCCTACGAAGCTGACAAAGCCGTTTACGTCTGGGCGCCCATAGTGGCCTCCATAGCCGTCATGCTGGTCGCCGCAGCCATACCCTTCGGGGCCCTGTACATAAATGGAAGGGAGTACCCCCTGGTGGTGGCCAACATGGACATCAGCGCCTTCTATGTGGAAGCCGCTTTGAGCCTCATGACCATCGGTGTCTTCATGGCCGGCTATAGCTCGAACAACAAGTACTCTATGCTGGGGGCCTTTCGAGGCATCGCCAGAATGATCAGCTACGAGGTGCCCATGGGGGTCTGCGTCATAGCTGTCGCCGTCATGGCCCACAGCCTCAATCTGGTAGAGATCGTTCAGAATCAGTCCGTATGGTATATCTTCGCCCAGCCTCTGGGATTTGTAATCTTCACCATCGCTCTGATAACCGACCTGGGAAGGATTCCCTTCGACCAGAGCGAGGCTGAGGAAGAAATAATAGCCGGCTATACCACGGAATACGGAGGCATCCGTTGGGGGCTACTGTATTTCCAGGAATACAACAACATGCTCCTGGGATCCATACTGCTGGTGCTCCTCTTCCTGGGAGGATGGAACGGCCCGATCATACCCATACCCCTTCTGAGCGCCATCTCGCCCATGATCTGGCTGTTCATGAAGCTGGTCATTGTGCTATGGTTTATGATCTGGACCAGGGGATCTCTGCTCAGGTTCAGGATTGACCAGGTCACCGACCTGGGATGGAAGTGGATGCTCCCCCTGTCTATAGTCAACCTGGCCTGGGCGGTGGCCGTGGGATTATACTTTGCATGAGGTGGCATACAGATGTTGAAGAGAAAGATGTTGAAGAACTGGGGCTGGACCTTGAAGACGGCTACTCATGGCGTAGAGGTCACCAGGCTCTATCCCGAGGTTATGATGGAGCTGCCCGCAGCCGAGCGCGGCATTCACGAGCTGGATGCCACCACATGCATAGGGTGCGCCTCCTGCGCCAGGATCTGCCCCAACAGCTGCGTTGAGATGGTGTCATACAGGTTCGGCAACCCTCTCAAGAACAAGAAGATGCAATTCCCAAAGATAGACTATGGCAGGTGCATGTTCTGTGGCCTGTGTGTGGACGAGTGCCCTGTAGGTTGCCTGAAGATGGGCAAGAAGGTTACCATGGCAGGCTGGAAGAGAGAGGACATAATCAAGGGTCCTGGCGAACTGGCGACCAAGAAGTTCTCCGAGAAGGAGGCCGCCGAGCTGGAGGCTGAGGCCAAGAGGATCGCCGCCGAGAAGAAGAAGGCTGCAGCTGCAAAAGAGGCCAAGAAGCCCGCCAAAGAGGGGGCGGCGGAGAAGCCCAAGAAGGCTGTCAAAGAGTCAGCAGAGGGAGCGGCCACAAATGCTGAAAAAGCCGCTGAGAAGGCTGCTATTCCCAAGCCTGAGGAGAAGCCAGAAGGGGGTGGCAGCTAATGGCTGAGAAGCCCGTCAATGTAATAAAGGCCATCTTCGAGCTGGTTGTGCTTCTGCTGGCCCTGTCTGTGATCTTCGGCGGCCTGGCACTGATAGTCTTCCTCTCGCCATGGTCCCAGACCATACTGAACAAGCTCTTGAGCTACGATGTCAGGTTCGCCATAGAGCTTCTGGCATTCTTGACCATAGCTGCTCTGATTGTATTGATGTCCGCCCTGGTAGTCTACTCGAAAAACATAGTGCACAGCGCCCTTTACTTGCTCGGAACCTTTGCAGGAGTGGCGACACTATACATATTCCTGAACGCTCCTTTTGTAGGAGTGGCTCAGGTTCTGGTGTATATAGGTGCAGTAGGAGTTCTGCTCCTCTTCGCAGTAATGCTCACCAGGAAGACAATTATGGAGGAATCCCATGGTGAAATATAAAAGTGTGATCTTGAGCCTGGCCTTCCTGGCCGTGCTCTTTGCCTCGCTCTCCATCGCACCATGGGGGCAAGTAGAAAAACAGCAGCCATATACCTTTGAGCCCAGGGAAGGGTTGAGGATGCCGGAGAGCGGCATAGGAGACATAGGGATAGAGATCTTCACCATCTACGTCTTCCCCTTTGAGGTCCTGGCTCTGGTGCTGACGGCTGCTTTGGTTGGTGCGATATATATCGCCCGGAAGGATGCCACCTGAGAGGAGGGAGATGAGGATGACAAGGAGGGAGAATTTCAGATGATCCCAGTGGAGCTTTACCTGTTGCTCGCGTCCTTGATGTTCACCATTGGCATGTATGGTCTGGTGACGCAGAAGAACGGCGTCAAGCTGATGATGTGCATCGAGCTGTTGCTCAACAGCGCCAACATCAATCTAGTGGCCTTCTCCGCCTACCAGCCCAATGTGAACGGCCAGGTATTCGCCCTGTTCTCCATTGCGCTGGCAGCGGCCGAGGCAGGCGTTGGATTCGCCATTCTTATAGCGCTGTACAGGCTGTATGGAACCATCGACCTGGACAACATCAACGCGCTGAGGTGGTGAGGTTGTACTCCGACTACGCTTATCTGATCGTAGGTCTGCCAGTGCTGGCCTTCGTGCTTTGCATATTCCTGGGATGGCGCCTGCCCAACGGCGGCGGCATCATTACTGTTCTGGCGACCTTTGCGGGCTTTATCATCTCCTGCGGGATCTTTAGGGAGATATACCCGGCGGGGATCGTGCACCAGTCGCAGCACTGGTTCGCGGTCTTCAACGTTGGGATATTGGTAGATCCCCTGGCTCTAGTGATGCTACTGATGGTGACTTTCGTATGTACGCTTATTCATACCTATGCCCTGGGCTACATGAATGGAGATCCTGGCGCAGCCCGCTACTTTGCCGAAGCCGGCCTGTTCACGGCTGCCATGCTGGGGCTGGTATACTCTGATAATCTGCTGCAGCTCTTCATCTTCTGGGAGCTGGTGGGCCTCTGTTCATACCTTCTCATCGGATTCTGGTACCGCAAGCCATCGGCGGCTGCAGCAGCCAAGAAGGCTTTCCTCACCACCAGGGTGGGCGACGTCCTCTTCCTGGCAGGAATAATACTTCTTTACAACAACCTGGCCAGCCTGAACATTGCCCTGAAGCCTGGTGAATATCTGCTGCAGTTCCCGGTAATCTACGCCCACATCGCCCAGATACCGCCCTGGCAGCTGACCCTTATCGCACTGGGTATTCTGGGCGGCGCAGTGGGCAAGTCCGGTCAGTTCCCCCTGCACGTCTGGCTGCCTGATGCCATGGAGGGCCCGACCACAGTCTCAGCCATGATCCATGCTGCGACCATGGTCACTGCCGGCGTCTACCTGGTGGCCAGGATGTTCCCGCTCTTCTACGCCGCCCCTCATGGGCTGACGGCTGTTGCTGCCGTGGGAGCTTTCACGGCCCTGTTCGCTGCCTCAATGGGACTGGCTGCCTTCGACATCAAGAGGGTGCTGGCATTCTCCACAGTCTCCCAGCTGGGCTTCATGATGGCCGGGCTGGGCGCGGGAGCGGCAGTGGGAACCATGGCCGTGGGCGTATCCATCTTCCACCTCATCGGCCACTCCTTCTTCAAGGCTCTGCTCTTCCTCTGTGCCGGATCTGTGATCCATGCGGTCAGCACCAATGACATGCGGGAGATGGGCGGCATCGGGAAGTACATGAAGTGGACGATGTACACCATGCTCATAGGCTCCCTATCCCTGGCCGGATTCCCCTTCTTCACGGGATTCTTCTCGAAAGACGAGATAATTGTGATTGCCTATGAGTATGGCGTAATGATCAACTTCCTGCCTTACATTTTCCTGATTCTGGCAGCTGTTCTGACGGCCATATACACCTTCAGGATGTGGTTCAGCGTCTTCACTGGAACTGCCCGGTCAGACTACAAAAAGCACGAGTCGCCCTGGATCATGCTCGGGCCGCTGGTAATTCTAGCGGTATTCGCCTTCGGTTTCGGCATTGTCAGCCAGGGCAGCTTTTACAGCTACCTGGACACCAATTTCGAGCATTATGATATAAATTTCAATGAGCTTGCCATCATAGGAAGCCATCCAACTAAGGAAGTCGAGCTAGCAGGCCAGCCGCCAACAGAGGAATACGTTTCGGAGGTGGGCGAAAAACCACCGGCAGAGGCGGAGGCTGAACCTGCTGAGCCCTGGTACATACAGATCCTGCCCATCATAGTAGCACTGGGCGGAATACTGATTGCCGCGCTGTTCTACTACTACAGAAGGTTCGATCCCAGCCAGGTCTCTGGGGATAAAGATCCTATCCGCTGGATGCTGGTCAAGGGCTACTACCAGCATGAGATCCTGACGGGCTGGTTCGCCGAGACTGTGGTCTACGGAGTAGCGCTGATCTGCAATACCATCGATATCAAGCTGGTGGACGGCTGGCTGAACTGGCTGAGCGCCTGGGTGCTGGGCTTTGGCGGAAACCTGAGAAAGGTCCAGACTGGGGTGGTTCAGAACTATGTCGCCGCTCTGGTTCTAGGAGTAGTGGTGCTGTTGATTGTGATCAAGCTGGGCATGGAGGTGGGCCTATGATCTCAAGTGCCCTTTCCCTAATGATCGCTGTTCCCCTGGCGGGTGCCGTGATAGCCTTTCTGACCAGATCAAGGGCTCAGGCGCGGATTGTGGCTCTCATAGCCTCACTGATACCGCTATTGCTCTCAATTCAGATGTACATGGAGTTCGACAAGAGCTCCAAGCTGATGCAGTTTGTGGAGAGCTATACCTGGGTTCCAACGCTCGGCATAAAGTACACTGTGGGCGTGGATGGCATAGGGTTCCCGCTTGTACTGCTGTCAACCATCGTCTCCACCCTGGTGATAATATATGCCTGGGGTGAGGACAAGAGGCCAAACCAGTTCTTTGCCCTCCTCCTCCTGAATGAGGTAGGTGTGCTGGGAGTATTTGTGGCCCTGGACTTCTTCCTGTTCTACATCTTCTGGGAGATTGTGCTCCTGCCCATGTACTTCCTGATAGGGATCTGGGGCGGTCCGAGGAAGGATTACTCTGCCATCAAGTTCTTTATCTACACCCACGTGGCGAGCCTGGTCATGCTGCTGGCCATCTTTGCGCTGTACTTCACCTATCAGAACCCCGATGGTTCCAGGACCTTCGACATGTTGACACTGCTGCAGGCCACGGCGAACAAGGCCATATTCCCGACTGGCCTCCTGAACATCATCTTCGCAGGACTGCTCTTCGGATTCCTGGTAAAGATGCCCGCCTTCCCCTTCCACAGCTGGCTGCCGGACGCGCACGTCGAGGCGCCCACGGCCGGGTCAGTGGTGCTGGCAGCATTGCTGCTGAAGATGGGCGGCTACGGCATCTTCAGAGTGATCGTGCCAATGCTTCCCCACGTTGACAAGATCTTCGTGACCATAATCGCCGTTATCGCCGTGCTAAGCATCCTGTGGGGAGCCTTCATGGCGCTGTCGCAGAAGGACATCAAGAAGCTAGTGGCCTATTCCTCGGTGAGCCATATGGGATTCGTCACCTTAGGCGCAGTTGCCTTTACCTGGATGTCCATCCAGGGGGCTATGTTCCAGCAGTTCTCTCACGGCATCATTACCTGCGTCCTGTTCATGTCCGCAGGAACGATACAGCACTCCGCGGGAACCAGGGTTATATCCGAGCTGGGCGGTCTGGCTGACAGGATGCCCAAGTTCGCCTTCATCATCATGGCCGGCTTCCTGGCATCCCTGGGGCTTCCGGGAATGAGTGGGTTCGTGGCCGAGTTCATGGTCCTGACCGGCTCATTTGCCACACTGCCCGTGTACACCATGATTGTTGTCTTCATCAGCATAGCCATCACCGCCGCCTACCATCTGTGGGCCGTTCAGAAGGTGATGTTCGGGCCCATTCTGAAGAAGTACATCAACGTCCATGACCCGCATGCCTACGAGCTCTTCTCCATGAGCATGATCATACTCCTGACGCTGATCTTCGGACTGCAGCCATCTCTGATGACAGACATAATGGGTACAGCGGCATACCAGCTCATGGAGCCTGTTAAAACCCTGGCTCAGATGGGGGTGATCTGAGTGGTGGACATAGCATATTACGCACCTCTATGGGGCGAGGCTCTGCTTACGCTCCTGGCGGTGCTGATAATCCTGTTCGGCTCCCTCATGAAGGGCGGGAAGATCTGGGGATATCTGAGCGTGGCGGGCCTCGCTGCGGCGCTAGCGTTGGTGATGTCCTCCAAGACGGGGACGGTCTTCTTCTTCGATACCCTCTCCGTGGATGTCATATCCCAGTTCTTCAAGGCGGTCTTCCTGGTGGTTTCGCTACTGGTGGTGATCGCCTCTCTCTCCAGGTACACTGCAAAAGGAAGCGACGAGTACTATTCCTTGATCCTGCTGGCCACAGTAGGCATGATGGTGGTGGCAAGCTCTGTTGATCTTGTGACCCTCTTCGTGGGCTTTGAGCTGGCCAGCCTCTCCACCTATGCTCTGGCGGCCTTCGACAAGAGCAAGAGGAACCTGGAGGCAGCGATGAAGTACTTTATCTTCGGATCTGTCTCCTCGGCTATGATGCTCTTCGGCTTCTCCTTGCTATACGGCATGGCGGGAAGCACCAGGATAGCAGATATCGCCAACACCGCCCTGAGCAGCTTTGGGCCTGCCACCCTGGTGGCCCTGCTATTCGTGATAGCCGGGTTCGGCTTCAAGATGGCCCTGGTGCCATTCCATATGTGGGCTCCCGATACCTATGAGGGGGCGCCTCCTCTGGTCTCGGCGCTGCTGGCGGCCGGTTCCAAGAAGATGGGCTTTGC
>Ga0315289_10011031_pt1 | contig 12848 bp, 9 predicted proteins | sample YL17G11_40_MG_FD_203452 | JGI IMG/M metagenome (GOLD analysis project Ga0315289, IMG submission 203452) | Sediment microbial communities from Yellowstone Lake, YNP, Wyoming, USA - YL17G11_40 | ecosystem: Environmental > Aquatic > Freshwater > Lake > Sediment | place: USA: Wyoming | collected...
GTCTGGTCCACCAGGGTGCTCTTGCCCGAGCCGCTGACGCCCGTCACGCACACCAGGCACCCGAGCGGCAGGCGCACCGAGAGGTCCTTGAGGTTGTTCGCCCGCGCCCCGACCAGCGTGATGGCGCGGCCGGTGCGGGCTGGCCGCCGCTTCGGCGGGACCGGGATCCGCGCGCCCCCCGCCAGGTACCGCCCGGTGAGCGATGCGGGGCACGCCTGGACCTCGGCCAGGGTCCCCTGGGCGACGACCTCGCCGCCGTGTTCGCCCGCCCCGGGCCCCATGTCGATGACGTGGTCGGCCGCGCGGATCGTCTCCTCGTCGTGCTCGACCACCAGGACCGTGTTGCCCAGTTCGCGCAGGGCGACGAGGGTGTCCAGGAGGCGGCGGTTGTCGCGGGCGTGCAGGCCGATCGTCGGCTCATCCAGCACGTAGCAGACGCCCACCAGGCCGCTGCCGACCTGCGTGGCCAGGCGGATGCGCTGGGCCTCGCCGCCCGAGAGCGAGTCCGCCGGGCGGTCGAGCGTCAGGTACCCGATGCCCACGTTCTGCATGAACCCCAGGCGGCTTCGGATCTCGGCCATCACCTGGCGGGCGATCGTCCGCTTCTCCCCCTCGAGCCGGAGTTCCTCAAAGAACCGCGCGGCTGCATCGATGCTCAGGGCCGTGACCTCGTGGATCGCGCGGCCGCCGACGCGCACGGCCAGCGCCTCCGGCCGCAGGCGCGCCCCGTGGCAGGCGGGGCAGGGCTGCTTGCTCATGAACTGCTCCAGCCACCGCCGCACGTACCGGCTGGACACGGTCTCGGCGAACCGCTTGAGGCTGGGCAGGACGCCCTCCCACCGTTCGCCCGGCTGGGAAGGGGTCAGCTGGGAAGGGGTCAGGAGCCCTGACGACGTAAGGCTCCTGACCCCCTTGCCAGTGACCCCCTTGCCAGGCGGCGGGCCGCCCATCAGCAGCGCATCGCGCACCCGCGCGGACAGTTTTTCGAACGGCACGTCGCGGTCCACGCCGAAGTCGCGGACGAACCGCTCCATCGCCGTCTCGAAGAACTCCTGGTACCGCCTCGGGCCGTTCTTCCACGGCGCCAGCGCCCCTTGCGCGAGGGTCTTGTCGCGGTCGGGCACCACCAGTTCCTCGTCGAATTCCAGGTACGTCCCCAGGCCGTGGCACCGCGGGCAGGCCCCGTAGGGGCTGTTGAAACTGAACAGGCGCGGCGTGAGTTCCTCGAAACTGATGTTGCATCGCGTGCAGGCATAGCGTTCGCTGTACAGGGTGCTGCGCCACTCGCCGGCGGCGGTCTCGTGGGCCACGACCGCCACGCCGTCGGCCATCCTCAGGGCCGTCTCGACCGACTCCGTCAGCCGCCCGCGCACCGCCTCCTTGGCCACCAGGCGGTCCACGACCGCCTCGACGGTGTGCCGCTTGTTCTTCGCCAGGGCGGGGATGTCGCGGACCTCGTGCATGTGGCCGTCGATGCGGACGCGCACGAAGCCGTCGGCCACGATGCTCCTGAGGACGTCCTTGTGCTCGCCGCGCTGCCCGCGTATGAGCGGCGCGAGGATGACCAGCCGCGTACCCGCCGGCAGGCTGAGGACGCGCTCGACGATCTGGTCGATGCGCTGCGGGCGGATCTCGCGGCCGCACTTCGGGCAGGCGGCCGTGCCGACGCGGGCATACAGCAGGCGCAGGTAATCGTGGATTTCGGTCGCCGTGGCGACGGTGGACCGCGGGCTGAAGCCGGCGCGCCGCTGGTGGATGGCGATCGTGGGCGGCAGGCCCTCGATGGCATCCACGTCGGGCTTTTCCATCTGCTCCAGGAACTGCCGCGCGTACGCCGAGAGGCTCTCGACGTACCGCCGCTGCCCCTCGGCGTAGAGGGTGTCGAACGCGAGGCTCGACTTGCCGCTGCCCGAGAGGCCGGTCACCACCACGAGTTTGTCGCGGGGAATGCTGAGCGTGATGTTCTTAAGGTTATGCTGCCGCGCGCCCTGGATGAGGATGCACTCCTCGCCGTTGGCCGGCACGGGCTTCGGCCCGCATCCCGCCGTCGCACGGGGCGGTGCGGCCTTATCTGAGCGGTTTTCTTTCGGCACGTCTGCCGCCACGGACAGCCTCCCTTACGCTCCGCTCTTACACTGTCGAACCTTGTATCATACCCGACAGGGAGGCAGGTGGCAAGAAAGCGCACGAGGTTTCTGCTCGCAGGGCAAGGGTTGCCCTGAGCGTGCAGAATGGGACGCCAGGCCCCGCTTGCGCGGTACACGTCGGCGGAGCCTCCTCACCGCCTGGCGGATGGGTGATTTTGCCCCTTCTTCTTGTTATCCTCAGCAAGGGGATGCGGGGCTGGAAACCCAATGGGCAAGACCGAGTCGGCCGTGATTGCCGTTTTTCTGCTGATTGCCTTCCCGGTCTCGCTTTTTATCCTTGGATGGTGGACCTCTGCCTCGTTGTGCTTGCTCGGGGCGGCGCCGATTCCCGAGTATGCTATTGCTTTCAGCGCTTTCGCGGGCCTGGCCATAGGCATAGCGATTGCCGTGTTGCGGTTGAAGCATTGGGTGCCACGGTTTTACGACCTGAGGAAGGCTCTGGCGGTCCTCGTTTACCTTTTCTGGTCGGCCGTGGCGACCGCCTTCTTCATGGGATTGCCGATCGGCGTCCTGGCGCTGGGACTGCTCGCCGGTTTCTACATCGGCCGCAGGGGCCGCCACGCAGACATGGAGGATGCTCCATTTAAGAAAGAGGCGCGGCAGGCCGCCCTATTCCTAGCGGCGGTCGTTGGCCTCGTCTCCCTCACGATGGGGATCCTTGCCATTCAGGAGCAGCGTTCGATGCAGCACCTTCTGGCGATGATCGGCCTGGGGTGGCTTGCCGCGTCGGCCTCCGGCCGGACCGCCCTGGTGGCCGTAGCCGTACCTATCCTGGTTGCCGTGCAGTACCTGCTGGCCCGTGCGACGGCATCTTGGGGCTTTAAACTGGGCGGGAAGAAGGCCTAGTATTCCGTCACAATTGAATCTGCGGGTGCCACGGCTGCGCAGTTTGCAGCCGTGCCTCTCAGCCGACGACCACGGCTGCACAAGGCGCAGCCGTGGCACCCGCGTAATCAAAGTTGACGGAATACTAGGCGAGGCTTTGCAGGAGGCGCGCCTGGGCGCGGCTGCACAAGAAGAAAACGGACGGGGGGGGGCGTTCGCCCGGCGCAGATCTCAGTGTCTACGCCTCGCCCAGCGCCCGCTGATAATCCTCCCACAACTCCGCCTTCGTCTCGCCGAGGACAACGCGGTCCCAGGGGAGGACTTCATCGCGGCCACGGCCGCGGTGGGCGTAGAAGGCCGGGTCGGCGCCGGCGGCAAATCAAGGCCCATCGCGGCCTGCCAACCCGGCCCCGGCCGGGCGCGGTGGCGCAGGGGCGTCGGAAAGGCGGAGGTCGGGTATGCGGCCCCGGATGTGCTGGAAGTAGTCCTCGGCCGTGGCGCAGGAGCGCGTCTGCTCCTCAGCGGCCTGTTTCATGGCCCAGACCTGCCGCATGGACTTGGAAGGCTCATTCCTCATACATCACCTCCATCGGGCGACCTATGCGGTCACGGCCCGCTGATAATCCTCCCACAACTCCGCCTTCGTTTCGCCCAGGACAACGCGGTCCCAGGGCAGGACTTCATCGCGGCCACGGCCGCGGTGGGCATAGAAGGCAGGGTCCACGCCGGCGGCCTTAAAGCCCGCGCGCCAGGCGTCCATGTTCAGGCGCTCGTCCCAGGCATCGAACTTGGCCCCGGCCCGCCACGCTTCCAGGATCGCCAGGGCGACGCGGCGGTCGCCGCGCGCCATCACGCCTTCGAGGATGCTGCGGTCCAGCCGGTGCACGCGCAGCGACAGGCGGCTCTCGGGCAGGGCCTTCCGGAGCGCCTCGCGGGCCTGCGCCAAGTACGCCTCCGACGCCATCGCCACAAACTGGAAAGGCGTGTGCGGCTTGGGCACGAAGTTCGAGACGGCGAGGTTGACCTTGCCGGGCCCCTTGCCGGTCTCGCGACGCAGGCCGCTGACGTGCCGCGCCAGCCGCGCGATGCCCAGCACGTCCTCGTCGGTTTCGGTGGGCAGGCCGATCATGAAGTAGAGTTTGATGATGTTCCAGCCGTGGGCCCAGGCCTCGCGCGCCCCGGCAAACAGGTGCTCATCCTGGACGGGCTTGCCGATGACCTCGCGCAGGCGCGCCAGCGCGGCCTCGGGCACCATCGTGAGGCCCGATTTGCGGACGCTGCCGAGGATGCGCGGCACGAGTTCCAACTGGTCGTTGGTGCGCAGGCTGGGCAGGCTGAGGCTGACGCCCTTGGGGGCGAACGCGGCGTCGAGCGTCGTCAGGATGGCCTTCAGGTGCGGGTGATCGCTGGGCGAAAGGCTGGCCAGCGAGATCTCCTCCAGGCCCGTGTTGGCGTAGCACTGGCGGGCCAGTTCGAGGACCTTCTCGGGGCTGCGGTACCGCACGTGGCCCTTGGTGCGGCCGGATTCGCAAAAGCGGCACGACCGCGGGCACCCGCGCATGATCTCGATGTTGATGCGGTCGTGGACGACCTCGGTGTTGGCCACGATGGGCCGCGTGGGGAAGGGGGCGTTCTCCAGGTCCGCCGCGCGGGCGGCCAGCGTGGCGGGCGGCAGGCCGTCGACCTTGGGCGTCAAGGCTGCCAGGGTTCCGTCGGGGTTCCACGACGGCTCAATGAGGCTTGGGGCGTAGAGGCAATCGAACTCGCGGGCGAGGGCCAGGATGATGTCGCCCCGCGGCGCGCCCGCCTGGCGCAGTTTGCGGAAGCGGTCGATGATATGCGGCAGGGCATCCTCGGCCTCGCCGAGGAACATGAGGTCGAAGAAGGGGGCCATCGGCTCGGGGTTATCGACGCCGGGACCGCCCGCCAGAACGATGGGGTCGTTCTCGCCGCGCTCGGCCGCAAAGAGCGGGATGCCCGCCAGGTCAAGCATCGCCAGGACGTTCGTGTAGAGCATCTCGTACTGGAGCGAGACGCCCAGGATGTCGAACTGGCGGACCGGCCGTCGCGATTCCCACGAGAAGAGCGGGATGCCCGCCTGCCGCATCCGGGCCTGGGCATCGAGCCACGGCGTAAAGGCCCTCTCGCAAAGCGTGTCGGGGCGGGCGTTCAGGAGGTCATAGAGGATGGCCGACCCCAGGTGGCTCATGCCGATGGCGTACGTGTCGGGGAACGCCAGGCAGAAGTGCACGGCGACCGAGTCCCAGGGCTTTCGGACCTCGCCCACCTCGCCGGCCACGTACTGGCCCGGGTTCTGGATGAAAGGCAGCAGTTCCCGCGAGACGAGTTCGGCCAGGTTGTCCGTTGGCATGGCCATAATCGAGTCACCGTACCGGTTTAGGGCGAGGCCGTCAAGGGCGGCGCGGAATCGGGCAACGTAGGTCCGGCGTCCCATGCCGGAGGCTGGTTAAACCACAAAGAGCGCGGAGAACGCAAAGAGAAAGCCTGTTCTTCACCCCGTGGCGCGGCGGGTCTCCGTATCCGCCGCGCGAGCGCAACCGGCATTGTATGATTCACACAATCCTTGTTTGTGCTCCTTGCGGCCGGAGGTCCGCGCCTTGGTCATTGGGAATTGCCGTTTGATTGGTCATTGGGGCTTGGGCATTCGTCATTTGCGGCAGTGCTGGGCAGGGCGCCACGGGCATGAATCTTGCAAAACAGGCCGAGGACGTCTATAAAGGGTGGTGGTACGGGGCGTAGCGCAGTCTGGCTAGCGCGCGTGGTTTGGGACCACGAGGTCGTGGGTTCAAATCCCACCGCCCCGACCATTTCAGGGCGGCTGCGCGTCCTGCATCCGGGCCGTCAGGAGGCGTGTCGCCGGCCGCTTAAGTCCTGCCCTGTCTTCGCACACGCCATGTTAAGAATGCGCAAATCCCGCTGAACACGCAGGGGAATACTGTTGTCTTCTCGCTGCCGCAACGGCAAATTCCTGGCGACCTGATATCCACCGCGCAGGAGAAAAACGGCACAAATGGCGAAAGGCACGGGGACCGGGCTAGGATGTGTGGCGGTTGTCCTGATGCTGGGTCTCGCCCAGGCGGCCGGCGCCGAGGAACCCAAGCCCGCCGAGAAGGCCCCCGCGCTAACGGTGCCGGCCCTCGCGGCCGCGCCGCCGGAGGCGGTGCCGGCAGCCGCGCCCGCCGCGCCGGGCGCCCCCCAAGCGCCGGTCTCCGCCGAGCCGACCCAGAAGAAACCCGCCGGCGCTCTTGACCGTATGGACGACTGGTTCGACAAGACCAAGACCGTTGCGCCGTGGCTCACGTGGGGGGCGGACCTTCGGTTCCGCAACGACTACACGAACAACAATTCCGGCCTCGACAAGCGCCAGGTGGGCCATGAGTCCCATCAGCAAAAGTACCGCCCCCGCTGGTGGGCCACGGTTACGCCCATCAAGGATATTGACCTCAACGTGCGCATCATGTGGGAAGGGCGGCACTACAGCGCCCCCCACGGAACGGCCGACTTCGACCACAGTTCCGTCCTTCTCGACGCGCTGAACCTGAAGTTGACCAACATCGCTGGGTCGCCGCTCTCCATGACCATCGGGCGGCAGGACATCGTCTTGGGCGACGGATGGCTGGTGTCCGACGGAACGCCCATCGACGGCACCCGCACCGCTTTCTTCGACGCCGTCCGCCTGGCCCTGGACCTCAAGGACGCCCAGACGCTGGTGGACATCATCTCCATCGACCAGGCCTACAGCAGCGACCGCTGGTGGGCCCCGCCCCTGCACGCCGACCACCAGGCCCTCATGGAGCAGAGCGAACGCGGCCTCATCCTGTGGGCAACGAACCGGTCCCTCAAGAATACCGAGATCAACGGTTACTACATGTACAAGGCGAACGACCGCCGTCTCGCCAAGGGCGACGACGGCCACATCCACACCTTCGGCGGGCGCATCGCCGGCGACCTCTCGGACCGCTGGAAGTACCGGGCCGAGGGCGTCCACCAGTTCGGCACGCGCAACGACCGCTGCCTGCGGGCATTTGGCGTCAACAGCGCCCTCACGTACCTCCTGAAAGACAAGTGGAATAAGCAGGTCCGGGGCCAGTACGAATTCCTGTCGGGCGACAACCCCGACACCCGGACCGACGAGGCGTTCGTCCCCCTCTGGAGCCGCTGGGACCGCTGGAGCCAGATCTTCAGCAGCACTTGGGCCCTGGAGACGCGCAAGGACGAGATCACGAACTTGCACCGTTTCGGCCCCGGCTTCGCCTGCAACCCGACCGACCGCCTGGAACTCAGCGGCGACTACTACCTCCTCTTCGCCGACGAGAACTCCATGATCGGCGCCCGTAACCGCGTCAATTTCAGTGCAGACGGGGCGTTCCGCGGCCAGATGATCCAGACCCAGGTCCGCTATCAATTCACCAGGCACCTGAAGGGGCGGATTCTGACGGAGTTCTTCTTCCCGGGCAACTACTACACCGACGCCCGCAACGACGTGGCCACCTTCCTCCGCGGCGAACTGTACTTCACCTGGTAACCCGTGCGGCAGCGGCGCCGGCCTGCCTCCTGCGCGCGACGGCAAATCCTTGCAGACCGCCCGCCCGCAAGGGACAATCGGGCCATGGCCAGGAAACCCCAGTTCACCGGCGACGGCGTCCGCCACGCCACCCTGAACGGCCACCGGTTCCACCTGCGCCTGAAGGACCCGACCGAAGACAACTACCTGTGGCTCGACGGGCGCTCGCCGCCGCTCATCCTGGACCGCGTGGCCGCCGACTTCGTCGCCTTTCTCATCGACGCCCTGTGGGAGTTGCAGGCCGGCGAGGGCGACCCGTCGGCCCAGGTGCGGCAGCGGGTCGTTGACCGGATGTTCACCAGGTACGGCCGCCGGTTCGCCTTCAGCCGCGCGCGGGTCACGCGCGAGCGCATCGCGTCCGACCTGGACCGCGTCTTCGGCACGCTCATGCGCATCGCCGGGGGCGGATGCCCGGTCGAAATCGGCCTCGGCTCGCGGCCCATGAACGTCGCCCAGTGGGTCGCTCCCGCCCGGATGGACCTGGCCGTCACCTACCGCTGCAATCTCAATTGCCCGCATTGTTACATCGGCGGGCCCAAGGAGACGGCCGAACTCTCTCTGGACCAGTGGCGATCGGTCTACCAGCGCCTCTGGCAGGCGGGCGTGCCGCACGTCGTGTTCACCGGCGGCGAACCGACGATGCGCGAGGACTTGGCGACCCTCGTCGGCGAAGCCGAGGAATTCGTCACGGGTCTCGTCACCAACGGCGTGCGCCTGGCCGAACTGGCCGCCCCCTTGCGCGACGCCAGCCTCGACTACGTCCAGGTGACGCTGGAGTCCGCGCAGGCCGACACCCACAATCGCATGGTCGGCGACGCCTCCGGCCGGGCCTTTGCCGCCACCACGGCCGGCATCCGCAAGGCCCTCGACCTGGGCATGCAGGTCATCACCAACACCACGCTGACGCAGGCCAACGCCCGCGCCTTCTCGTCGCTGGTGCGGGTTGCCGCCGACTTGGGCCTCCGCCACATGTCGTGCAATACGATTATCTGTAGCGGCCGGGGCAGGGCGGCCCGGCAGGAGCAGGGTCTGGCGCCGGACGAGTTGCGGGCCACCCTCGAGGATGCCCGCCGTGCCGCCGCCGAGTGCGGCATCACCCTCCAGTGGTACTCGCCCACGTGCTACCTCCACCTGAACCCCGTGGAACTGGGGTTCGGCGCGAAGGGCTGCTCTGCGGCCGCCCACAACATGACCCTCCAGCCCGATGGCACGGTTCTGCCGTGCCAGAGTTGGCCCGAGAGCGTCGGCAACATCCTCACCGACCCCTGGCCCGCAATCTGGAACCACCCCACGTGCCAGAAACTGCGGCGCCACGGCTTCGCCGAGGAAAAGGACGAGTGCCGCGCGTGCATCCACAACGAGACGTGCGGCGGCGCGTGCCCGCTGGACAAGGAGGACGCGCTGTGAGAAAGGCCTGCGTCCTTCTCGTCGCCGTCGGCGCCCTGCTGCTGGGCGTCCGCCCCGCGCCTGCCGACACCGGCACGTACCGCATCCTCCAGTACCAGGTCAAACTCACGCCGATGTCCAACGGCCAGGTGCAGATCCAGTACCGCCAGAAATGGCTTGTGACGGGCGGCGGCATTCCGTGGATGACCGTGGGCGCGCCCGGCGCCGATTTCACCATCCTCTCAGGGTCCACCGGCACCGTCCGCGGCGCGCGGCGTGAGGCCGGCGGCGGATGGAGCGGCGTCCGCATCGACCTGGACCGCAATTACGTCGCTAACGAGACCTTCGAGGTCGAGTTCTCGATCCTCCAGAAGGGCCTGCTCTACGCCGACAAGGACAACTACCGCCTGGACTTCACCCCCGGGTGGTACGACCGCGCCGACATCGACAGCCTGTCCGTCGAGATGTTCTTCTTCGCCCGTGCCGACACCGTCACGGCCCAGCCTGCCCCCACGCTCAAGGAAGGCCAGCGTTTCGTGTGGCAGTTCGGCCACCTGGGGCCCGGCCAGCGGCGGACCGTCTCGGTCTCGTTCCCGAAGAACCTGTTTCCGGCCAACGTGGCCGTGGCCGCCCGGCCGCCCGACACCGGCCCGGCCTTGGGGGACGCGTCCTGCCTGTGGATGGCCGTGGTGGCCCTCATCATTATCGCCGTCATCATTCTGATGGTGCGCGCAGCGGTCAGGCGTGCCGCAGGCTACGGCCATGGCGGGACAATTTTCGTTCCCGGCTCGAAGCATCCTCGTGGCGGGCCGCATGATCGCGCCGGAGGCAGCGGAGGCTGGGGCATCTTCACCGGCGGAGGCGGCGGGTTCGGCGGCGCGTCCTCCTCCTGTGTCTGCGCGTGTGCCTGCGCGGGCTGCGCCTGTGCCTGCGCCTGCGCCGGAGGGAGCGCGGCCGGGTGCGACCGAAAAGTGAAATTCACCTGCCCGCTCTGCCGCGAGTGCCCGGCCGCCTGCCCCTTGAGTTGGGGAACCCGGCCATGAGGCGCGCCGGCATGCAGTGGACTGAAAAAGAAGACCGGACTGAAAAAGGGTACAGCCCCCTTTTCCAGACTGCCGGAAAAGGGTGCAGTCCCCTTTTTCTTGTCCTTGCCCTGGCCGCAGGCTGCGCCGGCCGCGACGATGCGTACGATACGAACGTCTCCGTCCCCGCGGGCGACCCGCCGTTCACGGCGCTTGCGACCTCGTGGGTCATCGACAACGCCGGCGCCCTCCGCCCCGACACGGCGCGCGAGGCAAGCGGCATCTGCCAGCGTCTCCAGGATGACGGCATCGCCGAGGTGGTGGTCCTTGTCCAGCCGGGCATCAAGCACCCCTCGGATTACGCCACGCACTACGGCCGCTGGCTGAGACTCGGCCGCAAGGGCCTCTCCACCGAGGGCGGCAACAACGGCCTCGTGTGGCTCATCCGCCCCGACGCCGGGGAAAAGATGACGTACTCCACCGGGCGCGGACTTCCCCGGATGACTTCCACCCACGCGCTTGGTATCATGAACCAGGCCAAGGAGTACTTCAACTTCGGCAACTACGATGAGGGCGTGAAGGTCCTGGTCCGCGAAACCGACAAGACCCTCCGCGCCCTCTACGGCAGGAAAGGAGACGCCCCATGAGCGGCGCTGCAAAAATCATCCTGGCGGTGGTGGTGCTGGCGGTCATCGCGGTCGTGGCGGTCGGCGGGCTGGCGGCCGTCGTCGGCGTGAGCAAGTACAATACCCTCGTGTCGCTGCACGAGCGGGCCAACGAGGGCCGTTCCCGCTTTGCCGCCGCCGTCAACACCTCCTCCGAGAAAATGAAATCCGTCTGGGCCCTCGCCGAGCAGGAAGGCATCCTGGAGAAGGAGACCTACACCGGCGTCGCCAAGGCCCGGGCCGGCTACACGGAGGCGCAGCAGGCGTACGCGGCCGCCGCTGCCAACCCGGCCGCGCCCATCCAGGACCTCATGAGCCGCGGGGCGGCGCTCGGTGAGTCGCTCATCAACGTCCGCATCGCCTTCGAGGCCTACCCGCAACTCAGGACCAGCGAGACGTACCAGCGGGCCATGATCGCCGTCCAGGAAGGGTTCAACGAGATCAAGACCGCCTTGGACGACTGGATAGCCGTGTGCCGGGGCTACAACACCGAGCGGCGGTCGTTCCCCACGAGTTGGTTCGCCGCAACCTTCTTCGGCCCTGAGTTCCCCGGGCACATCGCCTACTACGAGGGCGGAATCAAGGAACCCGAACAGGTCAAGGTGAAGGCCGATGACCTGAATCCCAGCCCGAAAAAACCCTGACGGGGTTGACTCACCCGCTGCCGGCGCGTCACGGCGCCTCCGGCCGCACCGGTATCGTCTGCGCATCGCCCAGCCGCAACCGGAATTCCGTGACATCCAAAGGCACGCGGAAGACCCACGTGTCTTCGAATTCATCTTTGTAAATCAGTTCGGCCCGGTAGGCGTACCTGAGTTCCGTGACGGTCCGGCCGTCGGATTCCTGCCTGGCGGCCTGTTCCATGCCGCTGCCCGACATGGTGAACCGGGGATTCGCGGCAAACTTCCAGTCCAGCGCCACGTCGGCGCCCTCGGCCTTCAACCCCGTTGTGTAACTGATTCGCGATATCCAGGGCCGCTTCGCGAACCCGCGAACGCCCAGGTACAGCATCGCCTTCGTCTCATCCGGGTTGAACGCTTCAAACGCCGTGCCGCCCCGGAACTGGCCCTCGTCCTCAAGCGAGTTCTTCACCACCGTCACCATCGGGAACGTCCTCTTGCCGGTCGTGTCCGTCAATCGCAGCACCATGGGCCGCACAAAGGCGTAGTACGCCGCTCCGGGGCGGTCCCCCCCGCCGGACTCGGTTGGCGGCAGGATCGCGACGCGGCCTGAGGCCAGGGCCACGTTCTCCTCGCCCGAGTTCCGCACGGAGAAGGTGACGGCCACGAACCGCTCGCCCCGCCCGGCCCGGGCGCCCGCCACTTCGGTGCCCGTGCCCACCCGGTTCAGCCGCATCGACCACGGGCCCCTGTGGGAGACTGCGTCGGGGGGCTTGGCTTCCTTCCTCTCTCCGACAAACACGGCCTGGTCGGGGACCGCCGGCGCAGCGTAAGGCGGCGGTTCCGCGGCTGGCGGCGCCCCGGGCTGCCCCCCGGAAACCACGGCTGGAACAAAGGGCTGCGGCTCAGTGCCCGACTGCGATGTGGCGGGCGGCTCGGGCCACCCAGACGTTGACCCGAAACACCCGTAGCACGCCAGCGTCTGTGCTGCGGCCAGCAGCACAGCGACCTTTTTCCACGCCGCCATCCTCATGCCTCTTACCTCAATCCGGCGCAACGCCACGGCACTACGGCCACACAGGGCCGGGGCGCCGCCCCTGCATGTTCAGCCATTGCCCCCATGGCAACCCAACGTCGTTGTTTAGCCGTCGCCGGCACGGCGACGCGAAAGGTCGCGGATGCCCGGCAACGGCCGTCGCCGTACCGGCGACGGCTAAACGCCAAGGCTGCGCGGGCGCCACATCGGCCTACGCCCTCTCGGCCGCCAGAGCGCGGATCTCTTCCAGCAGCGCGTCCAGCAGTTCGGTCTCCGGCACCTTGCGCACCGCCTCGCCGCGGCGGAACAGGACGCCGTGACCCTTGCCTGCGGCAATGCCCACGTCGGCCTCGCGGGCCTCGCCCGGGCCGTTCACCACGCAGCCCATCACGGCCACCGTCAGGGGGGCCGTGACGCTGCGCGTGCGGCGCCGGAGTTCCTCGACGATGGCAATCAAATCCACGCCGCACCGGCCGCACGTCGGGCACGAAAGAATCCGGACGCCGCGCCAGGGCCGCAGGCCCAGTTCCGCCAGGATGTCCTGGGCGATGACGACCTCGCT
>Ga0315289_10011032_pt1 | contig 12848 bp, 6 predicted proteins | sample YL17G11_40_MG_FD_203452 | JGI IMG/M metagenome (GOLD analysis project Ga0315289, IMG submission 203452) | Sediment microbial communities from Yellowstone Lake, YNP, Wyoming, USA - YL17G11_40 | ecosystem: Environmental > Aquatic > Freshwater > Lake > Sediment | place: USA: Wyoming | collected...
TGTATTTGGGATGTCAACTACAACAAAAGGATTTGCTGAACAATTTGGAATAAATTTAACTCCAATGGAAGCAAAACGTATTAAAGAAAGAGTTGCTTTTGGAATTGGACAGTTTTCAGTTGAAGATGTAAAAAATACTGGTGCTGGTAGGGCTGCAAGTATAGAACCAAGAGGATTTGAATTATTAAATTCTCCAACTTTTCCTGAAAATATTGGCAGATCGTTACAGTCTGATATAGCAAATAGAATGTTTGCTGCTTATCCTGAAAAAATAACTGAACAAAAATTATTAAATCAATCTCTGCAATCTATATTAAGTCCATCTTCTTTTGAAGGCGCAACTGATTTTATTGGAGATACACTTCCTTCACAGTCTGGTTATGTAAATCTTTCTGGGCTAAAAGGAAGTTTGTTTATTCCTGGTACTTCTGAGATGCAACAAATGTCTTCTTTTATAACGCCAACTGGAATAGAAGTATATAGTGATTTACATAAATCATTTAAGGAACTTATTTCTCAAAGTAAAGTTTTTAAAGAGAATGAAATAACTCAAAAAGTATTTGATGAAAGTATTGCAAATCTTACACAAGAATTATCTAAAGCAAGAATCGCAACTGTATCTGGCAAAGGCGGATTATTAAGGAATAAAGTTCCTGGCTCTTTATCATTAACTGCTTTAGCTCCTAAAATAGACGAACAATATTTATTAGGGAACAAACAAAGAATCGCAGGCATTACTGAAGGCCAAATAGATAAGATGTTAAGCGGGATGAGAGAATTAAATTTATATAAAGCAGAAGATTTGTCAGATATTAAACACAAGTATATGCTAGGCGAAGAAATGCCTGTGTTATTAGGCAGACATCCTTACATTGGAGCAAATTCTAATCAGGTAGTAATGAGTAAAATGATTAAAGGCAAGTCTGATGCAATTCTTATTCCTGAACAATTTTATAAAGCAAATATTAAACTTGATAATGGAACAATTGAACAATTAAGTAATCCAGTAAGATTATCTTCTGGTGTTGGTTTTTCTTCAGATTTTGATGCTGATACTTTATCTGTAATGATTGCTGATCCTAAAATGAGAGAAGAATTAACTGCATTTGCTACTGATCCTGAATCAATTGCAGAGTATGAAGAATTTTCTATTAGATCTCAGATTATGAAAGCAAAAAACAAAGGTGAAGTTTTAACTTTAAATGATATGATGGCTGGCGATGCTTTAAAATCTAGTATAACTAATCAACCAATACTAGGTAAATTGTCTACTAATATACAAAAGTATAAGAATGCCATACTACAAAATCCTACTAACTTATCACATACTCAAAGATATAATACTATGCATTTTTTAGAATGGTTAGAACAAACTCCTATTGCTGGTAAACATATTACAGCAGGTAAAGAACTAGAACTTATAGGAACATTAGAAGATTTAAATACTTCATTAGAGAAAGGTAATGCTGGCCAAATACAAATGTTATCTGAAAGTATTTTTAATGAAAGTAAAATGAGTGCTAAAAGTGCTTTGAGAGAAGGATTTGAAATTACAATGGAAGATGTAGAAGGTGATATTACTACAAGAAGAATACGTGGTTTAGATATTCCAAATGCATCTCAGAATTTAGTTATAGCAAAACAAGCAATGGACAATATGCAATTAGGCAAGACTAATGCAACTCAAATGAGAGAAATGTTAATTAGTCATCAGACTCCTAACCCTAATATAGCATCTTCTTTATTAGACCCTGAACTTTTAGGAACTTCTCCTATTGGCAGAATGTTTAGTGCTGATGTTGGTTCTGTAGCAAAGCAAGGCTTTTCAGAAAGAGTATTAGCATATTCAAATAGGTTAATGGCCGCGGGTAAGTCTGCTATTCCATTAGCAAAACCATTATTGTTAGGTTCTGCAGTATCTTTAGGATTAGCAGCATTATTAAGTCGGCCAGCATCCTTTACAACTCCTCCTGAATTAAATATAGACTCTACAGGAAAGAGTTTAGGAAATGCTGATTTAAAAGCAAATATGAATTATCAGATTCATCCTGATACTAAACAAGTGCAAGGCAGTCCAGAAATTCCTAATATATCAACTAATACAGCAAGGATAACTAATGATTATGGATATAAAATAAATATTAATAGTAGCAATAATGATAACATAGATATTAATAGATTAACTACAGAGTTAAGGAATCAAACTGGTAATCATTCAAGAATTAATTCTACCATAAAAGATAAACGCAGTTCTATAAATCAACAAAGAATAGCTCGCATGTTAAACGAGGAGTAGTTTTATTTGGCTGACGATAAAGTTCAATCAATTTCTGCTAGCAATTTATACAAGGAAAGTATTTCTGATGAACCTATACCTACACCTAGTCAGTTAGAGGAAAATGATTTTGTTATCAATGATGTTCATTTAAGGATTGCGCCTGAACAAATTGTAGTTCAAAAACAATCTAGCAATTTAGAATGGAAAACTTTAAGAACACGTTCATCTCAAAAAGTTAAATCTGGCTTTTCTACAGCAAGAGTTTCTTTTTCTATTATATTTAAAACTTCTAATTATGAAGATCAAGAAAATTTAATTAATTTAGTTGCTGGTTTAAGATCAACTCCATTTTGTGTAGTCTATAATAAATTCCTTGATTCTACATTAGGTCGTCCAGAACACCCTCGCCCATTAGTTAAAGAAGATATAGAATATAGTGATTTTAAACCTATAATGCTTGCTATGGCATCTATGTCTTTTTCTACATTAGGCCATGAAAATAAACCTGATTGTATTCAGGGAATGTTCGATTTTATTTGGTTTAATTATTTACCTTATACAGATACTATTGCATTTAAAACAAATGTTAATTTTTCTATACCAGGTCTTCCTTCAGAAAGTCCAATATGGAAAGCATTCTATGCTCCATTTAAAAAGAAATCTGTAAAAGTTAAATTTCCACATCAAGAAAATGACAAAGCAAGTAGAACTACTCAATTTATTTGGCGGGAATATCTTTTATTATCTAAAACAAATCCTAAAGTAAGTGAATTATCTTCTAAATTAGCTGATGCAATAAAAAAAGATCCATTTAAAGCTAGTGTTACTTTAAACTCATTAATTCATCAAGCAACTGGAACTGTTGGTGATGCTAAACCTGAATATTTAACTGCTGGCATTTATGATACTTTAGCACGCGAATTAGTAAAAAATGGTTCAATGAATTTATCTGCTGATTTAAAATCTTATTTAGATACTATGTCTGCTGGAACATTAACTTCTGCTGTACAAGATGTAATGACTCCATTCTTTAAAAGAACTAATTCTAAAAATAAGATTAATCTTAACAGTGAAGCAGATCAAATGGCCGCTACACTTGCAGATAGATTAAAACAACATCGAGAATTAGAACGACAATATCAAGACGCTAAAAATAAAGAAAGTTATGTAAAAGTAATTGATTTAAATGTTAATTTTGCTAAAATGAATAGTCCTCAATTTATTGGTGGTTTAGAATTATATAGCAAAAATAAATATCTTGATATATCACATATTAGTAGTCAAAACAATCCTGCTGGCGCAATTATTAAACAAGTTGTAGTTACATTTGAAAATATATTATCTACAATTCCAATGTTAGGTTATAGATATCCAACCTTACAACATATTGGAAGCATAGATGCTAGAATTCAAATAATTATTGATGCTAGAAGTTCTGAAAATTCAAATTATGTTCATAAAATTAATTACATGTTTGATGATATAGAATCTGCTGCTATAAAATTTAGACAAGTTCCTGCTGGTTTAACTAATTTAATTATTAAGAATGATTTTTTAGGATTATTTGGATTAGATGAATTCTTAACAGAAGACATCTCAACTCAAACTATCGAAGGATTTCCTGGGAGATCATTAATTAGTTTATCTTTAGTTGAGGCAGGGATTACTTCTGCTGCAAGATTAGAAGATTCCGAAGAAATAAAACAAGAGCATATTGTTTCTAATACAGACATGTTAAAAGAAATATGGAAAGTAATAAAAAAGAATACTATTAAATGGGAAGGTTTTGATCAATTAGATAGAACTGCTGCAACTTTAACTAAAGAAGATTTGAAATATCATTTTTTAAAAGCTAATGTTTCAGGGGAAAAATCTAATATTGCATTTAAAAATTTAGTTCAAGAAGCATGTAATATTTATAATGGTTTTATAAGTAAAGTATGGAGTTATTGTATTGTTGGACAAACTTCTGGACGTTGGATATCACAACAAATTGAACGTAATACTACTAAAGCAATAACACATAGACTTTCAGATTCTTATGGTGAAGAAAATATAGACCGAACATCATATTTTACTGCTTTAAGTGACTTAACTGAAGATGGCGGCGCATTATTATCTTCAAGAGCATTACTTAAACAATATAATACACAAAATAAAAACTATGAAGTAGATGCTTTTTCTGATATAGGTATTGTCCCAGGAATTGATTTAGTTCAAAAATCTATTATAGATATGGGTAAAAAAAGTTTAACAAGAGATAAAAAAACTCCTCAAGAATTATTAACTGAAATTAAGAATCTTTCTACTGCTGTTTCTTTAAATAAAGAACAATATGCAAATAAGTTAAAAGTTAAATATAGAGAATTAGAAAGTAGAGAAATAAAATTAAAAGACATGGGATTAAATGAATATTTACAAGATATGCGAGTTCTCTTAGATAAAATAACTCAACAATATAGCAGTTTAGAACAATTTAAATTTATACAAAAAATACAAGAGAAAGAAGGATTAGGAAAAGGTTTATTTGCATATCCAGACTTTAGAGAACAAATAACTTCAGTTGCTGCTTATACTGAAGGCAAAACATCTTTTACTGATTTAGATTTAATGAAATATAATCCAGATTGTTATTTCTGGTATCCAACATATGATGGTTCTAATTCTAATACTGCTTTAAACAGTTTAATAGATCCAATATATATTGCTGCTGCTAGAAAACATTCTACAGATTTATTTAATAGTGCTCAAGGTTCAACAGAAGATTTTTTTCAAAGCACTTATAAAGCTTTATTAAAAAATTCTACTAATCAAATACCTTTTGAACAATTAGAAAAGAAAGAAATACCAAAAGAAAAAAAACAAACATATTATCAAAATGATCCTAGTCATGAAAATTCTTTATTCTCAGGAAAAATAACTATGGATGTTACAGTAGACCCTACTATAAAGTCTTCTGTTAATACATATCAAGAAAAGAATATGTTAATGTCTTCTGTAACTTCTTGTAGTCATTCAAGTGATTTAAATATATTATGGGGGGGAGTAAGTACAGGCATCCCTAATCAAGAATCTATTCAATCAAGTCAACAATCTTCCCCAAATTATTTTACAAGTCAATCAGGGACTTCTCAACAGCAGAGTATGGCTCCTGTACAAGCGCCAGTTAATACAAAGAAAAGTAAATCTTCTGGATCAATGGTAACTAGAGCTAAAAATCTTGCTCCTCTTATAGTTAAGATGGCAGCAGAAGCAAAAATAAAAGTAGATCCATCAATTGTAATGGGAATTATAGAACATGAAAGTGGATTTACCCCTACTGCTGAATATAAAAAACCGGGGCAAAAAGTTGCACATATTAGAAATGCAAAAGGCTTAATGCAAATAGTTCCTGGGTCTCATGGAATAGCTGATCAAGATGTATATAAATTACTTGATCCTGCTTTTAATTTACAAATTGGAATAAAATTTATTGGAGTTCTCTTCAACAAATATAAAAATTATGAAAAAGCATTAAGCGCTTATCATATGGGATCTGGAGATTATGATAGATTAATGAATGCAATTAAGAAGAGAAAAGAAAATCCAAATTATAAATTTAGTGACGAAGCTAAAGTTAATAAGTATACTGGCAAGAAAGGCAAGAGTGAATTACAAATAGTAAATCTTCCTAAAACTGGCGGTTTAGAGTTATCTCCATCAGGTAACATTTCCTTAAGAGACTGGAATGGATATGTTAGAGAAGTTCTTGAATGGAGTAATAAATGGGCAAAATATTTAAAAGAGTGGGGATTTACTTCAGGAAATGTAATTGCTAAATATGTTCCTACTAAAGAAGAGAATGATCAAATACGAAATAATTTAGTTAATACTTCATCAACAGATGTAGCTACTACAATAGCATCTCCATTAACTGAAGCAATTAAAGAATTTCAATTAGAGCAGATAAGAGGTCAAGGTCAAGGATTACTTAGAGCATATCCTGCTTTTAAATTATACTTTGTAGAAGAAGATAGCGATGAACATAGATATGCTTTTGATGATTTCTTTAGTTATAGTTCTGTACAGTCTATTAGAGTTGTTTCTAGTAAACATATTGCCGCAGATTTATGTGAAATATATTTAACTAATGTAAATGGAATATTAAGTAATAGAAGATTTAAACATGAATCAGATGGAGGTGCTGTTGAAAGAGATATTAATGGAAAAATAATACTTGAAAAAGGTGGAATGAATGCAGATACTAAATATGAAAATCCAATAGCATCTATATTATTAAAAGAAGGCACTAATATACATTTAAAATTAGGCTATGGTTCAGATCCTGACGATTTAGAGAAGACATTTAATGGACATATTACACAAATAGAATTTAGCGAAAATGATGATTTAATATTAATTGTTGCTCAATCATATGGTACTGAATTAGTACAGAATGTACAAGGAATAGAAAAGCCTGTATTATATGACAGTTCTGCTTTATTTGGCTGGAATTTTTGGGGATTCTCTAGAGAAGGTACTACTGGACATATACTAGAACAAATGATTGCTCAACCAGAAGTATTACATTTTGGTAGATGGAATCCTCATACTAATAGAGGAGTTAATACTGTTAGAGATTTATTGACTAACAGATGGACATTTACTCCTCAGCCTGCTGATGATAATATATTTGCTCCTGAAACTGGAAGAGAAATATGGAGATTAGGAAAGGGACTTGTTATAACTGATATGCGTTATATAGTATATAGAACAACTATATGGGATATATTTCAAGAAATGACTTTAAGAAATCCTAACTATATTGCTATGCCAGTTCCTTATTCAGATATTGGACAAGAAAGAATGACAATGTTTTATGGATTGCCCAATCAATTATATTTTTCTAGAACTCCTACTTTTAAAGAAAAAGATCTTCAAAATATATTAAATAGTGTACAAATTGATGCAATGACTAATATTGGAGTATCAACAGGAATATATGGTTCTGGTCTATCAAATGTTGGAAATTCAGATAAAGAAAAATCAGCTGCAAATATGGGACGATTAAAAACTAATATTGATATTATGAAAAAATTAAATCTTTCTAATGTAAATATGCAGTTATTAAGTAATTTAGAAAAAGATATTAATACAAATAATCCAAATGCAATAATTTTATCAAATCAAACTTTATTAAAAATAAAATTAAATGAAGGTAAAGCGGCCGGTTATATTAGACCATTTAGAAAATATCATTTAATAACAAGCGCTAAACATATTATGATTAATAACATTAAAGCAAATACTAAAGATATAGCAAATACAGTAGTTATAGAATATCCAAGTCTTGGTCTTAGTATGGGTCTTTCTACTCCAGATAAAGATCCTAACATGGATGAACAATTTTCTTTAAAATTAGATAGTGCTATTCCAAGTGAAGATATGAAGACGCAAGTGTGTCAGTTTGTTAATGTATTTAATGATGAACTTGCACAAAGATATGCTACAGGAATGTTATTACGCAATGTTAAAGAAAGTTATTCTGGCAATTTAATTATTATTGGAAATCCTTCTATTAGATGCCATGATATTGTTTTTGTACATGATGAATATACTGATATGTCTGGCCCAATAGAAGTAGAAGAAGTACAACATATCTTTGATCAACAATATGGGTTTAGAACTGAAATTAAACCTAATTTATTTGCCTGTGCTAATGAATGGAGTTTGTTGACTTCAGCTGAAGCAATGGGCGTGGTTATGGAAGCGGTTTTATCAGGTTCTGTTGGTAGAATTGGTAATGGCGGAGATACTGTTCAAGAACGTTTATCTTTTATGCCTTGGTTGTTAGGACGTACAGTAAATTTTGTTGGCGGGTTTATGTCTCAGAAAGTATTAAATTATACTCAATTAGGACAGCCAATAGTCTCTTCTCCATTGTTGTATCATGGAAGAACATTTACAGGTGGATTGCCTGTACATAAAATGCCTACTTCTGTATGGGAAACTATATTTAGTGAATGGCATCCATCAATTGATGTTGGATATAGTGATTTCTTTGAAGATACAAAACATGATTTTACAACTTGGATTAAGAATATGTGTTTAGGTAATTCAGTTGGCAAATTAAGTAATTTTAGTGGCGGCGATCACAATAAATAAAAGAGGGAATTAATGTCTTCTACTGGCGTAATATCTAAAGTAATATCTCCAACAACTGTTTTAGGAGAAAGGAATAGACAATTAAATGGGACTATTGATGCTATGCCTAGTTCTCATGAAGCAATTAAAACAGTATATGGAATTATTATAGAATTGCATCCAGATAAAGTAAGATATTTTAAAGCATCAACTGAAGATCAGACTCCTATATGTAATAATAATTATATTCTTTTAAAGCATTCTGCTCAAGAAATTGCTGAAAGATGGGGTACTATTAGAGTTGGAATGAAAGTTAAAGTTGTATATGCTGGGGCAACAGGTAATTCAGGAGATGGAGAAATTATTGGTTCAGAAGAAACTTCTATGACAGATCCAATTATAGACAATATTTCTGAACGTGGTTTATATTTTATATTTACTCCAGGGAGTTCTATTTAAAATGGCTAAGTCTCCAAGAGCAAGAGTATTTAGAACTTCTCCTAAATCTAAATCTTCTATCTATATGCAGGATAATTCTGTATCTATAATAGGAGATAATAGAAATTTTATTGTATGTGATGACAGAGGAATAACTATTAAAGGCCCTGTATCTATTATTGCAGATGCTTCTAATATAAGAACTGGCGGTTTATTTGTTGGAACTAATGATTTCTTGCAAATGATACCATCAACTATATTTACTCCCTTGCCTCAAAAGATACCCTTTCCTCCTGTATTTGGATTAGTAGATATAGTTAAAGATACGGCGTTTTTTATGGCTCTTCTAGTTTAGGATGCGTGATTATCAAAATTGTCTCCTGCTATATATGATAATGTTGATGTTAGATTTAACTGGTCAGGTGATTTCAATTTAAAGAATGGAGATTTAGAAGACTGTTCTTCTGATACTCTATTGTCTCTTAAAGAACAACTTAATATAATATGTTCTTCTTCATTAGGTGATTGGGAGTTGTATCCTAATCGCGGCGCCAATTTAGATGACTTTATTGGTGAACCAAATACAAGAAATACTGCTTCACGTATAAAATCCAGGTTAGAACTAGCAATATTATCTACTGGTTTAATAACAGACAGTGATTTAAGTATTAAAATAATACCAGTAAGTAAATATGCTTTAATGACAATTATAAATATAAATTGTATGTCTACGCCTTTTAATAAATTAAGAGAGAATGAAAATTTAATAGTCAGTTTTGTATTTGATACAGTAGAACAAAATATATATTTTCTAGATAAAAATGCTGAATTAATTTAACGGAGTATTTTAATAATGCCTTTGTTTGCACGTTCATATAATGAATTAATGGTGGATAGTTTAGATGATCTTAATACTAATACTAATTTAACTAAACTAGGTCCTGGCGGAATTGCTAGAGGCATTATAGAAGCAGTTAATAAAAGATTAAATGAAGCATATGAAATATTTGATTTAAATTTGGCGCGTTCTTTTGTGTCATCTTCAAATGGACAATTACTTGATTTAATAGGTTATTTATTAGGCTGCGTTAGAGATACTTCTCTTAGTGCTTTAATTACTTCAAATATGGAAGTAGTTAAGTTTTATGTTGATAGTGGTACATTTGGAAATATAAATAGTAATAATGATATTGTAATAAATCAAGGTCTTATTATTTCTACTCAGTCTAATCAAGGCGGAGTAAGATATAAAACATTAGAGATGGTTGTTCTGCCTTCTTCTGGTGATTCTCAGTTTATATCTGTCGAGGCATTACTTCCAGGAACTGACAGTCATTTAGGAACAGGTAGTTTAGTAAATCATAGTTTTATAGGGTATACAGATTATTTAAATAAAACATTAAAAGTTACTAATGCTCATTCAATATCAAATGCCCGCAATTTAGAAAGTGATGCTAATTATAGATATAGAATAGTTAATAAAGTATTAGAAGCAGAGGCAGCAAATTTAACTGCTATAAGATTAGCGTGTTTATCTACTCCTGGAGTTGCTGATATTGTATTAATTCCTAGATATAGAGGTATTGGTACATTTGGAGTTATTATAAAAGCGACTACATCAACTGTATCTCAAACATTAATTGATGAAGTAACTTCCACTTTACAAAGAGTATTAGCATATGGAAATATTGCTTATGTAATAGGACCACTTGAAACTGGTATTTCTATGAAAGTAACTATTTGGTATGGCTCAAATATAACAGATACTGAAATGGAAGATATAGAATCTAACGTAACTACTGCGATAATTGATTATGTTAATGCATTAGATATCGGTCAAACTTTATATATTAATCAATTAATTAATCAGTTATTTGATGTATCTGATAGTATAGCAAATTTCGGGCAACCCAACAAACCTATTGATGAATTATATATTTATACTCAAACAGAATTACTAGAAACTAAAATTAGACAAACTTTATTAAATGATTATGCTCCAGCAACTAATGAAAGAGTAATTATAGAACCTTCAGTATCTGTTCCTATTGTATTTGAACGTAAACTAATAACTACTGGCAGGAATATTTAAGTGGCAATTAAATCACATTTAACACAAAGTTTAGTTAATACATATCCTGTTAATAGCAGCATAAGGAATGATGAAGAAAGTTTAGGATTCCAATTATTTAATGTAATAGCTAAAAATTTAGAAGATTTATATAAACAGTCAAGAAAGATATATAACAATATGTATATTGGGACTTCTTGTATTAGTGATATTGATTTATATTACTATTATCAATTGCCACGGGATTATGAATTTGTTAAAGAAGATGATGATAATACAGAATTATTATATACTGCTCCTGATGTTATTGGAGTAGTTGATGGGATTACTCATACTTTAACTATTGCTGAAGATAATAATATAGAAAACTTTTGGTATAAATCTGTTCCTGATTCAATTAGTTTAAATCAAACGAATTATAATTCACATTTATTAGCATCTGGATTTGCTTTATCAAGTCCATTTAGCCCTCCTGTTAGTAATTCTGGCATATTACATATTCCTAATAAAGTATATGTAGAAATAAATAGCGGCGTTTCTTTTTTAGGAATTCAAGAAGACACTAATCAAGTAAGAAAAACTACAGTACAAATAGAAGGAAAAACAAGAAATGGTTTAGATATGACTGAAGAACTTATATTTTTATCCAATGGAATTCAATCTACTATTAATGATTATTACAGTATAGTTAATTCTGGTATTAGAATTTATGGAGTTAATGACTTAGAGACTACTGATATAAATGTAACTTCTGCTTTATTTAATAAACAGTATTATCCTGATTTTTATAATTTAGATGTCTCTAAAGAGAATAAACTAACTAATTATTTTTGGGGGATAGACACTACATTAAATTTATATAAATATGAAATAGATGATATTGAATTAATAATAGATGGATTTGACAATAAAGTATTACTCTTAGAACAAGAACTATTAGATACAAATAATAATTTAATATCTAATCCAGTAGATTTAACTCTAGAACCATATACTAATAATATATGGGTAACTACCCCGTCAAAATTATATTTATATACTACTGATTTACCTTATCCTAATTTAAAATTATTTAATAGTAAAAGTTATGATGCTTATGCAACATTAGAATTTGATACTTATTATTATATTCGCGGCGATACCATTTATATTCATTATCATTGGAAACGTCCTATAACTGGATTAGTAGCTTATAAAGTAAATGTTATTAAGCCAGATGGAACTCAATATAGTTTAGTTGGTGGTTATGAAGTTGCCTATAATTCATCATGGATTTATTTAGATAGTGAACCTTTACATAAAAATTTTGCACCAACAGATACTTTTGTTGTAGATCAATTAGGAACTTATTTATATACACTAGAAACTAAATTTACTGATGATGCTACTTTTATAGATCAGAAATGTATTTTAGTTTGTTCTCAAGTTGCTAAAGCAGAATATACTTATTTATCTGCAGGAATAAATACTAATATAATTGGAATAGATATTGATAGTGAAAATAAATTGTGGGTCCTTGATTCTAATAATTATAAATATCAAATAGATTTTCATCACGATATCATGCTTATAGATTTTAATAAGAAAATATTGTATTTCAGAGAACCATACGATTATATTCAGTTGGTGTAAATAATGAGTACTAACACTTGGATTGCCGTCGGTGCATACAGTCAGATTCGTAAAAAAGTGGGTGATGGAGCGTGGGAGATTTTCCCAGGCCCCACAACCGTTGGTGGCTATCTCAGCGCGATCTGGGGAGTTAGTGTCGACGATTTTTGGGTAGGAGAATCGCAACCAAGTCAAAATCTTTATAAGGCCATGTGGCATTGGTACGGAAATGCGTGGACTCGCTATTGCTATGAGGGTGGAAATCTATGGACAGATATCAAAGGTTTTTCCGCGAATGATATCTATGCCACCCTCGACTACAACTGG
>Ga0315289_10011033_pt1 | contig 12845 bp, 11 predicted proteins | sample YL17G11_40_MG_FD_203452 | JGI IMG/M metagenome (GOLD analysis project Ga0315289, IMG submission 203452) | Sediment microbial communities from Yellowstone Lake, YNP, Wyoming, USA - YL17G11_40 | ecosystem: Environmental > Aquatic > Freshwater > Lake > Sediment | place: USA: Wyoming | collected...
CTCTCTCTCTCTCTCTCTCTCTGTCTCTCTCTCTCTCTCTCTCTCTCTCTCTCTCTCTCTCTCGCTCGCTCGCTCTCTTAAAACCTCATGCTTCAAAAACAAAAACGGAAAAACGGAACCAAAAAAACAGTCCGCCTCGCCCTCAACGGCCGCGTCAGGCCGGTGGTGCGCGACCGCGTCTTCTTCTCGGCCGTGATGGTGGCGCTGGGCCACGCGGGTATCATAATGAGCAGGTAACAAGTTACTTCTTTAACTTTTTTCGTTTTTTGCTCCTTGGCTCTCGAGGAGGAAAACAAAAAACTTCTTCTTCACTGCCCGTTCACTTCCCTGATCTCTTCTTTTTCTGTCCCCTTTTTATCATTCTCAATCATCTGCGCAGGGACTCTTCGATGGGAGCGGGGACGTGAAGAAGAAAAACAAAGAAAAGGGAGAGACAGAGAAGGTTTTTTATTCTTCCTTTTTTTAGCACCTCTCTTTTCCATTTCTCTCACTTTTTTTTGTTTCCTTTTTTTGTAATCGTTGCTTGTGATGATAAAATTGCATTGTTAAGAATGATGAGGACGAAGTCAAAAGGACCACACTAGAGAGAAGAGACTTACCTTCTCTTTACCTTCTCTGCCAGTCGAAGAAGCAAAATCAAAAACTCGTCAATGAAAACAAAACAAAACAAAAAAACTCCATTTTTTTAACTCTCGCAGTCTCTCGACTCTCTCTCCCCCTCAAAACCTCCCTCACGCAGACTCCTTCGCGGCCTTCTTCGCGGCCTTTTTCGCGGCCTTGCGAGCCGCCTTGGCCTCGTCGCTGTCGTCGTCGCTGCCGGGAGTGCCCTCCTTCTTGCGCTTCTTCTCCTTCTTCTCCTTCTTCTTCTCATCGCCGCCGTTTGCCTCCGCCGCCTCCTCCTCCTTGCCCTCCTTCCCCTTCTTGTCCTTCTTCGACTTCTTCTCCGCACCTTCTTCTGCGCCGGTGATCCCGTTGGCGGCGGCGGCCGCGGCGACGTCGGGCAGCGCCCTCAGATACTCGGCCGGCGTCTCGGCCGTCGGCCTCCCGCGCTTGTCGAGCTTGCCCTCGGCGACGAGCTGCTTCTTCTTGGCCGCCATGGGCCCGAGGCCCCAGCGGCGAGGGTAGGTGTCGCGCTCCATGATGACGCGCTTGACGCGGCTGGGTTTTTTTTTTTTTCGCGTTTGGTTGCGTTTTGTTGGAGGGAGGAAGAGGGAAGAAGATTCGGAGGGGGAAAAGAGTGAGCTTTTTTTCCGTCTTCTTCTTCTCTTCGTTTCAAAAAACTCGAAGAATGGTGCAAAAATGATGGAAAATGAAAAAGTCAACGGAAAAAACATCTACTCACGCGACGCAGCCGTGGTCGCACGAGGCCATCGTGGCCGTCGTCATCGCCGCGATCGCCACGGCGACGGCTGTTTTTTATGTTTGGGAAGGGAAAAGAAACGGAAGAGGAAAAAAGAGGTGAGATTTTCCTCTTCGTTTCTTCTCTCTCAAACCACTCTCGCCTTACGGAAGAAGAAGAAAAGAAAGGACCCAAAAACGTACCTTCCCCCTTGGTCGTCATCACCACGCACTCGTCCCCGCACTCAACGCCGTCGTCGTACCGCAGCAGGCCCGGGATCATCAGCTTGGCCCCGTAGCAGACGGCGTTGACCGCCGAGTCCTTCACGACGAGCCGCTTGTGCCGCGTGAGCACGACCTCGAGCGGCATGACGACGCGCCTGAGGTACGCCTCGTCGCGGGCGTTGTCAGCGAGCCACTGCGCGTCGAGGACGTCGTGCATGGAGACCTGTTTGAGAAAGAGAGAAAGAGTTTTTATTCGAAGAGTTTTGAAACGGTGAGAAGGAGAAGCGGGGCCTCTCGAGGTCGAGAAGATGCAAAATGAAAATGCTTGGACAAAAACGTTTTTTTCCTCTCTCCCAACTCCCCTTCTCGCGCGCGCGAGCGCGCGCCCGACACTGAAAGAAAAGGGGCCATCCGCTCCTCTTACCATGTTGTCCGACTCCCCAAGAGCGCCCGACCGCACCCTCCGCAGCTCCTGCATGTGGCCGCCGACCCCCAGAAGCAGGCCCAGGTGCACGCAGAGCGTGCGGATGTAGGTCCCGGCCTCGCACGAGACCCAGAAGACCGCCAGGTGCCTCCTGCTGTCGTACTCGATCAGCTTGGACTCGTAGATCGTGCGCACGCGCAGCTGGCGCTTGACGGCCGAGATCAGCGGCGGCCTCTGGAAGAGCGCGCCCGTCAGCGAGGACAGCGCGCGGCGGACCGCGGGCTCGCCGCCGGCGGGCTCGGCGTGCAGGCGCGCGACGCACACGTACTCCTTGCCGGCCCCCTGCTGCGACTTGACGAGGCGCGTCGCGCGGTCGACGCACACGATCAGGTTGCCCGTGACCTTGGGGTCCAGCGTGCCCGAGTGGCCGGTCTTGTCGACGCGCAGGATGCGGCGCACCCACGCGACGACCTCGTGCGACGACGGGTTGGACGGCTTGTCGAGGTTGATGACCCCGTACCTGACGTAGTCGTGCAGGCTGCGCGCCAGCGGGGTCGACCCCGACGGGATGGGCGTGTAGTGGCCCGTGCGCACGTTGAGCCGCGAGTAGTTCTTGAGCAGCAGCGGCCAGCTCGAGGTGTCGAGCGGCGGCGTCGTCGCTTGCGGCGCGATGAGCGACTTGCCGTCGTCGACGATTGCGGAAACCGCCGATTTGTCCTTCTTGGAGGACTTTTTCTTGTCCTCTGCTGCGGTCGTCATGGCGGCTTTTGAGATTCTGTTTGAGGGTGCGAGGTGCGCGTGTGCGGTTTTGGAAGGAAGGAGGGGGGAGAGCGAGAGTGAGGCGAGAGGTGAGAAAGAAGAGAAAAGCATTCGACAGCGGCAGCATTCCGCGCGACGGCTCAGGCTTGATTCGTCGCTTTTTGCGACCCTCCAATCGACGCATTCCCTGCATTCTCTTGCGTCAAAACCGTGCTAGCAGGTTACTATGGTTTGTATTGCGTTCTTCGCAAGGCACAAAGAAAGAACAAACGCGCTGAAGAGCCACTCACCGCTGTGCCTACGGGAAGAATCAAAAGACGGCGGCGGCGGAAATTGGTTGAAGGGAGATGCGACGAAAGAGAAATCCTTCGCTTCCAAGTCCTCCTTTTCCTTGCTCTCTCTGTCCTTTCCCTGCTCGCTGGAGCGAAGGGAGAGAAGAACGCGCTGAAGCTCGCGACGGCACTCGAAGGAGGAACAGAAGCGCTCTGACCCGTGGGAGAGAGAGCTCTTGTTTTTTTTCGAGGTGAGCGAAAGAGAAGGAAAAAAGAGTGAGAGGAAAAAGAGAGCAAGAGTCGACCGACCGCCGGCGGCTGCAGAGCACTTTCGTCGCTCTCCCGGCTTTCGAGCTTTGCTTTTTCTTTTTTCCTTTTTTCCTTTCAAAGCCGGATTGCTCTTTCGCCTTTCCCGTTTTTTTAAGCTGCCTCTCCCCTTTCTTTGTTATTTCTTCCGAAAGGCAGGAGTGCTTCTAGAGAGAGACAGCGCCCCCTCTGCTTTGTTCCTGCTCGGGCTGGGCGGGGCCTTTCTCCAGGACTCCAAACCAGCAACAACAAAAAATGAAGAAATTGACCGCCGCCAACGCCGCAGCCAACGCCGCGGCCATGGCCCTGGCGGCAACGGGCACCCCCCACGGCCGCGTCCCGAAGAGGCAGGCGCCGACGCCTCCAGGGCTGAGGGATCTTAGCGAGGCCGTGCTGTGGGCGCAGACGGTGAGTGGTAAAAGGGGGGAGAGAAGGAGAAGAGCTTCGATGCGAGAGGGAGCAGCGGCTAGCGATTTCGATCTCCAGCGACGACCTCTCCACCTCGAGAGAGAGAGAGAGAGAGAGACCCCGAAAGAAAAACCGGAACCGAAAACCTCACCCCCCCTCCCCCTCTCTCTCTCCCCCCCCTTTCCGAACCACAGGAGGCCTTTGAGGAGGCCGCGTGGGCAAGGAGGGCCGCCGAGCTCTCCGACGCCGAGGCGCTGGAGAGCGCAGACGCTGCCCTGGAGAGGTACGACTGGAGGTGCTCACTCTTGGCCGAGCTCTTCGACGGCGTCCCCGTCTCCGAGGCGCTTCTCCTTCTGGCGAGGCGGGAGCAGCAGCAGCGGGAGCGGGAGCAGCAGCAGCAGAAGGAGAAGGAGACGACGAAAGGAAGGGATGCGGCTCCCAGGAGCCTCGCGGAGACCGTGCGGGCCCTCGAGCAAGAAGCGGCGGCCTCGACCTCGGCCTCGACGGCAGCAGCGGCAACGGCTTCTTCTTCTGCTTCCGCTTCCGCCGCTGCGGATGGTGCTGCCAGCGAGTTCGAAGCCTTGCTCTCCCAGCTCTCCCGGGCCAGAACGCGAGCGGAGGTCGCCGCGGCGGAGCGGGCGTACCTGAGCTTCAGGGCGAAGCGGAGGAGGAGGCGGAGAGGCGGCGGGCAGGAAGGAGACGGAGGAGAAGAAGAGCAGGAGCAGGAGCAGGAGCAGGAGCACGCGCCGCTCGCTGTCGCAACGAAAAGGCGGACCGCCGGCCCCGGGCTCTTCGAGATCCTTCTCGGCGGCCCTGGCTCCTCTGCGCCTGCCCTCCCGGATCCCCCCGCGGGACCTGGCTTGGAGCTCTGAATGGCGAATTTGTAAAAAATCAAGATACCGAAAACTAAACTTGGAAATTATGTGTTTTTCAAAAAAATCAAATCACCCTCTATTTCACACTCTCGTTTCCCCTCTCTCTTTCTTTTCAGGGGCCGCCACCCGCGGCGTCTCGAAAGGGACGCTGCCCCCTCGTATTCCCTCGCTCCTCCGACAAGGAAGGTCGCGGGAAGAAAGAAGCGGTGAAAGCAATATAAAATTCTCGGGGGAAAAAACTCGCCTCTCCCTCTCCCGCCTCGGTTCTCTCTCTCTCTCCCGTTTCTCTCTGTCCGTTTCTCTCCGTGTCTCAACCGCCCTCCTCCAATTTCCCTTCTTCTTTCTCCTTCTCCCTTCAGTACCTGCTCACAAGCTTGAACTCGTCGTCCTCGAGCGGGCGGATCGCGTCCGGGTCGACAGTGGAAAGGAGCCACCCCCTCTCGGCGGCGTCCCTCAGCAGGGCGGCGCCTCGCTCGCGCTGCTGCCGGTTGAGCGGGACGTACCTTGAAGCCGAAGATTTCGGGGTTTTTTGTTGTTGTTTCGTTTTATTTCGGAGGCGTTGAGAGGTCGAAAAGAGAAGGAAGGAGCTTGCTCTCCCTCGCACGAAGAGCGAGCGCAAGCGGCAGAGGAGAGAGAGAGAGGGGCGACGAAAGCGACGGAAAGAAAAAAACGCGACCAAGAAAAAAAACTCACGGCAGCCTGAACACGGGCCGGCAGAGCCCGCACATCGCCAGCGCGGTGTTGAGCGCGATCGGGTTGGGCTCCACGAACAGCCAGTCGATGAGCGGGGCCATCGCTGCCGCCGAGGCGTCGTCCCGCTCCCTCATCAGCTTGGCGAACGCGCCCGGGATCAGGTTTGACGCGACGGAGACGACGCCCGCGGCCGAGATCCCTTCGCCCTGGTGCCGGGCGGCGTGCGCCTCGTCGTCGTTGCCGGACCAGCATCGGACGCCGCGGGAGGCGTAGGCCGCGATCCGGTCGTTTCCCGTGCACTCCTTGACGCCTTTTCGTCGTTGTTGTTGTTGTTGCCGAGATTTTTATTTTTTTTTAAAAAGGGGGTCGAGGTTGAGTTTTTTTTTCCCTCTCGAGCCCCCGTTTCTTCCTTCTCTCTCTCTCGCTCGCTCTCTCTCTCTCGCTCTCTCTCTCTCGCTCTCTCTCTCTCTCTCTCTCTCTCTCTCTCTCTCTCTCTCTCTCTCTCTCTCTCTCTCTCTCTCTCTCTCTCTCTCTCTCTCTCTCTCTCTCTCTCTCTCTCTCTCTCTCGCTCGCTCCCTCGCTCTCTCTCGCTCGCTCGCTCTCTCTCTCTCTCTCTCTCTCTCTCTTTCCTCTCTTTTCTCTCTCTCTTTGCTCTCTCTCTTTCCTCTCTTCTCTCCCTCCTCTCACCCAAAAACGAATCCGGGTGCGACTCGGCCAGCGACAGCACGACCTCGTCGGGGATGTCCTGTCCCGTGCGTCCCGGGACGTTGTAGAGCATGGCCGGGCCTGCGCGAGGAGGGGAAGGGAAGACGGGAAACGGGAAAGGAAAGAGGGAAAGGAGGAAGGGGGGAAATGAGCGACAGGCGAGGGCAGGCTTCTCTTTCGTTTCGCCTCCCCCGCTCGGCTCCGTCTCGGGGGCCCCCTGCTCGTCGAGACCCCTCGACCCCGGCCCGGAGGGGCGGAGACCCCGCCCCCCCCCCCCTCTCTGTGCGCACCTTCGGAGAGCGCCGCCCCAAAGTGCTTCAGCAGGCCCGCGGCGCTCGTCTTGCCGTAGTACGGGTTGATCTGCAGCGAGCAGTCCATCCCGACCGCGAAGCCCTGCTCGGTGGCGTGCAGCGCCTCGCGCGTCGCGTTGGACCCCGTGTTGCCCACGACGAGCAGGCCCCTGCCGTCCTCGCCTCCTCCCCTGCCGCCGTGCCTGCTCCCCCCGAACGCGTTGACGGTGTGCGCGATCAGCATCACGTGCTCGTCCCAGCTCATCAGCTGGCCCTCGCCCGTCGTGCCGCCGATGACGAGCCCGTCGACGCCGCTGCTGAGCTGCGCCGCGACGAGCGCGTCGTAGGAGTCTAGGTCGATGCGGCCGTTGGAGAGATAGGGGGTCTTGATGGCGGTGATGAGGCTGGGCGATGGGCGGTGGTGTTGCCGTTGGCGGTGTTTCGGGGGGGGGGGGGGGAGGAAGAGAGGAGGCGGGAGTGAGAGAAAGGAAGGGAGGTCGGTCAAAGGTCGAGAAAGAGTCGTTTGTTTGCGGCGGCGGCGGCTTTTGCTCTCTCTTCCCTTGTGCTCTCGCTTCTCTCGCGTCGACTGTTTGTTCCAGGAATACGCTTGGTCTCTCGGGGGAGAGGGACCACACGCAAGGCGCTCGATCTCCATCTCTCGGGCTCGGCGCGAGCTCTTTGCAAAAGGACGGGCGCAGAGAGAGAGAAAGAGAGAGGGGGGGGGAGAGAGAATGCTGCTTTGCACTCGATTGGTTTTTTCAATCGGACCATCGAATCGACACAACATTGTCCTTCCAACACTCACCGCGCCTTCTTCATGGCCTCGAAGCCGCCGCCGCGGGCCACGGCGGCCTCCTCGGCGTGCTGGGTGAGCACAGCGACGACCAAAGCGCTGCCATTGCTGCCGCCGCGACGATTGCTCCTCCTTCGATGAGAGGTGCGGCGCCCGAGCTGCGGCGGCGACGTGACAATGCTTCCGCGAGAGCTCGAGGCCGCCGTCTTCGTCGTCGTCGCGGCCGCTGCTCTGGAGCATGAGGCCGTCGCGGCAGCAGCCTGCCGTGACGCCAGCATTGGAGACAAAGTTGGGGAGAAACGAGCGGGAAGTTCGATAGCACAAGGGCAGAAGAAGTGTGACTGCTTTCCTCTTGCTCTTTTTTTTTCGACTTTCTCGTCGAGGTGTTTTTTTTTCTGGTGTTATTTTACACGGAGGCTCTCCGCCCTCCCTCTTCCTCTTCAGTCGTCCATCGTCGGGAACTCGATCTCCATCGCGAGCTCCCTCCCACTCAGCGCGTTCCTGACGTCATCCAGCGTCAGCCCCTCTGCGACCGCAGACTCGCTCGCGCCCCGCTCGAGGGGCAGGGCCGCAGCCAGCGCCGTCGTCGCGCCCGCAGCGGTGCCCCTGTGCTTCCTCCTGTTGGCCGCCACGCCCTCGAGCGCCGAGCTCACCACCGCGGCAACCCCTTCCTCCCCCATCGACGCTCCGACCAGCTGGCGCACGCAGAGCTCCAGGTCGGACCTTGAAACGACGCCGTCGCCGTCGGAGTCGAACACGGCGAAGATCAGCCGCACTTTGGCCTCGCGCGACGCCCGCGGAGAAAACGCCGCGAGGAAGCCGACAAACTCTTTGAAGTTTACGGACTCGAAGACTCTCTCGAGGCGCTTCGCCAAAGGGTTGATCGAGAGCTCCGGGATCGACAGGAACTCGTCGGCCGAGATGTAGCCCTTGTGGCCCTTGTCGAGGGCGCGGAAGCGGCGGTAGAGGCCCTCGATCTCGGGCTGCGAGACTGAGTATAAGGGAAGAGGAGGTCGAGGAAAGAAGAACGAGAAAGGTGAGATCGATGACGTCGCTTTCTCTCTTCTCTCTTTCTCTCCAAAGCAAAAACATCAAAACCACTTACACGCTCCGCCGCAGTAGGCGATCAGTTCCTCTACGTCGTACTGCGTGAGGCCGAAGCTCATCGCCTGAGGAGGATTTGGAAGGAGGGAAAGAAAAAGAGAAAGGGAGAAAGAGAGGTGAGAGAACAACGAGAAGCGATCGCATTCAACAGCTTCACTTCCTCTCTTTGTGAAGTGACAAATACGAGGGGGAAACGGACCTGACCCATCGCGAGCAGCGCTCTCACTGGCAGGAACTTCGACGCCTGGGTGAAGAAGGGAGAAAAGAAGAGGAGAGCTCGCTGAGAAAATCGCTTCAACGCGTTCTGCTTCTTCTTTTTTGCTCTTTTTTTCCGTCGACGAAGAAGAAACCGAAACAAAAAGCGAAGGGCGCTCACACAACTTCACCTTCTTCTCTCCTTCTTCTGTCGCTCTCCCTGCCCCCCCTTGCCCAGTCCCGTCTTCAGCCCTTCAGAATGGTGTGTTGGCAGTCCCTCTCGATGAAGCCCCTCGTCAGCTCCTAACGCTTCAAATCAATTCCCCTTTCGAATGCGAGGAGCGACGAGAGAGAGACTGAGATCCGGCAAAGCAAGCGAAGCCTGACGATGTTTTGAAACAAAGACACATCGACCTCCTCGGGAACGCTCTCTCTCGCTGATTCTCCCCGATGTTGATACCGCTGCTTGGTTCTCGATCGCTTTCCTATATGGCGCGCGCGAGAGGGGGCAAAGAGACACACGAGTGAGAGAGAAGTCCCACGCTGATGACGAGGAGCGAGCGAGCGCGAACCGGATTCTCGATCGCGACGTTTTTTTCGAATCTTCCCTCCTCTCACTTCACTCTTTCCTTCTTTTCCTTCAAAAAAAGTCCTCCTTCGACGTCGAGCCCGACACCACCGCTCGCACCGTCGTCACCGTCTGCCTGGGACTCGTCGGCATCCTGATGATCGGAAACGTCGCCCTCTGGTACCTGGCGCAGAAATCTTCGGCTGCCGACGGAGCGGGCTCCAAAAACGCTGCAGCCAGGAAGAAGGTCTCGAAGAAGAAGCTGAAGCGCGAGACGCTCCGCCGCGGCCTGCCGATGCCCGAGTAAGAAGAGAGGCTCGTAGAGACAGAAAGAGAGGATAATATAACCAAAGAATGAACGAACATCCAAACACACACAGAGAGAGAGAGAGAGAGAGAGGGACAGAGAGGGAGCGCGATACCCAGAACGGCAGCAAAAACAACAAAACGAGTTGAAAAAGAAGAGAGGATTTTTTTCCCTCTCTTGCTCTCTCTCTCTATTTCTCTCTCCTTCCGCCCCCCCGAAAGAGGCAAAGGCGGAGAATCAAAAACAAAAAATGTAAATGCAAAACAGCAGCAGCAGCAGGAGCGCGGGGGATTTCCACCTCCCATCGGCGCTCTTTCGTTTTTGAAAAAGCCGGAACAGTTTACTTTTTTTCTCATTTCCATTTTCTCTCTTCTCTCTCTTCTCTCTTCTCTCTCTCTTCTCTCGCTTCTCTCCCCGCTCTCTCTCTTTTTTTCTCCCTCTCTCTCTCTCTCCCCCTTATCTGCCCATTATTTACCGCGCAGAGAAGAACACGGGAGCGTCGGGCTCGCTCTGCGACGCCCTCGCGTGCGCCAGCAGCAGCGCGCTCGTCCCGCCGGGAGTACCCGGAGCGACGGCGGCGCCGGCGAGGTAGGGCGCGATCTCCTCCTTCCGCCACCTCGCCTTCGCTGCGAACAGCGCCGCGAAGCGCGAGCGCGGGTCGCGCGGCAGGGCCGAGGCGTCGAGGCGGACCACAATCCTCTCGGTCTGGTTCCGCTGCTGCGGGGGGAGCAGGGTCGCCAGGCCCGCGAGCGCGCCGCCGCCGCTCGTCGCCGCGGCAAGGTCGAGCGACAACGAGGAGGGGCCGGCGGGCATGCCCTGCCCCGCCGCCGCAGCCGTCGAATCGACGCCGAGCCTCTCGAGCGCCTCCCTCCACGCGGCCGAGAACGCCGCCTCGGGCCACGCCGGAGAGTCCCGGAGCAGCTTGCGCGCCTCGTGCCGAAGGACGGTCGCCGCGTCCAGCGAGAGCAGGGGCGGCAGCGGCGGCCTCTTGGCGGCCGCCCCTCGCTGCTGTTGCCGTTGCCGCTGCTGCCCCTCCCCGTCTCCCGCGTCTTCGCCTCCGCGTCCCGAGAAGGCCTCCGCGGAGGCCTCGTGGAGGTCCTCGTCGAAGAGAGGAGCGGCGGCGGCGGCGGCGGCGGAGGAGGAGGAGGGGCTCTTCCCCTGGGAAGCGGGAGTCGGAGCCGTCCCCTCCCCGGCGGAACAGGGCGAGGCGCCGCCTCCGACCCCGCCGTCGTCGCTCGCCCGCGTCCCGCTCCCTCCGCCCTCGGCCCTCCTCCTCGCCGACCACCTCCACAGCGCGTGCCTCAGCACCCCCTCGTCGTATCCTCCCCCCCCCGGCCCCCCCTCCTCCCCCCCCACGCCCTCGCCGAAGCCTCCTCCCCCTCTCGCAGACACCATCGCCCGGACGAGGTCCTCGGTCGGGATCGCGTGCGGCCTCCACCCGCTGCCCGCCGCGGTGAGCAGCAGGTAATCGAGCATCGAGGCCTCGAACGAGGGCTCGAGGACGCGGACGGCGGGGGGGAAAGCGGAGGGAGCAGAGGCCTTGCTCCGCTTGGCCTCTCTCTCTTCGACTGCCTCCCCGCCCCCGCCCCGCGCCCCGCGCCCGCCGCCCCCGCGCCTCCTGCCCCCGCTGTTCCAGGAGAAGGCCCCCCTCGCCGCCAGCTCTGCCCGGAGCTCGCTCTCCGAGGCCTGGACCCTCTGCAGGAGCTGCTGGAACGACAGGAGCGGGCTCTGCCTCCCTCGCATGGCCGCGGCGGAGAAGACGCCGCTGCTCTTTTTGGGGGGCGCGTGACCGTTTCCGTCGTTTCCGTCGTTCCCGTCGTTTCCGTCGTTTCCGTCGTTTCCGTCGTTTCCGTCGTCGTCGTTTTCGTGGTCGTCGTCGCCGTAGCTCGTCGCGGCCAGGGCGGCGTCGAGCCCCTCCCAGCGCGGGGCTGCTCTGATGAGCTCGATGTGGGAGCGGGCCGCGGAGGCCGCGACGGCCAGGGAGGTGGACGGCTAGGAAGAGAAAGGAGAGAGGAAAATGAGCCAAGGAGGGAAAAGAAAGAAACAAGTCAAACACCGTCCAAAAAGAAAGGGAAACAAACTTTCTCTTCGTCTCCTCTCACCTCCCCCTCCGGGACCAGCAGCAGCGAGTTTGTCGTCTCGACCGTCTTGAGGTCGAAGGTCGCGTCGCGCGTGCAGAGCACGGCGTCGCCGTCGAGCGGGCCCTTGATGGAGACGCTATGAGAGAGGGAAAGGAGTTTTTTTTTTAATGGAGGAGGTCGAGGTTGAGAGATAAGGGGAAAACGAACAAAGAGAGCGATGCTGAGCAAAAGAGAGCAAAGCCCGAATGTCAGCCTTTTCCCTTGCTTGTTGGCGCCATTGTTTGGCCCTTGGGGTCGAGGACTCGCTGTTTCTTTCTCTCGCAGCGGGATGCGGAGAACGAAAGCCGCCTGGTGCTGGAAATCAAAGGAAGGAATGCGCATCTGTCGTCGCCGTTCACCGTCGTCGCGCCCCATCAAAAAAAACATCATTCAAATGAAAACGCACCCGTCCCGCAGCACCTCGACCAGCAAGCCCTCGTCCAGCTCGAGCAGCACGCACGGATCGGGCCTCCCAGAGATCACGAGGTCGCGACACTGGGCGTGGGACGCGAGGAGCGCCATTTTGTTTCTCTTTTTCCTGCAAGCGGGCGAGCAAAAACAGCTCTCGTCGATTTTTAAAAGAGTTTTTCTTTTCGAAGTCTTTTTTTTTCTTCTCTCTCTTTTTCTTCTCCACGCTCTCGCTCTCTCGCTCTCTCGCTCTCTTCTTAGAGAGCTAGCCGGGGGCTGCGTCGCGAGCTCAGGGCAGCTCTCAGCTCTTCACTCGCATCAGCCCCGACTTCTGCGGCACCAGGAGCAGGGAATCGAAAGGGGGCTCTCGCGGTGGAGAAAGGAGAACAAGAGAAGCAGCTGACCTCCAATTTGAAACTAAGAGTTTTCGGCCATGGGTCTCGTTGCCCATTCGACCTCCCTTTCCGCCTTCCACGCCGCGGTGCTCGACCTGGCCGGGCTCCTGGAGCGCCCGCTGGTCCTTCGTCCCGCGGGAGGCGCTCAAGTCTGTGCCCACGGCGCGCCGGCGTCGGTCGCCGTCAAGCCTCACCACTCCCACCATCATCATCCCTCGGCGACCTCCTCGGCGGCAAGCGGCAGCGAAAACGGCGACGATCGGCCAAGCAGCAGCGGCAGCGGCAGCGGCAGCAACGGTCGCCTCGACGACTTTGAGGGCCTGAATTTTGCGCAGGTAAGAAGCGAACGACGTGTTCCTCCCTTTCTCTTCCGAAATTGAAGCCAAAGGAAAACCAAAGACAAGGCAAAAGGGGGACGCTAAGCAATCGGAACCGATCTTTTGTTTTCTTCCTCCGACCTTCTCTCCCTCTCACCCTCTCCCTCTCTCTCTCCCTTTCCCTCTTTTCCCTCCTCCTCTCTCCCCCTCCTCTCCGACAGCACATGCTCGCCGGAGCCACGGCAGGCATAGCCGAGCACGTCGCGATGTTCCCCGTCGACACCGTGAAGACGAGGATGCAGGCGCTGGGCCACCCGGGGCAGCAGCTCCGCGGCGCGACGGG
>Ga0315289_10011036_pt1 | contig 12841 bp, 18 predicted proteins | sample YL17G11_40_MG_FD_203452 | JGI IMG/M metagenome (GOLD analysis project Ga0315289, IMG submission 203452) | Sediment microbial communities from Yellowstone Lake, YNP, Wyoming, USA - YL17G11_40 | ecosystem: Environmental > Aquatic > Freshwater > Lake > Sediment | place: USA: Wyoming | collected...
TATTGGTAATATGATTACTGTAATATAAATGTTTCAGTTTCAACGACCAGTTCAGATAGAAATTATCTTGTTAAACAACTTAGGAAATCTACCTATTCCCCAAAACTTGGGGCTTTAGGGCGTTCCCTCCTGTCGTCTAGGTAAAACTTATAAATAAGAAGAGTATACGCTATCAAACCTTCAATGAAAAAAGAAGAATAGGAAAACATAAATACTGATTTGAAATGTAGAAATACGGAGGTAATATTATGGCTGAAAAACCACATATGAATTTAGTGATTATTGGTCACGTCGATCACGGTAAGTCCACCCTTGTTGGGAGGATTTTACTTGATACCGGTCAGTTCCCTGCGCATATGGTTGAGAAATTCAAAGAAGAAGCCAAGGCGAAAGGGAAAGAGAGTTTTGCTCTCGCATGGATCTTTGATCAGTTGAAAGAGGAGCGAGAGCGAGGATTAACCATTGATGTGGCGCATAAACGATTTGATACTGATAAATACTATATCACGATCATTGATGCTCCTGGTCACCGAGACTTCGTGAAAAACATGATCACGGGTACGTCACAAGCTGATGCTGCAATCCTTGTCGTCGCCGCACAACACGGTGTTATGGCACAGACAAAAGAACACATGTTCCTTGCTCGAACTCTTGGTGTCAAACAGATAATCGTTGCGATTAACCAGATAGATGCCACGCAGCCACCTTACGATAAGAAACGGTATGAAGAGGTAAAAGCGGAGGTGGAAAAACTCGCAAAAAGCGTTGGATATAAAGAGGATCAACTCCAGTACGTTCCTGTTTCTGCTTTCCACGGAGACAACATTAAAGATAAAGGAAAAATCACTTGGTGGACTGGAGATACCATTCTGAAAGCCATCGATAAATTCACGATTCCTGAGAAACCGACGCATCTCCCACTCCGATGGCCAATCCAGGATGTCTACACCATCAAAGGTGTCGGGACTGTTCCTGTCGGGAAAGTCGAGTGCGGTATCATGAAACCCGGACAAGTATTGATCTTCAAACCCAGTATGAAACCCGGTGGGGTCACTGGAGAAGTCAAAACCATTGAAATGCACCATGAGCAGATCGCGCAGGCAATCCCTGGTGACAATATTGGTGTGAACGTCCGCGGTCTGAACAAAGGAGACATTAGACGAGGCGACGTCGCAGGGCCACCCAACGACCCGCCCACCGTTGCAAAGTCATTCACCGCGCAGATCATGGTCTTAAACCACCCCTCAGTCATTACAAAGGGGTACACGCCGGTCTTCCACTGTTACACTGCACAAGTCGCCTGCAGATTCGAAGAAATACAAAAGAAACTTGATCCGAAAACCGGGCAAGTCAAAGAAGAGAACCCGGACTTCATCAAAACAGGTGACGCCGCAATCGTAAAGATTGTTCCCACCCGTCCGATGGTCATTGAACCCTCCAAGAAAATACCACAACTTGGGCGATTTGCCATTCGAGATATGGGTCAAACGGTCGCAGCCGGTATCTGTTTGGATGTCGAGGCCGCAAAATAAACCTCCTCTTCTTTCTTTATATTTTTTTTATCTAGGGGCAACCGAACATGCCAGCGCAGAAAGCACGAATCTCACTTACCAGTACGGAATCAACAAAGCTTGATGAAGTGTGTACGCAAATCAAGATGATCGCAGAAAAAACCGGTGTCGCGCTGAAAGGGCCAGTGCCACTTCCGACGAAACGGTTGCGGGTTCCATGCAGAAAATCCCCTGATGGTGAAGGAACAGAAACCATTGATCATTGGGAAATGAGGATCCATAAACGACTCATTGATTTAGACGCCAGTGATCGGGCGCTCAGGCAACTCATGAGGATTCAGGTCCCAGACGGCGTTCATATAGAAATTGTTCTCAAGTCATAAAGAACAACCCTTTTTTATAAGAATATCTTATACCCTTCCATTATTTGATACACTGCTGAGGTAGCAAAGCTCGGTCCACCGCGCCGGCCTTGAGAGCCGGTTCTCCGCAAGGGGAGCGGGAGTTCGAATCTCCCCCTCAGCGTCTCCCTATTTCAAAAAAACAGTGTACGTTGGGCGTGTGGCCTAGCCTGGATAAGGCACCGGCCTTCTAAGTCGGTAACCGCGGGTTCGAATCCCGCCACGTCCGCTTCTCTTTCTCGGAGAGAATTGGGTTAAAAGACCCTATTTTTTCGTGCTTTTGATTTTCCGCGTTTTCCCCGCCGATTTCAGTACCAGCTTTGAGGACGCGGTTGATCCAGTCATACGGTGCCATTTTGTAGTAATGATTTGCGTCTTTGACGTAGCACATGGTCGTTTGAATCTTGGTGTGTCCCAGCCATTCCATCACTTCAAACTCGTCGAATGCTTTGGATTGTATCTTTGTCCTGATGAGTCGTGCGATCGCGCAGAAATCCCGAGCGATGTAGTTGTGGTATTTAGGAAATACTGTTTTGATGAGAGGTGCTGCGTTTCTATTGAGAAACATCCGGAGTGACTCTTTCGCAAATGGTTTACCCTCTGGTGTAAGATAGACATAGTCTTCTGAGTATTGGTTTGCAACTTTGGGTCGCCAACTGTCAATCCAGTTTTTCATGGATTTTCGTCTTCTGTTGGTCATGATCTCTGTCGGTGTGACGATCCTTGTAGAATCGTGTTTCTTTGGCTCTGTTATTTTGATGTATCCGCGGTCTTGATCATCGATCATCACATCAGACAGTTTCAGAATTGCTGGCTCGCTGGGGATACGCCATCCGATAACGAAGTTGTGGGTGAGTAGGTATTGGATGAGTGCGTTTTCGTAGTCATCTTCAGAGTAGGTTAGATGTAGAATGTCGTTGATTTGGTCTGGGAAGGGGATGACTTTGGCTGTGTAGTAGGGTCGTGATGGTGGTCGGTATGGCCAATCTGAGAGGTGAACACCGTATGCTCGTAGGAATGTTTTCATGGTGTCCCATTCTCTTCCTAACGCTCCGTATCCTGAGTTTTCTATTTGTTCTCGATAGTCCATATGTCGGATGAAATTCTCGTAGCTGGGATTTCGGAAATCAACTGGTACAGGATGGTTTTCCATGAACCGTGCGCTGGTGATTCGTTTGGCTACGGTTGTTTTCTTCAGTCGCTGCCTGAGAATGGCATGGATTGCTACATCGTCAAAAGACGCTGTTTTTGGATCTAACGTTATGGGAAAATCGATTCTATTAACTTTCTTAAGGATTACATCGAGGTATTCCTCCATAGTAATACCATTTCGTTGTAGAAAGTCTATAGATTGCTGGCCTATTTCTTCTAAAATATTGCATTTTTCGTTTGTACCTCCCGCCAACTCATACGAGTTGGTTGTGTATGAATCTAAGTTGTTATTAAAAAAGGTGATTGTTGTTTGCGTATTGGTATTGTGAGAACAATATTTATAACTGCTTTCTTCTTTAATCATCCACGGGGCTGTGATATCCATATTATCATGGCTCCAGATCACCAGGGTGTTAGAAGCACTCTGGTGGTCATTCTTATGAGTCCTTTGGTTTGAATATTATTTACTCTATAATTTTAGAAGGTTTTTTTACCTTATATAGTATTTTGGGAGGTCACCGAAAGTATTCAAAAAGGTCAAATAGAGGTCTAAATATTACTTACTTGAGATTATGAGGAAGATCGAAATCGATAACGTAGAGGAGCTTCTGGAGAAAACAGTTACTAAGGATGGAAAGATCGGCGGACTGACGAAACATGCTGGAAAAGCGGTCTTAGTTGTTGTTACTAAAGTAAAAGACAAATGAGTGAGCCCATTCTAGGTCCTTGTGAGTCATTTACGAGGCGTTTGAGGCATTTTTTCTTCTGTTGTGGGCTCTTCTTGGCGCCATTATGGCGTCTTTTTGGCGTCTTTGGCGGCATTACGGCGTCTTAGAATATACTGTGTCCCTCGTCCAGTTGTTCCGATTTTTTCAAAGAGTTCTTCTGAAACAAGCTGTGTTAATTCTCGTGTAGCTGTTCTTGCTGAGGCTTGATAAAGTTCTTGATATTCTTTATTTGTAATCTTTCCCTTCTCTTTTACATAAACAATAGCTTTTATTTGTCGTTCATTCAATCCTTTCTTTTGCAAGTACGCTTCTGTGAATATGTCTTTGGAGAGGATTACTTGGAATCCGTGATCTAATTCAGTAAATTGCGGGGGAGGAAATCCATTCTTATGACAATCATCAAGGATACGTTGGATCCCACTTCCGTATCGTTCAATGATTCCAGCATCATAAAAGAGCATTGCAAGAAGTCGATTTCTTGGTATTGAGTTGTGGTGTGGGTCTGTGAGTCTTTCTACCGTCATACCAAATGGAAGCGCCCCGGGGTTATAGACAACCAATCGGTCGTCGAAAATCTTGATTTGGGTTTCTGCTGGTGAGGTATAGTCTCGGTGGCAGATCGCGTTTGTAACGATTTCGCGAATTGCGTCTAGCGGGTATTCCCATGTTTCTGTTCGTTGTGCATCGCCAGTGATGGTATAGGAGAGCTGAAGCACTCGTTTCATGTAGTTCACGACTTCATCAACTTGATTAAGTAAGGGGACCTCAACGACATAGTCATCGACGATGGTGCTTGTGCCACGGATTCTTCCGCATTTGACTTTAGCTTGGAGTGGCGGTGATTTTCCGAATGCGATGAGTGCTGCCCATGTGGGTTTATTTTCTTTGATGAGGTCTAATTTATGCAGAAGTGTCAAGGAATCCTCATCTTCTTTGAATTGGCGTCTCCCGATTTTCTTTACTCGTGAAACGTATTCTTTTACCTTTTGTATGTCAATATCTTTGATATTTGCTTGTGGGCTTGGGAGTGCATCCCATGTTGTTCCCGTGGACTGAAGGTGGAGTTCACTGATTTCCGCTGGAGTGAGCATTTTATTGCTTGCGCCTACTCTTTTGTAGCATCGCCCATTGATTGCAACTGGTTTAAGTGGGAACTCTTTGATATCAATGATGACTATTTGTTTTCCGTTTCCGGTAAAGGATTGAAGTTCTGGGATGAGCATTGGTTGAGAAACCTGTGAGATGTGGTTTCCCCAGTTTTTTAATGTTTCATTGGTGAGAGTGACTCCTTTAAGAGTACCTTTTTTATCAACCCCGATGAAGATGTGTCCACCTTGGGTGTTTGCTAAAGCACCAGCTGTTTCAATTGCTTCTTTACCGAAATTTTCTTTGAATTCAATGGTGGTGCCTTCACCTTGTTTGATGAGGTTGTGGATGTCTTCTTGGTTCATTGTAAGATTCCTTTTCTTGCTTTATGTTATATTTGGAGAAGGATATTTAAGGGTTCTTCACGGATCTGACCATGAGAAGAGTAGAAATTGATAATGTTGAGGAGATGCTGGAAAAAACCGTTACCAAGGATGTGGAAGTAGGTGGATTGATGAAGCATGCCGGAAAAACGGTATTAATAGTCGTCCCTAAGGTGGGGAAAAATAATTTAATGACTCCTCCTTCGCACTCTGAACTATTTTTGTCCGGTTGAAAAATACGAAAAAGCAATCCCGCACGGGGCTCTATTAGTCAGGGTTAAAAGCCCACAGCTCTCAATTTCGGTATTAAAAACAAGTCCAAATCTCCCCCCTCGTGCGACTTTCATCAATACTTTTATTTGCGTGTAGAAGATTATATAATATTACAGCACGATTTTAACGATTTTTTTAGAATTTTGCTTCTTTTTAGCAAGCACAACATCTATGATTATTCTTTTTTTTCCCCGAATTTTTTCCAGCCGATGCTTAATAATCTCCAGAGAAACGAATTGCTGATCTATCGAAAACATCATCGATGGAGAAAGATAGGTGTTTTTAATTGCACCGATACACCCTGAAAACTCTTGACTGTATTTCTCTTCCCATGCAATATGATCCTTTATCCAATAAAAACAGCTAAAAACCAGATGAGTATATCGTCCTGTGCTCGTTCGGAGAACAAGTGGAATGTGTGGATCGTTCTGCCATGCTTTTTCAACTTGTTCATGTTGCTTTTTTAATTCCACTAAAGACATTACCAAAGTATAGTCAGGGGGGACAACAAACCGTGGGAATCGACAGACGGGTGGAGAAATTATATTTTCTTTCAAAAGTGATTGGATTCGCCGCTCAACGGTTTTTCGATGAATATTAAGTCGTTCTGCTAGAACATATTCATTGGTTTGTATGCCTTCTCCGTTCATTAATTTCTTCAGTATTTGTAAAGATAAGGTATCAAGTTCGTAGCAGTTGAGTCTTCGTTGTATTTTGTCATAATCGTTTTCGATGAGACGTATAAGATGTTCTGGGTTGTATTTGATGAATGTTTGATTACTGAAAAACATCGCATCTGTTGGGTACCGTGTTTCCTGTGGTGGTAATTTTCCTTCATGTATGACTGCATCACTCCATGTAAGATAGGAGTAGAAGTCTTTATGATATTCAAGTAGAAGTGTGTTATATTCTTCATCTTTTTTGAAGAATGCGGCGAAGATGTGAGGATCTTCTTCTATGAATTTACCGGTTATATCATCTCGTGGGAGATCAGCACGAGCTATAATCATTAGAGGATATTCATTGTATAGCCAAGGAAATGGATAGATTGGTTCAGAAATGATAGCATGGTCAAATAATTGGTTAACACGTTCACGGATTGTGTTTCTATGTTTTTTAAGGATACGTGAGAGTTCATTGATATTGACATGAACGCCTTCGCCGGAGCAGATGTTTGATAGTAACTGTAGGTTTAATTCATCGTCCAGTAAACCACTCATCGTTCTCTCCTGCGTTATTGTTTGATATTTTTAAACATTGAAACTATCATTTATTACAAGCCATACTTGGTTTTATTGATAGATGAATTACTATTTTAATCTATTCCTTCTCACTTTTTTTTGCATTTTTAATAGTAATAAATATCAAATTTATCATTTTTTCATCTTTTTTTGTCTACCCCCTATATATACGATGGTTTCTATATTCGTCTATCAGATGGGATACAACTCCAATATAAAATGAATAATCTTCACTCCATCCAACTGTCATCTCAAATTATATATACACAAAATTTGTGTGAAAAACAAAAAAAACAATCTTGTTATCCGAAAAAGAGAAGAGATATGACTTGTAACCAAAAATCTGCGAAACTATCTAATAATGCAAGACTGTCATCTGCTGACAATAACCCCGGTCATTCGAATGAGATGAATGCTTTAAAGCAAAAAAAATCAAAAGATGCGTTTTATAAACAAATAATCAAATCTTATTGGACGCATGAACCATGGTTATATTTTAATGTGGTGGAAAAAAGCAAAGAATTGATGGGTGATTATATCACGCTTCATGGACTTGTGCCTCAGAATGAATTACCAATTCACATGAGAAATAAAATTCCTGCTAATGAGATTTGGATGAGAGAGGATATCTACAGCGATATAGAACGAAGAAAGCGAATATTGACCCATGAATATGTAGAACTCGAACTCATGATTACCCACAACATGACATACCGAGAAGCACATGTTCAAGCAGAATATTTTGAGGATATTTGGTATGGATCCGTGAGAGTTCATTGATATTGACATGAACGCCCACACCGGAGCAGATGTTTGATAGTAACTGTAGGTTCAATTTATCGTCCAGTAAACCATTCATCGTTCTCTCCTCTGCTATTGTTTGATATTTTTAAACATTTAAACTATCATTTATTACAAGGAACAATTGTTTTTATTGATAGATGAATTACTATTATAATCTATTCCTTCTCACTTTTTTGTGCATTTTTAATAATAATAAATATCAAAATTGTCATTTTTTCATCTTTTTTTGTCCACTCCATATATATATGATGGTTTCAATATTCGTCTATCAGATGGGATACAACTCCAACTAAAAATGAATAATCCTCATTCCATCCAACTGTCATTTCATAAAAGTAAATGTGATAAAAAACATAGGGTAAAGGCAGTTGAAAAAACCATAAAGCATCCCATCCTTCGTGAGTCGGTTGATAAAAATCAAATCAGAAAAATTGTTTTTTTATCAGCCGACTTAAACCCGTAACTCTGAAGAGAGTGGAAATTAGGAGAAAACCCTGAAGGGATGCACAATGAAAAATCGACTGTTTGAAACAGGTATATCATCATTTATTATAGGAAAAAATATCGATCATTCACATGACCTTAAACAATTAATTGGGAAAAAAATTGAACTCTCACTGAGAAATCAAGAACCAATTGTGGGAATTCTGGATACATGCAATGATACCTCTGTAGAACTCTTGATTTGTGGACATTCATTCATGATTAATCGAAATGATATTTTAGGCGTAGGGACATCTAAATAAAAAAGGATGCGATAACATGAAAACCTTGGTTATATACAGTTCGATATACTACGGTAATACAAAAAAAATTGCAACAGCGATAGCAAAAGGCCTTGATGCACTACTAGTAACACCCCAACAGATCGACATGAAAAATCTCCTTAAAAATGATCTGATTGGATTTGGTTCAGGGATTTATTCGAATAGACATCATCAGAGTTTATTCGATATTGTAATAAAGATTCCTCCTGTGCATAATATAAAAGCATTTATTTTTTCAACAAACAGGGACGGTATCACTAACAGTCACAAGCTATTGAGGGATACACTGCAAGAAAAGGGTTTTACCATCGTCGGAGAATTTTCCTGCAAAGGGTTTGAAGAATGGCGAGCAATTAAAACAGTTGGTGGAAAAGGCATCAATGAAGGAAAACCTGATGCAGAGGATCTACAAAGAGCGGAAAATTTTGCAACAGATTTAAAACGAAAATATACAACCGGAGAAAAAAAACTAACGGTAAACACTTAATTTTATCGTGAATAAATAAACAGAGGAGAATTTTAGGAGGAATATGTTATGGAAAGCAACATTAATCAGCAGTATCCTTCTGGAGAAATAAACCAGTTGGATTTCATTCACGCATACATATTTGTCCGCACACAAGGTGGAGACATGAACCGCATGCTTGAAAATGCCAAAAAATTAAAACAAGTCACAAGCACAGCTGTTGTTGCAGGAGATTATGACCTTGTTATGAAAGTTCAGGTACAAACTTTAGAGCAACTCATGAAGGTAACTGATAAAATCCAATGTTTGCATGGAATTCTACAAACATCAACTCACATTATTGAGAAAGAGGTTTTTCCATGAATCAGACTGTTAAGAAGAAGTTACGACGAAAAAAAGGAATTGTGCGATATTATAATGAAAAAAAAGGATATGGACTTATTGAAGGAAAAAATGGTAGAGATATTCTTGTTTATATAAAAGACATGGATTTTTTAACATTACTTGATACAGGTGATGAGGTTGACTATGAGATTAAAAATTCAGAACAAGGACCACGAGCTATAAACGTGAAGATTTGTAAGGATGTGCTATTTCGTCATAAGAACGAAACTTCAGATTCTTAGCAATAATCTTTATGAGAATCTAACGTGAAAAATATGGTAAAAGCATATATCATGACCAGCATGTATCCAGGCACCTATACTAAAGCACTAGACGAGATGAAAAAAATTGATCATATCGAAAAAATCTCTATAGTCACAGGCGACTACGATATCGTAGTAAAAGTAAACGTTCATAATCTAGCGCATCTTCACAAAATTACTAGTCAGCTTCACTTGATTTACGGTATACAAAAAACAACCACGCAGGTAATAGAAAAAGAAATCGATCTTTCAGAGGGTAAGATAAATGCCCGTTCTTCGTTGTAACTCCCCCTTTTTTTTCTACATGGCAATAGTAAAAACAATGATCTCAAACAATCCCCTAAATATTTGTGATGCGATATGATACAGATATTAAAACCATCGGAAGAGAAACTTGAGATTCTTGAGAAACCTGTTCCAAACTGCTGGATAAATGTTGTTTCTCCAACAGATGAGGAATTAGCTCAAATAAAAACCCTGATTGATGTTCCGGATGAACTTTTACGCTCGCTAAAATATATTGACAAAATACCAGAAATAGAAAAGAACGAGAAATTCACGTTCTTGATAATCAGGACGCCATATAATAACCTCAAAGTGGATTTAGAATATTTCACAGTCCCTGTTGGCATATTTGTTACCAATGATTTGGTCATGACGGTTTGTTTTTTTGACAACGATGTAATCGAGAGGTTAAAAACTCAGAGATTTCCATTTAGAAAAACACAATTGGCGTTTCGATTATTGCTGATCTCTGCAAAGCTTTATTTAACGTATTTAAATGAAATTAAAAAGAAAATATACGATATTGAATTCCTTCAGTTAGGGAACTCCTTAAAAAACAAAGAAATTTTGGAGCTGATGCAGCTTCAACAAAGTTTAGTATATTTTAACACGTCTTTGAAATCAAATGAAATTTTAATCGAGAGAACAGCAAAAGATGGCATATTAATAAAAACTCCATCTGATAAAATACTTATAGAACATGTGGTAGATGAGAATAAACAAGCTATTGAAATGACAAATATTTACTCCAATATTCTAAGCAATACGATAGAAGCATGTGCATCGCTTATTTCTAATAATTTAAACATGGTGATGAAAGTTTTAACTTCTCTTACTATTATTGTAGCATTACCAACGCTTGTCGCTAGTATATATGGCATGAATATGGCGCTGCCACTTCAAGATTCTCCTTATGCGTTCCCATCTGTTATTCTCTTTTCTTTTGCTCTTTGTATTGTTGTCATTATTTTTCTATGGAAAAAGAAATTCTTCTAACAAATCGAGGTGGAAAAGTCGAGACATTGAATATGGATGAAACATGTTATCAAAATAAAAAAGGAGGTGAGTCGTCATGGCTTTAATGGCTAAGGGTGAGTTCGTTTGTCGAAAATGCAATATGAAGTTTAAAACGATGGAAGAACTCCATAAGCACATGAAACAACATACATTGTAACTTAGAAGGATGCTATATTCTTCACATGGAGTTAAGAGGAAAAAATAAATTCGGTGAGCACGATGTATCTTCGAAAACGACATCTTTTTTTTACATTAGTTTTCATTTCTTCATTCATTGCCGCGGTAGTCGCAGCTATAGATAGTAGTATCATAAGCGATTTTTCAACGGTATATTCATCTGAAAAAGTGCCATGGTTGTTTAGTTTCTCTTCTTTTTTTATCGGACTTATTGTTACTTTTTTATTTTGTATAGTTTTTTCTATATCTTTACATGGAAGAAGTATTGGATCTCGTTTTTTGGATCCTTCGTTCCAACGTTTACGTCTACTTGATAGATCTGAGATAATCTATCATGTGTTAGCAGGATTTGGCAATGCAGTGACGACTGTTGGCTATTTTGCAGTATTATCCCTTTTAGTAGACCCTTCTATGGTCCTTTCGTTAAAACAGATTGTTATACTATATTTAGTGATTACGGAGTGTATTGTTGAAAAGAATACACCAACACTCATTGAACTACAATCATCGATAATTGTCATGTTTGGTGCAATTCTCAGTTCAATCTCATTTTCAGGTGATATCAGTATTGAGGCGATTCTTATAATGTTTATAGTAGTAAATCCTGGTTTAGTATTTCTTTCCATCTGCCAACGGAGATTAATGTTATTGAAAATCAAGGAGAAACCGAATGATTCTATCAACATTCGTTTATGGAATTTGGTGTTTACTTTTGGGTTTATTACCCTTTTTCTGATGGTATTCGATTTATTCAATGGCACCTCATATGTTATTGAAGGAGTTGAATCGTCATTCATATTCTTTTGGCCAGTCGCTCTATCCATGACAGTTGTCTTATTCTCTGCGCTTGCATATATCCGGTCATTACGCATCGGTAAACCAAGTGTAGCCCAAGCAATTAAAGCATCAACTATTTTGTTTTCAGTCCCCATTTCCTTTATTCTCGCCATGTTTGTGTATATCCCCTTTCCAGATACACCAGTGATATGGTTAATCCGTGTGATTGGGTTTATACTTATTATTCTTGGTATTGCTACTTTTGCATTCTCTGAAGTAAAAGCATTTGTTTTTATTAAAATTGATCCGAAGGTAAAAATTAAGTCTATTCTTGATGATGTGGGTAAGATAAAAGGGGTGGAATCTTTATCAGTGATATTTGGGGAACGATATGACATTATAGCAAATGTACATATGCGGACTCTCATGAAAGGTTACACGCAAATAATTCAGAAACTAGAGACAACTCGCGGTATAAAAGAATTTAAATTTGTCTCCATCTTGAAGGAATGGGAGAATATATGAAAACTCTGTTTAAACTAGACGGCAAATTCATATCAGTATCTCACCTCCCTGAACTATTTTATAAATTTTTAAATCAAAATATAAATATGGAGAAAAAGCATTGTTTATTTGTTGTAAACCCTGTGTTACTTCTTACCTATTCTAATAAAAGTTTTTTCTTGACGTAGGCTATAGCATCAAGGATGAACTTCTCGTCGAAATTACTGACTGGCGAAGGGGTTTCAAAAATTCGTTTAGGCGCATGAAGTGTGTCCAATGAAAAACCTTCTCGGATCTTAAACTTATATTTTTCTCTATGAATTTCTTCTCCGATTTTATGAAGATCTTCGGGTTGAAAATCAAAACCTACCATCTGCAACGCTTTTGAGATAATATCAGGTGTAAATATGCCTCTTGCAAAGAAACAAATTACAAGGCTTGACAAAATCTGACGCCAACGTTCCTCGTCTAGCAACATTTTTGCTAGTTCCTCAGAGCTAATCCGTTTTGTTAAAAGAATTTTTTGATCAATACTATAACCTGCGTTATCTAAGTGACTATGTCTTGAGCCAATCAAGACTCCCAGATGCGCTCCGGGTCCAGTGTGATAACCTGGCATTTC
>Ga0315289_10011037_pt1 | contig 12841 bp, 13 predicted proteins | sample YL17G11_40_MG_FD_203452 | JGI IMG/M metagenome (GOLD analysis project Ga0315289, IMG submission 203452) | Sediment microbial communities from Yellowstone Lake, YNP, Wyoming, USA - YL17G11_40 | ecosystem: Environmental > Aquatic > Freshwater > Lake > Sediment | place: USA: Wyoming | collected...
GCCCGATTCTTATCTTTTGGGTAACTGAATGGGAGCCGCAGATAACGCTGTCGAGCTGGTTTTCGGCGGCAACTTAAAGGCTCCCCGATTCGTAGCAAACAGGAAGCATGGAAGTATGACGGTCACGTGTCTGGATCATTGCCACTACGCCTTTGGAGGATCTGCCCCTCAAACAAATCAGGTCGGTCAAGTAGCCTGTCGATTCTGTCGATAGGGTTGTTGAAAACAAGATTCAGTTCTATGCAGGTACTCAATTTCATTCACTTTTGTCTACTCGCGAGGAGGACAAACAATGCAGGCAAAACGAGGCTTCACATTGGTCGAAATTCTGATCGTCGTGGTCATTCTGGGTATTTTGGCCGCGATCGTCATTCCGCAGTTCACCCAGGCCAGCACGGAGGCCAAGGCAAATAGTCTGGCCAGCGACCTGCAGACCCTGCGGTCCCAGATCGAGCTGTACAAGGTCCAGCACAACGACGTGGCCCCCACCCTGGCCGACTTTCCGGGCCAGATGATGTACACGACGGACGTCGCTGGGAATCTCAGCGCCCCGCTGAACAAGGTGAGAGTCGCCCCCTTCAATTTCGGTCCGTATCTGGAGAGGATTCCGGACAACCCGTTCACCAACAGCAATCTGATTGCTGCTTGGGATGCCGCTCTCACCACTGACGGCTGGGATTACAATGCGGCTACCGGCGAGATCAAAGCGGCTCCGGACACCACGGCTGATACGGCTGCGCATCAGGCGCTCTAACGCGTGTTGCGGTTGATCGCTAGTCAGTAACTCAAGGCTGACCGTGCCAAGGGCTTGCCCGTAGCCGGTCAGCCTTTTTGATGCGAGTCGGTGGCAAACAGGTAGAAAGGGCGGGAAATGAGAGCGGCAAAGGCCTTCACTCTGGTTGAGATTCTGATTGTGGTGGTGTTGCTGGGGATAATGGCCGCGATCGTGATTCCGTCGGTGGCCAGGAGCGGGAGCACGGCGCGGGAAAGCGCCTTGGCCTCCGACGTGAGCCTGCTCCGCCGGTTCGTGCTGATCTACAAGAGCCATCATCTGGAGATCGCGCCGGGGTATCCGAACGGGAACACGACGGCCGCGCCGACCGGGGACGTGTTCATGGAACAGGCGACCCTGTCCAGCAACGCGGGCGGCCGGACGGCGGCCGTCGGTACGCCGGGCTTCCCCTATGGGCCCTATCTATCCAGATTGCCCGCCAATCCCTTGAACAACCTGATCGCCGTCCAGATGGTTTCCAACGACACTCCTTTTCCGGCCGCTCCCGACAACAGTCATGGCTGGATCTGCAAGCCCCAGACCGGGGAGATCCGGCCCGACAATCCGGGGGAGAATGACCGGGGAATCGCCTACTATGACTACTGATCGCCGCAGGACCCGATCCGGGTTCACTCTACCGGAGGCGACGATGGCGCTGGTCATTCTGGGCATGGCGGCGGCCGGCGTGCTGCTTCCGTTTTCCAACGGCGCGTCGGTTCAGGCGGAGGGTCTGCGGATGACGCTGGCCGCCAAGCTCGCCGACGATCTGATGGAACGGATCATCGCGACGCCCCCGGGCCAGATCGTCGCCACGTGGGATGGGGCTGAGGCACAGGGACAAGTCAAGGACGCGGGGGGCACCGTATTCACGGACCCGATGTACGCCAATTTCAGCCGGCGGGCGACTTGTCACGACAATGTGTACGTACCCCAACAGAGCGGGCCGCCGTGGCCCTGCGATTACATCCTCGTGTCCGTGCAAACCAGCTACCAAGGAAGGGAGATGGCGTTGATCAGCCGTCTGATAAGCAAGTGAGGAACGGATCGCGGCGCATGAGTTGACGAAGTTCACCTGGTGAGACTCTGATGCAAATCGCTCGACATACGGAAGGGTTTACGATCATCGAGCTCCTGGTCGGGATGCTGATCACGAGCATCGTTCTGTCGGCGGTCGCCACGTTTGCGTTTGCGCTCAGCACCGCCAGCATGGCCAGTGGCGATACGGCCGTCAAGCAAGCGCAGCTTCGGCAGGCGACGCTGCGCATCAACGATCTGGTCGGGCCGTGCCGGCTCCTCTGTGCGGCCCCCGGCAACGATCTGGCGGTCTGGCGGGCGGATGACAATGCCGACAGCCAAATCAATGTGAATGAGCTGGTCTACATCGAACGGGGAGAGGCGTGCACACTGCTGCGGCTCTGCCAGTTCGCCGCCACAGATAATCCGCCGGTGACCCTGAGCGATCTGGCCCTGGCGGCCACCAAGGCCCAGCTTCAGGCGAGTTGCAGCCCAACGTACACGCTTTTGATTCCCGCGTGCCAAGACGTGCAGTTCGCTTTTCATCCGGTCCCCCCGCCCTTGACGTATGTGGACTGCCTGATGATTTCCTTCCACTTGACGGAAAACGGCGTCGATCACCGGTACGAGATGGTCACCGCGCTGCGGAGCCGGGCGGCGCACCTGCTCAATAAGACCGGCGATGCCCTGGTGGCCAGGGACGACGATTAGAAGGACTATCAGAAAAGAGCCTGGACCGAGAATGCGTGAAATTCTCCATCATCGATCCTCTTCCCTCCACCACCGCCGGGGCGTGGCCCTGCTGATGGTCCTGATGATTGTTCTGGCCATCACGATCCTGGCGACGGGTTTTCTCGCCGGCACGGACACCGAATTGGCGTGCGGAGCCAATACCCTGTTGCGCATGCAGATGGATCAACTGGCGGAATCGGGCCTGGAGCATGCCCGCGGTCTGGTTCTGCATCCGCAAGATGTGCCGGCCGACTTCTGGACCAGCGGTGCGGTGGCCCAGCAGTTGGCGGCGGATAGTCGGGACTACTATGATGTGCGGACCGCGCGGGACGCGAACCAGCCCACGGATTACTGCACGTATGACATCACCTGCGAGGCCTACCGGCTCGTCGGCAGCGAGAAGACCGGGCAGAGCCGTCTGGCGGCCACGTTGCGGCTGGACCCCTGTATTGGACTATGGAGCAACGGGAACCTGGATTTCCGCAATGGTTGGAGCCTCTACGGCGATCTGCGCACTGGGGGTAAGATCGTCAGTCTGGCGGCGCAGCAATCGATCGACGGGGACGCTTTCGCGGGCAGCCTGGAGGGATCGATCGTCGGACAGTTGAGCGACGCCAACCAATTGTCACTGGCATGGCCGCCCGTGACGCTGACCTACACCAACCCGGAGTATGCCAATGGTGCGGTATCCGGGACGTTGTCCGGCGTCACGTATCCGCCGGCAATTTGGCGCTCGGCCGGCGACTTGGTTCTGGACGGCAACGTGACCATCAATGGCATGCTGCTGGTCGGGGGCAATCTTACCATCCGGGGCAATGCCAATCGGATCGTGGCGGCCCGGAAGCTGCCGGCGCTCTACGTGCGCGGCAATCTGACGATTGAAAAGGTCGACGGTCTTCAGATCGAAGGACTTGCCGTCGTGGACCATGATCTGCAGATCAATGCGGCGGCCTCCCATGTGGCCGTCGTCGGCGCCCTGTTTGTGGGGGGAACACTGGTCGAGACGACCGCGGACGTTTCCGGCCACGGCCACACCGGCCTGATCCGGGGAAATCCCGCCTGGACCGGCGGCAAGCTGGGTGGGGCGCTGCAACTCGACGGCGTCGGCGACTATATCGACTGCGGCACCAATCCGGCCTTCGACATCAGCAACTGGATTACCGTGGCGGCCTGGGTCAACCCCAAGGACGCGGGCGATGGCAAGTACCATCCTTATGTGACCAAGGGCGACCATGCTTATTCTCTCCAACACCGTCATCTGGCTGGAGACCTGAGCGACTCGATCGAGTTCTTCATCTACGACTCTACCTGGCAATCCGCCCGGTTTGTCGTCGATGCCTCGTTCAACGGGGAGTGGCATCACGTGGCCGGAACGTACGACGGCAATGACATCAACCTGTATGTTGACGGTGCGCTGAAGACGACGACACCGCACGCCGGGGCTATTGCCCTCCGGCCTCTGTATCCGCTCTATATCGGAGCAGATTCCGAGTGGCCGGACCGTACTTATCAGGGTTCGATCGATGATGTGCGACTCTACAACAGTCACCTCAGTGGGGCGGAGATCAGCGACGTTATGGCTGGTGCACCCGTCATATCGGGTCTGGTGGCACGTTGGACATTGGATGAACCCGGCTCCAGCATGACGATCACCGTTGACCCCATGCGAGCCGCCATTGTGGCCTGGGAGGCCGGCGTCCCGAAAGGCTGGAGTCCGGCCGCCGGCGGCTTTTACAGCCGCATCCGAAGGCAGTGACGCAATGCCAACGATGAAGAATCGAATACGAAAGGCAGTCTCGCTTATCGGGCTTAGGCGTCGAAGCAGGAAAAATCGCGTGGCGTTCTCCGGGGCGCGACGACCCACGCGCCGGAGCAGCCCCGGTCCGATTTCCCACCGAGGGCGTTGGATGAGTTCTGTGCCCCGAACGTTTTCAGGACGTTCGCGGCCGGCTGGAGGGAATCTTACGGCTGTATCGGCAAAGACTGAAACGCGCCCACGCTGGGGACGGTCAACGGCCGCATCTCCGGCGGGAGCGCCGGGGGCCATCCGGGTCGCGGCCTGGATCGAGGGGCACCTGGAGTAAAGCCCGCCCCGAAACGGGCCGAATGAATAACGGAGGTAGGGTTAGAATGTGCCGCAATGTAAAACCGAGGATCGTTCGACACGGGTTCACGATGATCGAGCTGATGATCGTCGTGGCCATTATCGCCATCGCCGCCGCCATCGTGGTGCCGATGACCTCTTCCGCCGGGAGCATGCAGTTGCGCGCCGCCGTGACCATGGTGGCCGCCGATCTGGAATATGCCAAGAGCATGTCCATCAGCCGGGGGCACCGCTACGCGGCCGTGTTCACCAAGACCACGGAGAGCTATCAGATCGAGGACTTGAGCGAGCCCGTGGGGGACCCCAACCGAATCATCGATCACCCCGTCCGCAAGGGCTTCAAATACATCGTCAACTTCGCGACCGACAGCCGCCTCAGTCAGGTGGACGTCGTGGACGCGAATTTCGATGCCACGGATACGGTGAGCTTCGATTACCTGGGAAGCCCCCTCAACGGAAGCGACACCAACCTCAACAGCGGGGTAATCACGTTGCGGGCGGGCGGCATCACCAGGACCGTAAGTGTGGAGCCGGTCACGGGGTATATCGCTATCTCGAATTGAGCTGAATCGTCTCTATGCTGACAATAAATTGGATAACGACGAATCGCAAGGTCCAGCCCATCGGTTTGGATATCGGCCACAGCAGCCTGAAAATGGTGCAACTGGCGCTCCATGAGGACCGGCCGAAGGTGCTGGCGGCCCGGAAAATCCCGGTGGCGGCCGGGGCGGACGGCGACCCGCGGCAGCAGGAGAAGGCCGTCGTGGCGGCCCTCCGGCGTGCGCTGGCCGACGGCCAGTTCCGGGGCCGAAACGTCGTTTCCGCGTTGCCCATCGATAAGATCCGCATCACGTCCCTGCGGCTAGCCGAAGCCGAAATGGACGAGGCGGACAAGATCCTGCGCCGCGAGGCAGCGGAGCGGTTCGGCCTGGATCCGGCCCAGGATGCGATCGACTACCTTCTGGCGGGCAGCGTGCGGCAGGGCGATGAAGTCAAGAACGAGTATATCCTGTTTGCCGTCGACAAGGAGACGGTGAACGCCCATGTCCGGCTGCTCGAGGAAGCCGGACTGACGCCGGCGGCCATCGATGCTCCTCCGTGTGCGCTGTTCCGGACCTTCGAGCGAACCATGCGCCGGCAGGAGGACCGGGAAAGAACGATCATCTTCATCGACGTCGGACACCGGTACACGACCGTGGTCTTCGGCCGCGGCGGGGAGATCTGTTTCGTCAAGCAGATCCCGGTCGGCATGGCGCAGTTCAATGACGAAGTGGCCTCGGCCCTCGGCCTCGCCGCCCCGGAGGCGGAGTCGTTCCGCCTGCGTCTGCAGAAGGAAGACTCCCTGGACGCCGCCACGCGCCGCCTCGTGGTCGATGCTCTCAACGTGACGTCGGAACAACTGGCCAGCGAGGTCTCGTTGTGCTTGCGTTATTACACCGTCACGTTCCGCGGCAAGCGCGTAGAGCGGGCGGTCGTCGCCGGTGGGGGGGCATATGAACAGGTGTTGCGCGATGTCCTGCGGCGGCAGTTGTCGGTGGAGCTTGAGGTGGCCGAGCCGCTGCGCGGTTTCGAGCTGGATCGGGACCGGATCGACAACGGGGGGACGAACGGCTTCGCGGACCTGGCCCTGGCCGTCGGATTGAGCCTCAAAGGATGGGAGTCACCCCTGGCGGCACCGACGGAATCGGTCGCCCCGCCGGAACCGGTACGGGAGGGGGCCTTGTCGTGAAAGAGCTCGATTTTCTCCCGGAGTGGTATAAAGATGACAAACGTCGCCAATTGCACGTGCGGCGGCAGTACGTCGCCCTGGCGGCCGTGTTTCTCGGAATGATGATTTTCAACGTGACGGAAATCCATCGGGCCGGCAAGGCCGCGGCGAAGGCCGCGAGCCTGGAGAATCAGCGCGCGGGCGCGGAGGCCGTGGTCCATGAGTTCGACGAGTTGACCAAACAGCTCAACGAGGTGAAGACGCGCGCGAAGCTGGTCGAGCAGATGGATTCCCGCGTCGAGGTGGCCGCCCTGCTGGCCGAGATGAGCCATCTTATCGGCGACTCCGTCGTGTTGCGGAAACTGGAGGTTCTGGCCGAGCCGTTCCGCCGCCCGGAGGAGAAGGGACAAGCCAAGGGCTCCGCCGTGCGGCTGGCCGGCCGGGCCGGCGGTTCGGAAAAGGACCTCCCCCTGGGGCGCGTCAAGCTCCGGATCGTTTTGACCGGCGTGGCGGCCCATCCGGCCGACGTGCCGGACCTGGTCTGCAGGCTGGAAGCGTCCCCGTACTTCCAACGGGTCCAGCCGTCGTTCTACGGCACCACCCGCGTGCCGGGCGGCCCGAGGCCCGCCCCGGGACCTCAGGAGGGAGGCGCGGTCAAGACCCAGGGTGTGCCCGGTGTGACGGAATTCGAGATCGTTTGTTACCTGGCCAATTATAAGGACCTGGACGAGTAATGCCTGTGACCGGTTCCAAATTGTCGCTCCGCAAACAGCAGATGTGGGTGTACATCATCGCGGCCCTGTTCGTCTGCGATTTCGTCGCGTGCGGCTACCTGCCCTCCCGCCAACGGCTGAGCTCGCTGGAGCGGGTGTGGACGCAGCAGCGCAAGACCATCGCCATGGCGGCGGCCCAGAGCGCGGAGTTGCCGGGCCTGGAGCGACGGCTGCGGGACATGAAGAAGGCGGTGGAGGGCTTCGATCTCCGGGTGCCCGCCGACCGGGCCCTGGGCACGTTCCTGCAACAGATTGCCGGCATTATGACGGACTGCCGTTTGGCCGAACAAGTGGTTCTTCCGGGGAAGGAATTGAAAAGCAACGATCTGAACTGTGTCCCCATCCACGTCGCGTGCAAGGGGACCCTGAGCGATATGTTTCGCTTCTTCACGAAACTGCAGTCCCTGGACCGGCTGGTGCGGGTCGAGAAGGTGGCGATGGAGAATGACTCGGACCTGACGGGGCAGATCAGCGTGCAAGTGGAGGCGATTATTTTCGAGCAGTCGTCCAAACATCACAAAACCAGCAGTCCGGCCGCAGTTTCAGCGGCGGGTGGCGCAAATCATGACGCATAATAGGAATAGATGTGTGTCACCGGCGGGTCGGATTCTCGACCGCCTGCGCATGAGCGGCCGGAAGACCGCGGTGGCGTGCGCGCTGGTTTCGATCATGTTGTTCATGTGGGTCCGGGTTCTGATCGGGCATCGGCCCGCGGCGGCCGCGGCGGCGCCGCCGCCCAAACAGGTCGAAACCCCTGCCGGCACGGCACCGGTCAAGGTCACGCTGGTGGAGTTGCCCAAAACCCCCGGACAACATGATGCCATCGCCAGAGATTTTTTTGCCGCGCCAGACGGGAGTTATGCCCGGCGGAATGCCGCCGGTCGAAATACAGGCACTGAGAAAGAAGTACCAGTAACGTCTTCCTCGAATGCTCAAGAAGTGATCCAACGAGTCGCGCAGACGTTGAAACTGGATGCGGTGTTTTTGCGTGAGAATCCCGAAGCCTTTCTCAACGACCAGTTGTTGAGGGTCGGGAACAAGCTCACGGTGAAAGACGGCGCCGCCTCCTATGAATTTGAAGTGTTGCAGATCTACATGGATTCAGTGCTTGTGGAATGTCAAGGCATACAACTGCGGCTGAAGTTGGCCCAGGTCTCGAAGTAATCAAGTGAGTGGTTCGCGTAGAAACGATGCGGGCGCCGCTGCCTTCGGGCAGAGGCAGCCAGAAACAGGAGTTAGATTATGTATTGGGACATGAATATGAATAAGGCATTGTTTATGGGGAGAAGCCGGTGGCTTGTGGCCCTCCTTCTCCTCGGGTTGACAGGGGGAGCCGCTGCGGCGGCGGTATCGAATCCCGTGGCCCTTACCCCTGCCGCTGTAACGAATGAGCAGACCATCGATCCGAACGACGCCCAGTATGACGCCGCTACCGGCATCATGAGTTTCGTCCGGTTCGGAAAAGACACCACGATCCGCCAGGGATTGAGCCTGTTGGCTGCCGTGTGCAAGAAGAACATTGTGCCTGCGTCCGGGGTCGATGGCCCGGTCATGGTTTCGCGGCTCTACAATGTGACTTTTGAGAAGGCGCTGCAGGCGGTTCTCGGCAACAACTTCAAGTACGAGATGGATGGCGAGTTCGTGCGGGTCTACACCGCGGATGAGTACAAGAAGAAGATGGAAGACCCCACCCGGATGGCGTACAAGGTCATCACGCTGTACTACATCACGGCCGCGGAAGCCATGAAGCTCATCCAGCCGGTCCTGAGCGGCGGCGCCTCGGCGAAATTCGGGCAGACGAGCGCCGCGCAGAAGGGCATCTCCGCCGGCGAGGGCAGTCTCAGCTCGAGCGGTGGGGGCGACGATCTGGCCCTGAATGACACGCTTGTCATCTATGACTATCCGGAAAACCTGAAGCGGGCTGAGGATGTCATTCGGCAGTTGGATATACGGCCGAAGCAGGTTCTCATCGAGGCCACGATTCTGGCCGCCCGTCTGAACGAGGACATGCGGTTCGGCATCGACTGGAACCTGCTGAGCGGTCTCGCTGTGACCAGCGGCGTCATCGTGTCCGGTGCGGGCGTTGGCACGCCAATTGAGCAGTTCGGCTTTGCCAGGCCGGCGGGGTCGACAGGGCTAACGGTGGGGGTCGCCGCGGGCAACATGCGCGCCGTCGTCACGGCCCTGGAGTCGATCACGGATACTACGTTGTTGGCCAATCCGAAGATTCTTGCCGTCAACAAGCAGGAAGGCGCCGTCCTGATCGGTAAGAAGATCGGCTATGAGGACACGACGACGCAAACCCAGACGTCGACGACGCAATCGGTGAAGTTCCTCGAGACTGGTACGCGCCTGGTGTTCCGTCCATATATCGGCGACGATGGGTACATCCGGATGGAAATCTATCCCAAGGACAGCGACGGCGTCCTGAAGGCGAATGGCATCCCTGATGAAACGACCACAGAGCTTCGCACGAACGTCGTTGTGAAAGACGGTCAGACGGTTGTGATCGGCGGCCTGTTCCGCGACAGCGTCGTGACGAGCAAGGACCAGGTGCCCATCCTGGGCAACCTGCCGCTCGTCGGCGTGCTGTTCCGGGGCAAGACGGACCGCACGAGCCGCGAAGAGGTCGTTATCATCTTGACGCCCCACATCATCGCGGAGCCTGCGCAGACTCACCCTGATAAGCGCGTCCAGGACCTCATGCTCAAGCGCGAAGGCGCCAAGGGCAGCTTGGAGGCCATCGATAGCGCCAAGATCGCCGAGGAAGCCTATGCCAAGGCCGCCAAGTGCTACCTGGAAGGCGACACCTGCAAGGCGCTCTTCTTTCTGAAGATTTCGCTGTGGGCGCGGCCGACCTATCTGGAGGCTCTGCGCCTGCGGGAGAGAATCATTGCCGAGACGGATCCGGAGCAGTTCAAGCGGCTCGACGAGATCGCCACGGAAGAGGTGGGCAAGCAGGACACGGAGGGCTGGTCGAGACGTTAACCGATGTCCCTGTGCGGACCACCGGGGATATCCGTAGTCCATGGATTCGGAGGAGTTGTGGTGAAAAGCCGACGAAGCGTAATCTGGATGGCCGCCGCGGTGGCGCTGGCCTCGCTGTTGATAGCCGCTCTTGCCCCAGGGCAGGAGACCGGTGTCGCAACGGGGTGGCGCCCCTGGGTGGGTCCGCTGCGCTTCGCGGTGTACTGTGCGGGAGCTGTGGGCGTGATCATCCTCGGAATCGGCTACGGCCGGTGTGCCGCGGTGGTCACGTCCATAGCCGCACGGCTCCCCGCCCCGCGGCCCGCGGGTCGCGAGGCTCTCACTCCGAATCCGGAGGCGAAACGCCTTTCACACGAGACCCTGCTCGAGACGCTCGAAGCCCATCTGGCGGGCACCGACGAGACGGTTCGGCAACTGCGCGCGGATCTGCAGGACCTGCAGGTCCGATCCCAGCTTGCCGAGCGCCAGACGCGGCAGACGGAGGCGATTCTATATAGCCTCCACGACGCGGTCCTGGTCGTCGATGGGTCCGACAGGCTCTTGATGGCGAATGAGCCGGCCGCGAAGCTCTTGGGATTCGAGGCCGGGCCGGCCCGGCTGCAGCCGGTCGCCGAGGTGATCGGCCGGACACACGCCGAATTCGTGGAACTGCTGCGGCAAAGCCGACGCAATCGCACGGAAGCGACCAAACGGGAACTGGTGTTAACGCCGGAGGACCGGCCCCGGATCTTCGAGACAATTGTCTCGTGCGTGCAGGAGGACGGCAAGGCCGTCAGCGTCGTGGCCGTGCTGCACGACGTCACGAAGGAGAAGGAAATCTCGCAGATGAAAAACGACTTCGTCAGTCATGTCTCCCACGAGCTCAAGACGCCGCTGGCCTCGATCACGGCGTACTCCGAGATGCTCGCGGACGGCGAGGCGGACGACGAGGAGACGCGCAAGGAGTTCTACGCCGTCATTCAAAGCCAGGCCCAGAGGCTCAATCGCCTGATCGAGGACATCCTGAACATCTCGCGGATCGAATCGGGCCTGATCAAGGTCAAAAAGGAGCAGGCGAGCCTGACCATTCTGATCGAAGAGCAGATGCAGATGATCCGCAGCTACGCCGAGGAGAAGAGCATTACGGTGACAAGCGGGCACCCGATCGTCTACGATCAGGTGTACGTGGACAAGGACATGATCTCCCAAGTCATCATCAATCTCTTGAGCAACGCCGTGAAGTACACGCCGGCCGGCGGCCACGTGACAGTGGGAACCGAGGTGGATGAGGCGGCCCGGCTCGTGCGGGTCACCGTAACCGATACCGGCGTGGGAATTCCCGAGGACGAGATCGGCCATCTTTTCGAGAAGTTCTACCGCGTCGCCGCCAATAACAAACAGGCCAAAGGGACCGGCCTGGGTCTAAACCTGGCGAAGCAAATCGTCGAAAAAGTGCATAACGGCCGCATGTTCGTCACCAGCAAAGGGGGTATCGGCAGCACGTTTGGCTTCGAGCTGCCGATGGCGACGGTCGAACAGGTCGCCACCGTATAAGAACGGATGGAAGGAGAATGGAATACTGGAATGTGGGAATATGGGGGAAGTCGTTGCGGCACCCATCATTCCCTGATTCCAATATTCCATTCTTCCAGTCTTGATTCTTCGAGAGGACCAGAACGATGGCCAACAAAGTACTCGTGGCAGATGACGAAATCCACATCATTCATGTGGTCGCGATCAAGTTGCGCAACAATGGATATGAGGTGATCGCGGCCAACAATGGCGCGGAGGCTTATGATCTCGCCTGCCGGGAGAAACCGGACATCGTGGTCACCGATTACCAAATGCCGGTGATGACCGGGCTCGAGCTCATCGCGAAACTGCGCGGGGACGAGCGGACGAAGGAGATTCCCGTCATTCTGCTGACCGCGCGTGCCTTCGCCGTGTCACAGGAGCAGCAGGAGAGCCTCGGGGTGGCAAGCTGCCTGAGCAAACCGTTCAGTCCCAAGGAACTGCTCAAGACGATCCAGGACATTCTCTATCAACGGCAACTCGCGGCCCCCTGCTGATGGCGCCCCGGGCGGCTCGAAACCTCTAACCGGTGTGGATAGGTGAACTCGTGGACATGGTCATGCCGAATATAGCTGCTCCGGCACTGGCGGCGTCGCAACGGCGGGATTTGGAGAAGTTCGGAGAACGACTCGCCCGTTTCGGCGTCAACTTTGCCGTCGTGGCCGCGGACGGTCCCATGGCTGTTCGGGTCAACGGCGGGCGGTTCGAGAGCAACCCCGACCACCTCCTGGAGGCGGGGCGGTACGTTCTCGCCCGGGTGGCCGAGCAGCAGTACGAGGGCAGTGAGATTCCCATCTGGCAACTGGCGGATGCGAGCCTGCTGATCGGTGTGCCTCTGCTGCGGCCTCCCGTGGCGGTCGGCTACCGCGATCCGGCCGGCGTGGCGATCCTCGATCTTGGAGATCCCTCGTCGCCGTCCGGAGGCCATCCGGCCGGTACCGTGGATTATTTCCAGGAGATGCTCCGTCTGCTGGCCCAGAACTTCCAGACCTCCTTGCGGACGGAGGAGCAGATTGAGACCGTCGGAGTGGAGCTGGCCCGCGTTTACGAGGAACTGGTGCTGCTCCATCGCATCAGCACGAACATGCGCGTCACCGAGTCGGACACCAACTTCCTCCAGCTCGCGTGTGACAGTCTGACCGATATCGTCCTGGTGGAAGGCATTGCGGTTCTTCTGGAGAGGGTCGTGGAGGGCGACC
>Ga0315289_10011038_pt1 | contig 12841 bp, 10 predicted proteins | sample YL17G11_40_MG_FD_203452 | JGI IMG/M metagenome (GOLD analysis project Ga0315289, IMG submission 203452) | Sediment microbial communities from Yellowstone Lake, YNP, Wyoming, USA - YL17G11_40 | ecosystem: Environmental > Aquatic > Freshwater > Lake > Sediment | place: USA: Wyoming | collected...
CCAGGACGGCGAGCAGGACGATCCGCCCGCCCTTCCTGGTCGCGGCGATCGAGTCGCGGATCGCCCCAGCCCGCCCCCCGCATTCGATCGCCGCGTCGACGCCCAGCCCATCCGTCAGGTCCGCGACCGATCGGACCCAGGTCGGATCCGTCGTGTCGAACGCAGCGGTCGCGCCGAGTCGCCGTCCCAGGTCCAGGCGATGGGCGCGATGGCCCAGGAGGACCACGGTCGTCGCGCCCGCCGCCCGGGCGACCTGGAGCGTGATCAGGCCGACCGCGCCGTCGCCCACGATCGCGACCGAGTCGCCGAGGCGGATGCCGGCCTTCCGGACCGCCCGCACCGCGACCTCAGTCGTCTCGATGAGCGCCGCCTCCTCGTCGCCGATCTCGGCGGGCAGCCGGAGGCACTGCCGGGCCGGCACCTTGACGTATTCCGCGAGGCCACCATCGGCGTGCAGGCCGATCGCGGCCCAGTCGACGCACAGCGCGTACTCGTGGCGACGACAGTAGTGGCACTGCCCGCAGAAGAGGCAGATGTCCGGGACGACCCGGTCGCCGACGGCAATCCCCTGGACCTCCGGTCCGACCTGGACGACCTCGCCGGCGAACTCGTGGCCGAGCGTGACCGGCGCACGCTGTCCCGTGAGTGGGTTCGGGCGGTCCACCGGGATGACGACCGGGCCGTCGCGGTACTCCTCGAGGTCGGTCCCGCAGATGCCGCACCAGCTCACCCGGAGGAGGACCTCGCCGGGGCCCACGCGCGGGATCGGGACGTCCTCGACGCGCACATCGCCACGAGCATGCCAGCGAGCCGCCCGCATCGTGGCCGTCATGTCCGCGCGATCCTCCCCGTGGCCTGGCGTCCCTGTGGCCCTGTGTCGGTCACGCCCATTCTGACGCGCTCCGAGAAGTGGGACCATGGCGTTGTGCCGTGGAGGCGTGGTGACGGCGGAGGCCGACCGGGCATCCGGCGTCGGTGAGGAGAGGATGGTCGGATGAAGCACGCGGTCGTCACCGGCGGGGCAAAGGGGATCGGGCTCGGGGTCGTCCGCGAGCTGACACGCGAGGGCTGGCACTGCGCCATCCTCGACACCGACCCCGTCGGGCAGAGCGTCGCCGACGAGCTGGGCGGTGCCTACGTGCAGGCGGACGTGACGCGGCCCGAGGAGCTCAGGCGGGCCTTCGCCGACCTGGCCGGGCGGTTCGGCCCGATCCACGGACTCGTGAACAGCGCGGGCATCAACCGGACGGGACCGTCGGACCAGCTTTCCGTCACCGACTGGCAGCGGGTGATCGACATCGACCTGAGCGGGACCTTCTACGCCTGCCAGGCGGCATTCCCGCACATGGCGCCGGGATCGGCCATCGTCAACCTCGCCTCGGTCCTCGCCACGCGCGCGCTTCCGGGACGGGTGGCCTACAGCGCGGCGAAGTTCGGCGTGGTGGGGATCACCCGCGTGCTCGCCGTGGAATGGGCCAGCCGGCCGATCCGGGTCAACGCCGTGGGCCCTTCGTGGACCGACACGCCGCTGATCCGCGACCAGCTCGCGGCCGGCACGCTCGACCTCGAGGTGCTGGCCAGGGTGCCGATGGGGCGCCTCGCGCAGGTCGAGGACGTGGTGGGCGCGATCGCCTTCCTGCTCAGCGACAAGGCGTCGTTCATCACCGGCCAGACGCTCTACGTGGACGGGGGCTACACCTGGGCCGGGTAGCGGGGAGTGCCGGAGGTCAGTCCAACCACATGGACCGGCCGGCCGGCGCCGCCAGCGGGGACCACTCGCGATGCGTCGACCGCGGGGCCGAGCGGCCCGCTGTGACATGCGGGACACCATCCGGTAACGCCACGGTGCGAGGGCCGTGGCATCCTTGCGCCAGGCCCACGGGCAGCTGCACATGGCGCTCCAGGAGATCCAGCCATGGACGAGCGGGTGACAGCGATCGCGTCCCGGATGTTCGGGCCGGATGATGGGACACCGGGCCTGCCGATCCTGGACCCCTCACCGTGGCTTGCGGTCGATGTCGACCCGCTCGCGCGCGTGACGGCGGCGTTCCTCGTGGCTGCCGCCGGCGCAACCCACCCCGACCACGACGGAGCGGTGGCCGTGCTGACCGCGCCGATGGCGGGTCCGGCCGCCCTCCTTGCTGACTTCTACCGGACCGGTCTCGACCGGATGGCGGCCGAGCTGGGCCGCGTCACGGCCGCAAACCCGGAGGTCGCCACGCGGTTGGGCGCCGCGGCCGCCGACCTCGAAGCTCCGGCGAGCGCCGACGAGGCCAGGGACGCCATCTGGGAGGCGTTCTTCCCGCAGGCCGTGGGGATCCTGGGCGACGAGGAGGGACGCGTCCGCGACCTGCGTTCGGCTCGGACGGTCACCGTTACCAGACCCGCCCCGGATCCAATGTCGGACCCTGCGCGCGACGTCCTGTTCACCTCCAACGTCCTGCTCACGATCCCCGCCGCGACCACCGACATCGGGGCACTCCCGTACCCGCAGCCGCTGCGGGACGCGATCGCGGCCGCCGCCGCCGTGCCGCAGCGCTGCTGGTTCGACCACCCGATCCAGCTCGGCGTGGAGCCGGCCGGCAACGAGCTGCTGTACGGGCTGCGCGGGCTGGACGCCGCCGTGGACGCCGAGCCGGAGGCCGGGCGCGTCACATGCCTGCTGTCAGTGAGCGTGACGCACGACGGCCTGGGCCCGGTGGCCCGCCCATACGTGGAGGCGGAGCTCGCGCGTGCCGGCGGCCTGCGCCACCTGGACGTCGTCGTGGTGACAGAGGGCGACGCCCAGCGGCTCGTAGACGAGGTTGTCGTCCCGGCACTGGCACTCAGCCTCGGAGAACCCGCCGCCTCTGCCGCGGCCCCCGGATTGCGCGCCGTCGTAGGGGTGGACGGCGAATACGGCCGTCACTACAGCTTCCTGAAGGCCATCGCGGCGCTCTGGCACGTCGCCATCGACCCGGCCGTGCGCGCGACGTTCAAGATCGACCTGGACCAGGTGTTCCCCCAGGGGGTCCTGGTGGAGGAAACCGGCCGGACCGCGTTCGGCCACCTGGCAACTCCGCTGTGGGGCGCGACGGCCCGTGACGCGGACGGCCGGGACATCGAGCTGGGCATGCTGGCCGGCGCCCTCGTCAACGAGCGTGACATCGGACGCGGCCTGTTCACCCCGGACGTGGATCTCCCGAAGCGACCACCCACCCTCGACGAGCACGTGTTCTACAGCGCGCTGCCGCAGGCCATCTCCACCCGCGCGGAGATGATGGAGCGCTACGACGGACCAGCTGTCGACGGCGTAGGCCATGCCCTCGAGCGGATCCACGTGACCGGCGGCACGAACGGCATCCGGGTTGACGCCCTTCGTCGCCACCGTCCGTTCACCCCGACCTTCGTCGGTCGCGCGGAGGACCAGGCGTACATCCTGTCCACCCTGGGCCAGCCGGGGCCGCGGCTGGCCTACGCTCACGCGGCCGGTCTGATCATGCGCCATGACAAGGAGGCCTTCGCCGGCGAGGCGATGGCGGCCGCCCACGTCGGCATGCTCATCGGCGACGACGTCCGGATCCTGGTGTTCTCCGCCTACGCGGAGGCGGCGGCCGGAGATGGCCTGGACGGCGCCCTGGACGGCGCAGCCATCCGCCGACTCCTGGACCCGTTCACCGGCGGCTTCGTGTCCGCCATTCCCCAGACCGTCGCACTGCTGCGCCTGGCCTTGCGGACGATCCGCATGTTCGCTGCCGGCGAAGTGGGGCTCGCGCACGAGTACGCCATCGATGGCGTCCGCCGCGTCGATGAGGCACTCGAGGTGTTTGGGGATGCCGCAGCTGTGGCGGCTCGCGTCCATGCGGAACGGACAGCCTGGGGTCACTACTACGACGCGCTCGACACCCTGGAAGCCGGGATCGTCGCGGAGGACGAGCGCACCCAGGAGCTGCGTGCGCGAGCGGTCGGAATCATCGAAGCATGTCGGATCCAGGTTCCGGATGCCGCGGTCCGCACCTTCTTCCCGGGGGCGCAGACCTGACAAGCACGAAAGGGGATGGAGCGGGACATGGGATTCGAACCCGCGAAATTCTGCTTGGGAAGCGCCGGCCTGTGCGGCGTGCCCTGGGTGTGGCTGTCGAAGCCACTCGTCTGAGGCTGCCCTGGGTGACACGGGCGGCTCTGGGCGAGCAGTCGACTGGGCCACCGCGCCAGGGTCGCCCGGCACCGGCTGGCCCGGACGCACCCGGCCGAGATGGTCGGTCATCGTCCGAAGATGTGGGATGGACATCGTCTCTGCGGGCGAGCATGCTGCCGCTCGTCAGCGTCCCAGCTGGGAGCCAGCCACGGACGCCGGCACCCATGGTGCGGCGTGATCCCGGTCCCGGCTCACAATCTGACGGTCGGATCTGTTGCCCGGCGACGTTCGTCGGGGCGGCAGCGGCCGTCGCCATCGTTGTCGTGCCCGGTCACACCGCCCAGTCGATCCGCCCCGTCGCGGACGGCTCTTCGCCGTCGCGCCTCTGGGGCCCAGAACAGGGGGGTCGCACGATGCGGCAGGTAGAGCACCGGGATTTCGCCAAGCCGGACGAGACGCGAGCGTTCACGCACGGCAGGGCGGAGATCCTCAACACGGCATCAGGCGTGGTCGGGCGCCTGGTCCTGGAGCCGGGGTGGCGCTGGTCGACCGACGTCAAGCCGATCGCCGGCACGGAGTGGTGCGAGGCGCCGCACTTCCAGTACCACGAGTCTGGGACGCTCCACGTCCAGATGTCCGACGGGACCGAGTTCGACGTCGGGCCAGGCCAGCTGACGTCGCTCCCGGCCGGTCACGACGCGTGGGTCGTTGGCGTCGAGCCGGTCGTGGCCGTCGACTTCTACGGCGCCACGGACTACGCGAAGGGGTGACCTCGGGGCTCCGGGCCGCGCCCTGGCGCGGCCCGGAGCGGCTGACCCGGGGTCGCGAGGGTCAGCTATTGGCGTGTCGGCCGCCGCGACGGGTGGGCGGTTCGTCGTCTCAGTCGGCGGGGGGCTGTCGACCAGGGCCTTGCCGGCGTCGATGACGCCACAGCCATACCACTTCGGGCCGCGCGGGTCGGTCGTCGCGATCCGGCCGCCGCGGTCCGTGGTGGCGCCGAGGTGCGCCTTGACCTCGTCGAACAGGAGGCCGTCGGTGTTGTCGTCGCGGATCCCGTGGCTCAGGACCAGGGCGACCAGGCCCGCGAGGTGGGGCGAGGCCGTCGAAGTGCCGCTGCGGGGCTGGTAGCCGTACGGCGAGCAGTGGAGGATCGGGGGTCTTCACCGCGTCGGCCGGGGAGATCGCGACAGTCATCGATTCGCGGAGCCCCTTCGAGAGCTTCCGGGGTGGGCTTCTCAACAACACAGGGAGAGTGGTCTTCTTCGCAACGCCGCGAGGCGTGAATCTCCGGATCTTCACGGGGCGCGACCCGCTGGGCGACTCCATCCTGAGTCTTGGCGCACCTCTCTTCGGCTCCACGATCGTCGACTTCGCTCTCCATCCGGTGTCGATCAACCACGTGGATCAGATCGCGATCCGGCTCAAGCTGGCGAACGACATGCAGTACGTCCTACGAGCGGATCCAATCGAATAGTGCGCCCCTCCTCCCTTGAGGAGAGCCCGGGCTGCATCTGCCTCTTCGCTTGCTCTGGGAGTCTGGACCGCGAGCGGGGTTCGAACCCGCGGCGCTCCGCCTGCACGGGAATCGATCGCGGCCGCTACCTGCCACCGTCAACCCTCAATGTCGAGGTCCGAATGAAGGGTCGCCGGGTCGGTGTGTCGACCGGACCGCCCGGCGCGCCCGCTACCGGGCCGACGCCCGCGCGGCGGCCCCGGGGACCAGCCGCCCGGTCCGGGCGATCTCGCCGAAGAAGCGCGCCGACGGGCGGATCGTGCGTTCGAGCGTCGAGCGGTCCACGCTGATCAGGCCGAACCGCATCCCGTAGCCGAGGGCCCACTCGAAGTTGTCCAGCGCGCTCCAGTGCAGGTAGCCGCGGACCGGGAGGCCCGCTTCGATCTCGGCGTGGATGGCGCGCAGCCCGCGGTCGATGAACTCGACCCGCTCGGCGTCGTCGTCAGTCGCCACGCCGTGCTCCGTCACCACGATCTCCTTGCCCGGCAGGAGCGCGGCGACGCGCCGGATCGTGGCTGCGACGGCCTCGGGCCGGAACTCGTACCCCATCTGCGTCCGGCGGACGCCGGGAGCCGCGCCGCCCGCGGGGTCCTTCGCCGCGCGCCGGATGACCGGCGGTGCGACGAGCCGCATGACCCGGTGGCTGCGCAGCGCCAGCCGGAGCAGCGTCGTCGTCGCGGCGCCGAGCCGGACCGGGACCCGGGTGTAGGTCTGGACGCCGACGAAGTCGTCCTGGTCGCAGGCCTCGAGGAACACGTCCTCGTTCAGGCGCCGCAGGTACTCCATCATCGGGCGGCCGCCCTCGTCCGCAACCCACTCGTGCATCGAGTGCGTGGCGCCGACCTTCGCCGCCGGCCTCGCCGCCTTCACCGCGGCCAGGGCGAGCCGGTGGCCGGCGACGAGCCCGGCGATCGCGCGCTCCCACGACCCGGCGTCGTGCGTGCCCGGCGGGAAGCCGAGGGCCCCAAGGTACCCGCCGAACGCCACGACCCCCGGCTCGTTGATCGTGCAGTACCAGTCGACCCGGTCGCCCAGCGCCCGCACCACGGTGTCGCAGTAGCGGGCGAACAGGGCCGGCGTGCCGGGTGCCATCCATCCGCCCCGGGCCGCGACCCAGCGGGGGAGGGTGAAGTGGTGCAGCGTGACCACCGGCGTCAGGCCCGCCTCGCGGACCACGTCGGTCATCCGCCGGTAGTGGTCGAGCTCGTCCTGCGCGATCGAGCCGTCCTCGGGCTCGATCCGCGCCCACTCGACGGAGTACCGGTAGGTGTTCAGTCCCAGGCCCGCCAGCGTGGCGACGTCCTCGGGGTAACGGCGATAGTGGTCGCAGGCGACGCCGCTCCGGTCCACGCACGGGGTGCCCGGACGCTGCTCCCAGTCCCACCAGTCGCTGTTGGCGTTGCCGCCCTCGACCTGGTGGGCCGCGGTCGCCGTGCCCCAGAGGAACGACGGCGGGAAGACGAGGTCGGTCATCGCACGGTCCCACGCGCTGCTGCGAGCGGCGACCCCCGGGGTGGCGGGGTCGCACGCGTCTCCGGCTCAGGATAGTCGCGCCGAGGTCGCGCGCCGCGGACGCGCCCCCCGCTGGCCGGCGACGCTTCGAGCGTCTGCGATCCGGGCGGTGGTCCGCGCCTCACATCGTGATGACGATCTTGCCCCGGGCGCGCCCTTCCTCCAGGTATCGGAGAGCGTCGGCAACCTCGCCCAGCGGGTACCGCCGATCGATCACCGGCGCCACCGTGCCGGCCTCGATGAGCTCGACCAGGAACGCGACGTCTTCCTTCTTGAAGGGCTTCCACCACATCATGAGACCCATCTTCCTGCTCCCGGCCATCGAGATCAGCGGCCCCAGGAACAGGGCCCCGAAGATGCGAGCCGTGGGACCTCCGACCATGACGTAGACGCCCCCGGGCTTCAGGGCGCGCCGGCAGGCGAGGATCGAACGGCTTCCCGCGACATCGACGATCCAGTCGTAGCGCTGGCCGCCCCGGGTGAAGTCCTCCCCGGTGTAGTCGATGACGTGGTCCGCGCCGAGCCCGCGCACCAGGTCCATCTTGTTGGTGCTGCAGACGCCGGTCACGTGTGCTCCGAAGGCCTTCGCGATCTGCACGGCGAACGGGCCCACGTTCCCCGACGCGCCGTTGATCAGCACCCGCTGTCCCGGCTGGACACGTCGTCCCCTGCCGCGCAGGCCCTGCAGGGCCAGGATCGCCGCCTGCGGCACGGTCGAGGCTTCCTCGAAGGTCATGCCGGCCGGTTTGTGCGCCCAGGCGCGCTTCGGAGCACAGGCGTACTCCGCGAAGGCGCCGTAGCCGAACGCGGTCATGTCCCCGAACACCTCGTCGCCCGGCCGAAACCGCGTGACGTCCCTGCCGACCGCCTCGACCTGCCCGGCCACGTCCAATCCCAGGCCACGGTTCTTCGGCCTGCGGAACCCGGTGCCCATGCGCGTGAGGAGGGGCTTCCCGTAGAGGTAATCCAGGTCGGCCGCGTTCAGGGATGCCGCGCGGACCCGCACCAGCACGCCGTCGCCGCCGACCGCGGGCTTGTCGATGTCCCTGAGCTCGAGAACATCGGGCGAGCCGTACACGGACCGGACGATCGCCTTCATCGTGCCCTCCTCTCCCGTCGCCCGCCTGGTGGAGCGCACACGCCGCCGAGCAGCGGCCGGATCTCGGTCACCCGGCCGGACACCTCAGGCGGTCTTCGTCCCCGCGGCGTCGAACGCCATCGCCCGCTGCAGGGCGGCCGCCCGGAGGTCGGCCGGGATCTCGACCGGACCTCCCAGCGCCCGGGCGTTGATGGCCGCCTGCGCCGCCTCTTCGACGACCCCGCCGACGAGGATGGCCAGCTCCGGCGTGCGGTGGAAGATGAGCACCCCGTGGTTGGCCAGCAGCACCGCGGGCACGCCGGGCCGCAGCGCCTTGCGGATGTTGGCAACGGCCTGCTCGGAGCCCCGCGGCCCGTACGCGGCGACGGGCACGCCGTCGGCGAGGCCGAACATGGCGAGCGCCTCGATCCAGCAGTCGATCGGAGCCCCGGCGACGGCATGGGCGGTGGCGAAGGGCGAGTGCGTGTGGAGGACGCAGCCCACGTCGGGACGATCCAGGTACATGGCCGTGTGCATCGCCACCACGGCCCCCTGGATCGGGGGCAGGTTGCCCTCCAGCAGTGTCCCATCCAGGGCGACCCGGACGACGCCCTCCGGCCCGAGCCCCCGCAGCGACGGGGCGGCCGTGTAGTACATCTCCTCGGCACCCGGGACGCGCACGCTGATGTTGCCGTGCCCGTTGGCCGAGATCGCGCCGCTCGCGACGACGCTGGCCGCGGCGGCCACCACCTGCTCGACGAGACCCTCGTCCACGGTCATACCCCTCCTGCTGTGTGATCGGCCCTGGCGGATCCGGGCCATCCTCGCAGGATTCAGGCGAACGGGCAGTAGTCAGGGTGTCGCGATCAGCACGCGATGGGGTGATGTTGGTCGAGGCGACGGGAACAGCGCCGACCCTCCGTCACCTTCCTTGCTGATCCCCGTCACGATCGTCCCGACGTATGTCACCGAGCCTCGGAGATCGCGCAGGCAGGCCAGCCGCAGGTGGGTGCCCGTCTGACAGCGCCGGCCCCGGCCGCCAGGCTTCGCTCTCGGGTCCGCGTGCTCGTTCCCGGTCCGGCTGACCTCGTCCGGGACAGGAAGCACGCCCCCGCGCATACTCGCCGTCCTCGCACAAGGTCGGCGTCCCAGCCGGTCGGGGGATCAACAGGGGGGCTCCGTGAACCTGAACAGCATCTTGATCGGATCCGCTGATCCGCAGCGCCTGAAGGACTACTACACGAGGCTCTTCGGTACGCCCGGCTGGAACGAAGGCGGGTACAGCGGATGGCAGATCGGTACCGGCTTTGTCACCGTCGGGCCGCATGATCAGGTCACGGGCAGCAACACGCAGCCGGGACGGTTGATCTGGAATATCGAGAGCACTGACGTCAAGGGCGACTTCGAGCGGCTCAAGGCTGCCGGTGCAACGGCGGTCCGGGAGCCCTACCAGCCGGGTGAGGCGCCCGACGCATGGATCGCCACGTTCTCCGATCCCGACAACAACTACTTCCAGCTCCTCAGCCCGATGATGTAGCTGCGTTACATGGCGGCCATCGGGCCGCGGCCGGCCATGGGTTGCCGGCCGGTCCGGTCGTGAGCGGACGACTTCCGCTGGACAGGGCGGGGCCCTCGGACCATCATCGACGTCAGCGATGGCCAGCCAGCTGCCGACCGGGGTGGTCACCCTCCTGTTCACCGACATCGAGGGTTCGACGAGGTTGCTGCGCGAGGTCGGCGACGGCTACGCGGAGGCCCTGGCCGAGCACCGTCGAATCGTCCGGGGAGCCATCGCCGCTCATGCCGGGGCCGAGGTCGACACCCAGGGCGACGCCTTCTTCGTCGCCTTCGCGCGGGCCTCCGACGCGGTCGGCGCGGCCGTCGACGCCCAGCGGGCGCTGGCCGGCGGCCCCGTCAAAGTGCGGATGGGGCTCCACACCGGCGAGCCGCGGCTGACCGAGGAAGGCTACGTCGGGCTCGACGTCCATCGGGCCGCCCGCATCGCCGCCGTCGGCCACGGCGGCCAGGTTCTCCTGTCCCAGGCCACCCGGGCCCTCGTGGAGGTGGACGCCCGGGACCTCGGGCCGCACCGGCTCAAGGACCTCAGCTCTCCGGAGCGGATCTTCCAGCTCGCGATCGACGGCCTGCCCTCCGAGTTCCCGCCGCTCGGGACGCTCGAGGCCGGGAGCTCGAACCTCCCCGCCCCGCGGAACTCGTTCGTCGGCCGGGCGGAGGAGCTCGCCTCGATCGATCACCTCCTCGACGACCCGCTCTGCCGGCTGCTCACGCTGGTCGGCCCGGGCGGGGTCGGCAAGACGCGCCTGGCCATCGAGGCGGCGTCCCACCGGCTGGACCGCTACCAGCATGGGGTCCACTTCGTCCCGCTGGCCTCGGTGGCCTCGCCCGACCTGCTGCCCGCGGCGGTCGCCGAGTCGCTCGGGTTCGTGGTCGATTCGCAGTTCAGCGGCTTCGCGGCCCGGGAGCAGCTCGTGGACTTCCTGCGCCAGCGAACGACGCTCCTGGTCCTGGACAACTTCGAGCATCTCGTCGAGGGCTCGGGGCTCCTGGCCGAGGTCGTCGAAGAGGCGCCCGGGGTGGGGCTCCTGGCCACCTCGCGCGAGCGCCTCGGCATCCAGAGCGAATGGGTCTTCGACGTCGACGGGCTGGACGTGTCCAGCGCCGGCGGCAGGGGCGACGGCGCCGTCCGGCTCTTCGTCGAGCGGGCCCGCCAGGCCCATGCCTCCTTCGCCCTGACCGGGGACGTGCGACCGCAGGTCACCCGCATCTGCCGCCTCGTCGAGGGCATGCCGCTGGGGATCGAGCTCGCGGCCGCCTGGTCGTCGGTGCTCCCCTGTGCGGAGATCGCCGACGAGATCGAGCGTGGGCTCGACTTCCTCTCGACCTCGGCCCGCGACGTCCCCGAGCGACATCGAAGCCTGCGGGCAGCGTGCGACCACTCGTGGCGCCTGCTCACCGACGAGCAGCGCGACGTCTTCGCGCGGCTGTCCGTCTTCCGCGGGAGCTTCACCCGCGAGGCCGCCGCGGCGGTCGCCGGGGCGGACCTGCGGGCGCTCTCCGACCTCGTGGGGAAGTCGCTGGTGCGACGGCTGGAGCTGGGCCGGTTCGACATCCACGCGTTCCTGCGCCAGTACGCCGCCCGGCAGCTGGCCGAGGACCCCGGGCGGCAGCGTCGGGCATTCGTGGACCACGCCGCGTACTACCTCGGCCGGCTGCGGTCGCGTCGGGCGGACCTGCTCGGTCCCGGGGTGGCCAAGGCCCGCGACGAGCTGCGCGGCGAGCTCGCGGACCTCCGGGCCGCGGCCGAGTGGGCGGCCGTCCACTGGGACGACGACGCGGCGAGGGAGGCCTTCGCGGCCCTGTCCCTGTTCTTCTTCATCCACGGCGAGTACGAGGGTGGCGAGACGCTCGAGCGCATCATCGCCGCCCAGCGGCATGGCGGCACAACCGGCCGCAAGCTGCTGAGCGCCCTCATCTACCGCGCCCGGAGCGCCTCCTGGCTCGGCTACGACGAGCGCTGCGAGCAGATCGCCCGCGAGTGCTTGCCGCAGGTCCGCGAGGCGGGGCTCCCGGCCGAGATCGGCTCGTGCCTCCTGGCGCTCGGGACGTTCGCCTTCCAGCGCGACGACTACCCCGCGGCCGAGCCCTTCCTGGAGGAGGCCGCCGAGGTGTTCACGGCCTTGGGCGATCCGCTCGGCAGCGGGGCGTCGTTCGCCTGGCTGGGGTGGGCGCGGCAGCTGCTCGGCGACCTCGCCGGTGCCCGGGCGGCCTACGAGGCCGGCTACGCGACGGCGGACGAGTCCGGGAACCCGCTGTTCCGCGCGTACCTCCTGAGCAAGCTGGGGCTGCTGTCCGATGCCGAGGGCGACTTCCGGGCGGCAATGCGCCTCCACCTCCGGGCCCAGGAGCTGTTCACCGGCGTGGGCGACGTCGGCGGGACGGGCTTCACGCTCAGCCGCTCGAGCATGAGCGCCTACTGCCTGGGCGACTACGCGGAAGCGCTCCGGCTCGCGCGCGCCGGGTACGAGGCGTTCAGCAGCGTGAACCACCGCTGGGGCGTCGGCTCGGCCCTCTGCCGGCTGGGCTTCGCGGCCGCAGCACTGGGCGACACGGAGGCCGCCCGTCGAGATCTCGGCCGGGCCCTCGAGCTGGCAATGCGAAGCCAGGCCCTCAGCCTGGTCCTCCAAGCCCTGAGCGGGGTCGGCGTGTTGCTGGCCCGGCAGGGCGACGACGCGAGGGCGGCGGAGCTGCTTATCGCGTCGCTCGAGCACCCCGGCATGCCCGCGACCTACCGGATGGTCGCCCAGCCCACCCTCGACGCGATCGAGGCGCGGCTGGCCCCGGAGGCCCTGGCGGCCGCGCGAGAGGCGGCCGCCAGGGCGGACCTGGAGAGCCTGATCGACGCCGTCCTGCGGGACCTGGCGTCGTAGGACGCCGCGCCCGGATCTGGCCGGCCTTCGCGTGTCAGCCCACCGTCGGTGAGGGGGGAGGGGAGCGGGAGACGGGATTCGAACCCGCGACATGCTGCTTGGGAACTGGGCCCTCTGTGCGGTGGACTCTACGCAAACCCTGATCTGCGTCCTGAAGCGACCCTGCGAGAGCA
>Ga0315289_10011039_pt1 | contig 12840 bp, 17 predicted proteins | sample YL17G11_40_MG_FD_203452 | JGI IMG/M metagenome (GOLD analysis project Ga0315289, IMG submission 203452) | Sediment microbial communities from Yellowstone Lake, YNP, Wyoming, USA - YL17G11_40 | ecosystem: Environmental > Aquatic > Freshwater > Lake > Sediment | place: USA: Wyoming | collected...
ACACTCTCCCGGGCTACGATCTTATTGCCTACTGCCGCCTGAATCACCACCTCAAACAGCTGCCTGGGAATAACCTCCCGCATCTTCTTGACGAGTTCCCTCCCCTGAAAATAGGCCTTCTCACGAGGCACAATCATGGAAAGTGCATCCACCTTTTCACCATTGATGAGAATATCCAGTTTGACCAGCAGGGATTCGCGAAACTCAAGAAATTCATAGTCGAAGGAGGCATATCCCTTGCTGATCGACTTCAATTTATCATGGAAGTCAAGAACTACTTCACTGAAAGGGAGTTCATAACCAATGAGCACTCTTTTTTCGCTTAAATATTTTATTTCTTTCTGAATTCCTCTCCTCTCCTCGCAGAGATTGACTACCGGCCCTATAAATTCACTGGGAAGGTGAACAGAGGCAAGAATAAAAGGTTCTTCAACCCTCTCTATCTCCTGGGGTGAAGGCAGCAGAGAAGGGTTCTCGATCATTACCACTTCGCCCTTTGCCCTGACCACCTTATACACCACGGTAGGGGCTGTGCTGATGAGTAGTATGCGGTACTCCCTCTCCAGCCTCTCCTGGATGATCTCCATATGGAGGAGACCCAGGAAACCGCACCGGAAACCAAAACCCAGGGCAAGGGAAGTCTCCGGTTCATAGGAAAAAGAAGCGTCATTGAGCCCCAACTTCTCCAGGGCATCCCTTAGCTGCCCGTAGTGGTTTGGGTCTATGGGATAAAGCCCGCAGAAGACCATGGATTTTACTTCTTTGAATCCCGGGAAAGGCTCTAAGGTAGGGTTCTCACTGTCGGTAATCGTGTCCCCGATCTTGGTGTCTTTAACCTCCTTGATCCCTGCGATAACAAAGCCCACCTCACCGGCAGAAAGTTCCACAGTCTCAGTCATATCCGGGGCAAAAACCCCTACCTTGCTGACTTCAAAAACCTTGCCGGACGACATGAGCTGAATCTTCATCCCCTTTGCTATCTTCCCGTCAAAGACTCGCACCAAGGCAATCACCCCTTGGTAAGAATCAAACCACGAGTCGAAAATCAAGATTTTAAGAGATTTCGATGGATCTCCCTTGGGAGGGGGGATTCTTCTGACAATATTCTCAAGGAGTTCAGAGATCCCGATCCCTTCCTTGGCGCTCACCAGAACGGCATCATGGGCATCAATCCCGATGATCTCCTCGATCTCCTTCTTAACCCTCTCGGGGCTGGCCACAGGAAGATCAATCTTATTTAAGACAGGAAAAACCTCCAGGTTGTTATCAACTGCCATGTAAAGATTGGCCAGGGTCTGTGCCTCCACGCCCTGGGCAGCATCCACTACCAAGATCGCCCCTTCGCAGGCGGATAAACTCCGGGACACTTCATAACTGAAATCAACATGTCCCGGGGTATCAATCAGATTCAGATAATATAACTGCCCATCATGTCCGGTATACCTCAGCCTTACCGTTTGGGCCTTGATCGTGATACCCCGCTCCCTTTCGAGGTCCATCTTGTCCAGGAACTGGGGGATCATCTCCCGGGAAGAGATGGTGCCTGTGAACTCAAGGAGCCGGTCAGCCAGGGTGGATTTACCATGGTCAATGTGGGCTATTATGGAAAAATTCCTGATATTTTCAACTTTCATGGTGCTCTTCAGGGATCATCTTAAATTTGTGAATTGTATACTACAAAGATTCTCCTTGTAAAGGATGAAAGGTATCCGGTCAATAACTATAGGATATTCTATAAGATAAATCTTGACAAAATTTTCAAAATAAACTTTAATTTTATGTTGCTTTTTTAAATCAGGATTGACAATCCGCAGGTAGATAACTCTATGTTTGAAAGCTTAACTGAAAAACTTGAACAGGTCTTTAAGCGGCTCAAAGGGCAGGGAAGGCTTACTGAAGACAACATACAGTCGGCCTTACGCGAAGTGAGAATCAGCCTGCTTGAGGCTGATGTCAATTTCAAGGTTGTCAAAGAATTCATAGAGGCAGTAAAAACAAAGGCCCTCGGACAGGAAGTCCTGAGGAGCTTAACCCCTGCCAACCAATTGATCAAAGTGGTCAATGAAGAGCTGGTCTCTCTCATGGGGGGTCAGGGGGGCCAGCAGTTAAAGCTCTCAGGGAAGCAGCCGGCCTCTATCCTGCTGGTGGGATTACAAGGTTCAGGGAAAACCACGACGGCTGGCAAGCTTGCCCGGTACTTAAAAGAAGAAAAGAAACGAAGACCGTACCTCGTTCCTGCTGATATCTACCGTCCTGCAGCCATTGAACAATTGCAGACGCTGGCCCAGGATCTTCATGTAGACTATTATCCTACCCAGCCCGGAGAAGATCCGATCAACATCTGCCTTCAGGCTCTCAAGAACGCAGCAATGCAGGGTCTGGACACCCTGATCATTGATACGGCTGGCCGCTGGCATGTGGATGATGAGCTGATGCTTGAGCTGAAAAGGATCAAAGAAAAGCTCCTTCCTGAGGAGATTCTTCTGGTAGCTGACGCCATGACCGGGCAGGAGGCGGTGAATGTAGCTACCCGGTTCAACGAAGTCCTGGACCTAAGCGGAGTCATCCTCACCAAGATGGATGGAGACGCACGGGGAGGTGCCGCCCTCTCCATCAAATCGGTAACCCAGAAACCGATTAAATTTATTGGCGTGGGGGAAAAACTTGATGCCCTCGAGGTCTTTTATCCTGAGAGGATGGCATCGCGCATCCTCGGAATGGGGGATGTCCTCTCTCTGATCGAGAAGGCACAGGCAAGCATTGATATTAAGAAAGCTGAAGAATTTGAGAAAAAACTCAGGAAAGAATCATTCACTCTGGAGGATTTCCGGGATCAGATCCAGCAGATAAAAAAGATGGGATCTTTAGAGAACATTCTCGAGATGCTTCCCGGCGTAAACCTTAAAAATCTCAAAGCAATGAACCCCGGAGACAAAGAGTTAATCAAGATGGAGGCGATCCTCAATTCCATGACCAAGAAAGAGCGACTTAATCCCGCTATCTTTAACGGCAGCCGCCGGATGAGGGTTGCAAAGGGGAGCGGAACGACAGTACAGGACGTCAATCGTCTACTCAAGAATTATCTCCAAGCCAAAAAAATGCTTAAATCCTTCAATAAAGGTGCGCTGAAGGGCGTTTTGGGCAGGGGGATGCCTTTTAACCTTGGAAGATGAGGAGGTGATATCAGGTTGGCAGCAAGAATAAGACTCAGCAGGTTCGGTACCAAGAAAAAGCCATTCTATCGCTTAGTGGTGGCTGAATCCTCCTCGCCCAGAGATGGGAAATTTATTGAGATCGTAGGTACCTATGATCCTCGAAAGGATCCAGCCGAAATTAAGCTTGAAAGGGAGAAGATCAGCGAATGGCTGAAAAAGGGTGCACAACCCACCGTAGCAGTTAAATCAATTTTAAGGAAAGGGGGGATAGATCCAGGTCTGTTAGTTGGCCGAGGTGTTTAAGAGAATCACTGAAGTAACAGATAAGGGATAACATCTGATTCGGAGGGGAGAACGATGAAAGAACTGATTAAGTACATCGCACAGGCATTGACAGATTATCCTGAGCAGGTTGACGTCAGAGAAGTGGAAGGGGAGAGGACATCGGTAATCGAGCTGAGGGTAGCTCCCAGTGATCTCGGAAAGGTGATCGGCAAACAGGGGAAGACAGCCCGGGCAATGAGAACCATTCTCAGTGCCGCATCTGCAAAACTGAAGAGGAGATCTGTCCTGGAGATTATCGAATAGAAGGAGGAAATGGAGGAAGACGATCTCTTCGTCGCTGGCAAAGTTGGGGGCATCCACGAAATCAGAGGAAAGATAAAGGTCTATCCTCCCTCTGCAACCCTGCAGGAGTTCTCTCCTGGTGATGTGATCTTTTTGAGGGGAAGTGACAGGCACATCAGGAGATACAGCGTCACCTCAATAGACGTCCACAAACGGCATATCCTGCTGGGTATCGAAGGCATATCTACTGCAGACGAAGCGAAGGGATTGGTTGGATGTCCGGTTTTAATCGAGAAGAACAGGTCGAAGGCACTACCGGACGGCGAATTCTACTGGTTTCAGATTGTCGGCCTGAAGGTTTTTACCGAAAGCGGGGAACTGCTGGGAGAGGTGAAGGAAATCCTTCCCACCGGAAGCAATGACGTCTATGTCGTGAGAGACGGCCAGAAAGAGTACCTGATCCCGGCTACCGAATCAGTAATCAGGGAGATAAACCTGAAGAGAAGAATGATAGTAATCCACCCCTTAGAAGGTCTCATATAATTTTACATAGCAGTCAGGCAATGATTACATTTGATATTATCACCACATTCCCAGTTATGTTTGAATCACCGTTGAACGAAAGTATTCTCAAACGGGCAAGGGAAAAAGGGCTTTTAGATATTACGATACATAACTTGAGAAATTACACGGTAGACAAACATCAGGTGACAGATGACTACCCCTATGGGGGCGGAGCGGGCATGGTCATGAAGATCGAACCTCTCGTTGCCGCCATTGAGGGTTTAAGAACGCCTGCGAGTAAGGTACTCCTCCTCTCTCCCCAGGGCAAGAGGTTCGACCAGGAGGAGACAAAAAGGCTTGCCCACCTGGAACACATCATCCTGGTGTGCGGTCACTACGAAGGTGTTGATGAACGGATTAAACATTTCGTCGATGAAGAGATCTCCATTGGGGACTACATTCTCACGGGAGGCGAAGTTGCTGCTCTGGTAGTCATCGATGCAGTAACCCGCCTGATTCCCGGCGTCCTGGGAGAACCTTCTTCTGCTCACGATGAGACTTTTACGGACTTTCTCCTCGAATATCCTCAGTACACGAGGCCCAGGAGCTTCAGAGGACTGGAAGTTCCCGAAATACTCCTGTCAGGAAATCATCAGGAGATCAGGGCGTGGAGAAGACGGGAGTCCTTACGAAAAACCCTCACCAGGAGACCAGATTTACTTGAGCACGCACCCCTCTCTCCCGAGGACAGGAAGATGCTTGAGCATGTGATGAAGAATTCTATCGAAACAGGAGGAATCTCATGGAACTCATAGAGAACATAGAACGAGAACTGATCAGAGCTGATTTGCCGGATTTCCGTCCCGGTGACACAGTTAAAGTCCATGTCAAGATCACAGAAGGTGACAAGGAAAGGATCCAGGTTTTTCAAGGCGTGGTTATCCGGAAGAGAAAGGGCGGTGCCGGGGCAAGTTTCACCGTGAGGAAAAACTCTTACGGCGTCGATGTAGAACGAATCTTTCCTCTTCATTCACCAGCCATTGACAAGGTTGTGATAGTCAGTAAGGGATCGGTGAGGAGGTCAAGGCTCTATTATCTGAGACAACTGAGAGGAAAGGCCGCCCGGATCAAAGAGAAGAAGTCAACCCAGTAACCTGTCTCTTCACCATCTGTTCAGGGAATCTGTGAAGGACAAGGGTTTATTGACAGAGCCACCAGAATCTGAACTCTACCTTCAAGGCTACCGGTATATTGCCGGTATTGACGAGGCCGGAAGGGGGCCTCTGGCTGGACCGGTAGTGGCCTCTGCTGTCATCATAGACCCTGATCATCTCCCGGACGGAATAGCCGACTCAAAAACACTCACCCCCGGAAAGCGTGACCACCTCTATGAACAGATCCGGCGTATGGCAATTGCCATTGGTGTAGGAATCGTTGAGAGTGAGGAGATTGACCGCATCAACATCCTCAAAGCAAGTCTTAAGGCAATGGAACTGGCGGTAATCCAGCTCAGTCCTTCTCCTGACTTCCTCCTCGTGGATGGTCCTTTCACCATCTCTTCTGCCCATCCCCAGAAGGCGATAAAGTTTGGCGACGCTTTAAGCCCCCTCATCGCTGCCGCATCCATCATCGCCAAAGTGACCAGAGACCGGCTGATGTTCACATACCACGAACACTATCCCGCCTACAACTTTGCCCGGAACAAGGGTTATGGTACCAGGGAACACCTCCAGGCACTGAAAAGGCACGGCTGCTGTCCCCTGCACCGGAAGAGCTTCAGGCATGTGAAGGAAACTATGCCAACGCAAGAAACCCTTAAGGAATGGCTTTGCCCGCAGAGAAAAAAGAGATAGGACAGAGGGGAGAGGAGATGGCGGTTGCATACCTCCAGAATCTTGGATACAAGGTTCTGGAACGGAACTACCGGTGCAAGCTGGGAGAGGTGGACATCATTGCCCGGGATAACGATACCCTGGTCTTCATCGAGGTGAGAACCAGATCATCCCTCGACTTCGGCCTTCCCCAGGAGAGCATCAACCGAAGGAAACGGCATCAGATCTCCAAGGTAGCCCTTGAATTTATGCTCCGTAAAAAAATGAAAAATATTCCCGCCCGCTTTGATGTGGTTGCTGTCTCCCTTGAACCGGGGAAAGAGAAGGTGGATCACATCAAGGATGCGTTTGAATTAACATAATTAAGGTTCAAGACTTGCGGCATTCATCTCATTTCCTTTCATACACTGCTCTGAATCTTCTGACTGGCGGTTCTTTTTGATCGAAGTAGTCCTCAAACGAAACTTCCTTCATGCCGCACTTTGCGAAACCTTTGACTTCTTCTCGAGTCAATGGCCACGGCATAGTGTCCTCTGAATCGCTGGGTTCTCTTCCTCTGGTGATCACCAGCAACTTCCCCCCTTGAACTACGAAACCACTGATTTTTGATATAGCCTTTCTCCTGATATCAGCAGGCAATACTTGCAGCGTGTAGGACTCAAGCACAAAGTCGAACTTGCCCTGCCACTCTCGAGGAGCGTGAAACAGATCCAAGACAATATATGTGACCGCTGATCCTGGAAAGCGACGCTGACACCACGCAATGGCAGTTGGTGAAATATCGAAGGCCGTTGTATTAAACCCGCGCCGGGCGATTTCTTCTGCATCGTCTCCCAATCCACAGCCGATCTTGAGTGCACTCTTGCCCTGGCCCTCTATACCGGCATTGTCAAGACATGCCACCAGATTTGGATTGGGCCTCAAATCCGCCCAGGGGATTATCGAAGCATTACCTTGTGCACGAGAATAGAGATCATCAAACCAGCCTAAGGAATCGCTTTGTGCGAGGTGATGGTTTGCAATCTTTCGTGCGACTGTGCGGTGTGACTCATTCATTATTAAATCTTCTCTATGTACGTTTTAAGATCAGCTTCCTTATTTTCCACGTGCTGCCCTTCCTCGTATCACGAGACTCTTTCATTCGCAAGAGTTCATCCGAGATTTCCTTTCTTTCTCTCTCTATAGAGGTATCCAGTATGTACTTCTCATGCTCCCAGATGGTTATGGTATTCGGAAAAACCATACCGCTGCGTTGTAGTTCTCCACTGGCACATCAATGCACTCATTGCATACCACATGTGCCTGATACACACCATCTGCCAGGACATTTCCAACATACAGCTCCGCTCCCTGTGATGCAACCAGACCGACATTGATTTTGGGAATTGTTTACTTAACAAACCTACCCATAGAAAGCGCTTTCATTTAATAAGCCAGACCTCTCATCTGTTTTTAACTTTTCGCTCTCTTGCCATAACCTTCTTTGGATTTACTCTCATAAAAGCTGAAAGGGCCTCTTCCGGTTTTAGTGGATACATAGAGACGGGTTTAGCATACTCTTTCTTCTTTGCCTCAGTCTTTTTCTGCTTCATATCTTCACCTTTCCCAAAAGCAAATCTTCAATCTTGATCAGACTTATATCCAAATCCCCTCTAATCCTGGCAACCTCTTCATAAGCACCTTTTGTGAAACCAAAGGCCACTATAAAACCCTTTTTAAACTTCCCTCTTGTCAATGCCGTCTCAAAATTATCGACTATGTTCCTCCCAATATTCTCTGATTGCTTCACCTGAATCCCCGCCCTCTCGGTGAAGATCGTCTTGTCATAGTAGCCGTCAAGGCCATAGTCAGATGTTAATTTTTTACTCTGCTTTGCTTTCATCTCATTGATCACCCAGTTCTGAAATTCAAAGGGTTCCAAAGCTTTTAACTCTGACAAAGTAGTGGGCATACCAACAATATCAAAGTACTTGTTTTTAATAGCCCCGATCTTCTCTAATCTTTTTGTAATAAGGGTGATTGCCGTCGGTGAAATGTCTATCCCTATCCATTTCCTTCCAAGCCTTTGGGCAACCACATTGCAAGATCCACATCCGCAAAAGGGATCTAATATTATATCTCCTTCGTTAGAACTTGCTTTTATAATCCTCTCTAACAGCAATTCTGGTTTTTGAGTAGGATAACCCAATCGTTGGGCTTCTTCTCGATTTATGAATGGAATATCTGTCCAATAGTCAAATGGTAAGCGACCCTCATCAAAATACCATCGATAAACTTTTTCCGTTCGCCTGTCCTTCTTTTCTTCATATTCCCTTCCGTCTTGATCAATACCTATGCGCATATGCTTTCCTCTTTTCCGAGGAATCGATACCGCTGAAGCATTAAAGATCCAATTATCTCCAACAGTATAGAAAAAAATCACATCATGTTTTCTTGAAAAGTGCCTTTTTGATTTACCAGCCGTTTCGTAACACCAGACTATCTCATTTTTAAAATTCCTGTATCCAAATATTTCATCTAACATTACCTTCAAATAGTGGCTTGCATGCCAATCACAATGTAGATAGAAAGAGCCTGTATCCTTCAGAACTTGATACATTTTCGATACTCTTTCTCTCATCCATTCGATATAGACATTGATACCTCCTTCCCACCTGTCTTTAAAACTTCTAACTTCCGCTTCATCTCCCCAAATCACTTCATAATGCCGATTACTAAAAAAAGGAGGGTCAAGGTAAATCAGATCAACCTTGATACCCTCTTTTATCAGATCATCCAAGGCTTTCAAATTGTCGCCACAGATTAACCTGTTAACAGGTTCGCTACTCATTTAATTTAACCCAATCAGGTCTTTCAGCATCAATCTCTTTCCCTTGACTCCTTTGACTGCTTCCTCCGTTCGTTGCCCATCTCCTACTTTCCTATTGTCCCAACGAAAAGAAAACTCATTGCAATATCTTGATAAGTGCTTCTTTGAAATATGATGAAACGTTCCATGAACCCCTCTTTTTAACAATGCGAAATAAGATTCTGCCGTATTAGTAGAGGCATCCCCTCTGACATATTCCCCCAAGCCGTGGTTCACCGTTTCATGACCGCCCTCAAATTCTTTGCCTATTCCCGCATAGCTTTCATATTCGTCGGTGATAATCTTTGACTCCCTGTCCACTGCTTCCCTGATTGCAGATTTCAGGGTTTTCGCTGTCACGTTCTCGATGGGTCTGGAAACTATATTCCCCTTACGTTCCACCATTGCCACAACCGGGGCCTTTTTCGTTCCCCTCCCCCTTTTGTTGGTTTCTCCGTTTCCTCCCTTTCTTGGTTTCCCTCCTATGTAGGTTTCATCCACTTCGACCACGCCCTTTAGCAGACTGGCTAAAGGATCTTCCCTCATTGCCGATCTTATGCGGTGCGTTAAATGCCATGCCGATCTGTAGGAATGGAGACCAAGATTTCTCTGAAGCTGAAGGGATGAAACTCCTTTCTTGTGGGAACACATTGAATAAAAGGCTTGAACCCACTGCCTTAACGTAATGTGGGACCTCTCCATTATTGTTCCCACTGTCACGGTGAATTGTCTCCGGCAATCCCTGCATCGCAGCAGGCCATCCCTGACCTTCTCCGATTTTCCGTTGATTCTAACAATATCCTTACTCTTACAGTGAGGGCACTCGATGCCGTCTGGCCATCGGATATCTTCAAGGATCTTCCTGGCCTCATCCTCAGTCAGACGCCCTACATCTATTGATGCCATCTGTGAAATCCTCTCAAATCTTGGTGGGGCATATTTCATAGGTTTGACTCCTTTCTCTCTTTTCTTACCCATAATATACACCCTTTATTTGGTTTGTAAAGTGAATAATATAAAAAAGTTGGTTAATAATATCAATATGTTACAAACTATTTTGAGGATTGAAATTATGAACTCTTTTTTATATCATCAAATGCCTGACGGACTCCTTCATGTATTGAAGAATCAATAACCTTATTCAGTCTTTTTGATTCAGACTCACAAAATAGTTGATAGACCAATTTACGTGTTTTGATATAGTCCATTATAATCAATGATATCAAAAACCCAATTACCCCAAACCAAACATACCATATTTCAATAAAGAAGTTCTGCCAAAGGTCTCTCATAGTTATTCCTCCATACTTATCCAATCCCTTCGAAATAACCAATAAAATCAATCCTGAAATTAATGATTTCCCTATTGTAGACTCAATAACTTTCTTGACCATACCCAACCTCCATTTTAAGATGAGGTATTTATACTATATTTGGTTTGTTAAGTAAACAATTCCGTTGATTTTATATATTTCTGAAAAACAGGCACCTCACTATCAATATCTTCAAGCTCCTCTATTATCAGTATTCCACTATCAAGGAGTTCTCCTGTCCATCTATTTATGAGGCTTACCACATCCCTCAGGTGAGAGAGAAGGAAGCGTGAATACATCACATCTGCCCGGACGGGAAAAGGGGTTTTGGTGACATCATGTTCAATGAAGGTAAATTGTTTGAACTTTTCTCTCGCCATCTTGAGAAAATGCGAAGCACTGTCCAGCCCGTAGACCTTGTCATACTTCAAAGCCTGAGCAAGCATGGAGGTTGTAAAGCCAGGCCCGCACCCCAGGTCTATGACGGAACCGACCGGTTCCTGGACATACTTTCTGATAAATTGGATTGATAATGGATTGAAGAACCTGGCTATCTCTTCAAGCCGGTTGGCGGCAATATCACTTGTGCCATAGGTGTATCGCATGAGGCTATTTATAGGATTTCATTTTTAACGTCCAGCATCATTTGCGCGAATGGATCGCCAGCGGAATTGGCATCAAGTAAAAGCTGTGGTTAGGTGAAGTTATTCTGCCCCGATAACCTTATTCCCACCACTCTTTTTTGCTTGATTCTCAGCTTTATTAGCTGCAGCTAATACTTCGGAAAAATTGTTCCCGTGTTGAGGCCATAATGCTACTCCAATTGAGACAGTAATTTTCTGTTCATTATTATCAACAATAAAGTTTTTGTCTTCAAATGCAATACGTAATTTTTCAGCAAATTTAATTGTTTCATTAAGATCATAGTTAGGAAGAATTACCACAAATTCCTCTCCGCCATGACGATAAGCTTTTCCTCTTTGATGTGTTAATTGTCTTAAAAATAATTGTGCTTCGACTAATAGTGTTTTATCTATGATGGCCTCAGTATATTTTGAATTTAATGTCTTAAAATTATCTATATCCAGAAATAATATACCTATATGATAGTTAAATTTTTCTGCATCCGTTTTTAAAAGATTAAAATCCTTTTGCTCTTGAGAAGGGCTTAAAAGTATTTTAAACTTTTGTTCTAATTCCTTATTTTCTTTGGATGTCTCAGGTATTCCATTTATAAGCATTTTAATAAATTCATTAAATGCTGGTCCTATATTCTTCCTTTCATGAGGGGGGAGATAAGATATATGGCCATCAATAAATTTTACTTTTGTTTCATTTTTACCTACACCATAAGCATCGATAGTAGCAGAAGCATCTTTTATTTTAGAGGTACTTATATTCCATCTAGCCCGGGATAAATCCCGATACTTTTCTAATTCGGAAATTGGATGTACAAGAATTCCAAACGAAGAAGGGAATGTATTTTTAGTTACAATAACTTCTTGGACAGATAATGTCTCTCCTGTGGATGCTTCCCAATTGTCAAAAGAATTTACATATGCTCGAAAATTATTTAAATGTGCGGGAACATTAAATATGCTTTCCATTTTTATTACAATATTCACCTAAAATTACATTTTTACCGCTGCATCATTTGTTATTAAATCCTTCTTTATTAAATGAAGGTTATATACCGAGTTCCACACCCGGCTTTACTATACCCCAAGCGCTTCCAGATCAGCCACGTCCTTCTTTCTTCCTGTTGCCCGTTTGTTAGAAAAAAATAATCTCTTTATAAAGCATCATTCTCCATGGCTTTCAAGCCACGCTATGTCAGCCAAGTCCTGAGGTCGTCCTACAGCTTTTTTATTCTTCAGCAGATGTGTGCGTCCGATGACTGCAATCTTGAGACCCTCGATTTCAATCTCTTTGCGATGGGGCCAAGCTTCATCGAACTCTACACCTTCGATTGAAGTCAGAATATCTATACGATTGGGAACGACGCCTATCTGGAAAAAAATACCGGGCGTGCTGAAGTCATTCATTTTTACATCACGAAGGGGAGCGCCAAAACGGATCAGGACACGCCATATCCGCTCTGCATTTTCCTCGGAGCACCGAATCCAGATATCAATATCGCCCGTTGCCCTGGGAAGTCCGTAGGCTGCCAAAGCGTAAGCGCCAACGATGAGAAACTCAGCGTTCTCCTCGCACAACGCTGACAACATGTCGCGGAAGTCGGGATTGAGCAATTGATTCCCCCTTGAATAACCACGTATCAACAGCTAATTGCCACATCATGCTTAGTCTTTCGGCTGGTGTTGTATTGAGAAGGTCTTCCTCTTGCCCCTGGTCGGTTAGCTTTTGAATACGGATTTTCAGGATTCTCTTATGCATATCTTCACTCTTTCTTCACTTTTACCACAACTTCTTGCTCTATCCAAGCTTTAAACCTGACCCTTGCCCCTTCGCCCCTTGACCCTGTACTTCTACCTCCACGCCAGCAGCAGCGTGGTATTCGGGAAGTCGATGGCTTCCTTAACCGCCCTGTCCAGAGCATAGATGCAGGGGTAATGTTCCTTCAGCTTTTTTTCAATCTCCTCTAAAAGGAGGGATTTAAA
>Ga0315289_10011041_pt1 | contig 12838 bp, 7 predicted proteins | sample YL17G11_40_MG_FD_203452 | JGI IMG/M metagenome (GOLD analysis project Ga0315289, IMG submission 203452) | Sediment microbial communities from Yellowstone Lake, YNP, Wyoming, USA - YL17G11_40 | ecosystem: Environmental > Aquatic > Freshwater > Lake > Sediment | place: USA: Wyoming | collected...
CAAGCCTGGTGGCATCTGTTTATCTTCCGCTTTCTGGCGGCGCTGGGCATCGGCGGCGAGTGGGCCGTGGGCGCCTCGCTGCTGTCGGAAACCTGGCCGCGGCGCTGGCGGCCGTGGATGGCCGCCGTGCTGCAATCGGCCGTCAACTGCGGCGTGCTGCTGGCGATGGTGGCCGTCAAGCTGCTGGCGGCCGCCGAGGTGCCCAACCGCTGTGTGTTCTTAGTGGGCATTCTGCCGGCGCTGGTCGTGCTCTGGATCCGCCGCGCGGTGCCCGAGCCCGAGCAGTGGCAGACGGCCAAGCTGCACTCTGCCGCGCAGCCGGGGGTGCTGGATCTCTTCCGCGGCAAGGTCTGCCGCACGACGTTGCTAATCATCTTGGTGTGCGCCTTCTCGCTGACCGCGCACTGGGCCTTCATGTATTGGTTCCAACAACATCTGCGCAAACTGCCCGATGTGGCCTCCTGGACGGACGCCGCGAAGAAACACCTGGCCACCAACGCCATGATCCTGGTGATGGCGGCCTCCATCGTGGGCAATTTCCTCGCGGCATTGCTGGCGCGGCTGCTGGGCTATCGCCGCGCGATTGCTCTTGTGTGCGTGGGCTATTTCCTCTCGATGGCGGCTACTTACGGCTGGCCGCGCACCCATGAAAGCCTGTTCTGGTGGTACGTGCCGCTGGGTATTTCGCAGGGTGTTTTTGGACTGTTTACGATGTATCTGCCGCCGCTGTTTCCCACCTTGCTGCGGACCACGGGAGCGGGCTTTTGCTACAACATCGGCCGCATTGCCGCCGCGGGCGGCACGGTATTCTTCGGACTGTTCAACCGCATCGGCGACCCGCGGCCGGCACTGCTGTATTCCTGCTTTTTGTTCCTGCCCGCCGCCGCCGTGGCCCTGTTGCTGATAGAACCTCCCGACGAGACCCCATAAAGCCGCGACCGCCGGTCGCGCCGACGCAGCGCAATCGACGCTCGCGCCAACACAGCGTGACCAGTGGTCGCGGCTTGATGCGACTGGTGTGGAGCGCTGCTTGGAGGAAAACCGAAGTGTGCCACTGCTTGCCGCAGAGAACGGGTCGCGGGGTTTGGCGGGCAGCACTGCTTGCAGGTTGTCCCGCTGTAAACAGTTTCCGGCAAGCAGTGCCTCGTCTGGCTCGCAACCGTTCTCGGTGTCTCTGCAAGCAGTGGCACACCTTCTCAATATCTCCCGGAATCGCATAATGCCATTTAGAGAACAAGCATGGGCGCCCTGACGACCCTCTACAAGCCGCCATTGGGATTGCTGACCGACCTGTATCAGCTCACCATGGCCTACGGCTACTTCAAGACGGGCACCGCAGATCGTCAGGCCGTGTTCCACCTGTTCTTCCGCCGGAATCCGTTCCGCGGCGGACTGGCGATCGCCGCCGGGCTGGCCACGGCCGTCGATTACCTGGAGAACTTCCGCTTTGACCCGTCCGACATCGCCTATTTGGCCACGCTCCGCGGCAACGACGATCGGCCGCTGTTTGAACCCAAGTTCCTCGATTTTCTGCAAAACCTCTCGCCCGCCTGGGATGTCGACGGCACTGCCGAGGGGACCGTGGTCTTCGCGCACGAGCCGCTGCTGCGGGTTCGGGGGCCGCTGCTTCAGGCCCAACTGCTAGAGACGGCCTTGTTGAACATCATCAACTTCCAGACGCTCATCGCCACCAAGGCCGCCCGCGTGGTGCTGGCCGCGCAGGGCGACCCGGTGCTGGAGTTCGGACTGCGGCGGGCGCATGGCATCGACGGCGCGCTGACGGCCAGCCGCGCCGCTTACATCGGCGGCTGCGCTGCCACCTCGAACGTCCTGGCCGGCCGGCTTTACGGCATTCCCGTCAAGGGCACCCACGCCCACAGTTGGGTCATGTCGTTCGACGACGAGTTGGAAGCGTTTCAAGCCTATGCCCAGGCGATGCCCAACAACTGCGTGTTTCTGGTGGATACCTATGATACGCTCGAAGGCGTCCGCCACGCGGTCGAAGCGGGGCGTTGGCTGCGCGAGCGGGGACACGAGCTGGTCGGCATCCGACTGGATTCGGGCGATTTGGCCGAGTTGAGCATCGAGGCCCGCCGCATCCTCGACCAGGCCGGTTTTCCCAACGCCGTGATCATCGCCTCCAGCGACCTCGATGAGCAGCGCATCGCCAGCCTGAAGCGCCGGGGTGCGACGATCGGCGTCTGGGGCGTGGGAACCAGGCTGGTCACCGCCCACGGACAGTCGGCCTTGGGCGGCGTGTACAAGCTCTCGGCCATCCGCGACCGCCGCGGCCAGTGGCAGTACAAAGTCAAATTGTCGGAAGAGGCCGCGAAGGGCTCAGACCCCGGCATTCTTCAAGTGCGGCGGTTCTACCGCGACGGCCAGGCCCTGGCCGACGTGATCTACGACGAGGAGCTTTCGATCCACGATGCCTGCGTCATGGTGGACCCGCTGGACGCCACCCGCCGCCAAACCATTGCCGCCGGCACGCCGGGAGAAGATTTGCTGGTGCCTATCTTTCGTGAAGGGAAACGGGTTTACCAAGTCCCTTCCCTGGAGGACACCCGGCGGCGAACCCAGCAGCAACTCGCCGCGCTGCCGGCCGGAGTGAAGCGCCTCGCCAAGGCGCATCCATACCCGGTGGGCTTGGAGCAGCGCCTGCACCAGCGTAAAACGGAACTGATCCTCAAGGCGCGACCATGAAGGCACTGATCCTCACCGATTTGCAGAACGATTTTTGCCCCGGTGGAGCGCTGGCCGTGCCGGAAGGGGACCAGGTCGTGCCGGCGGCCAATCGCTTGCAGCGGCAGTTCGAGCTGGTGGTCGCCACGCAGGACTGGCATCCGCCCGACCACGGCAGTTTCGCCGCCAACCATCCGGGCAAAAAGCCGGGCGAGCAGATCGAGCTGGCCGGCCTGCCGCAGATCCTCTGGCCGGTGCACTGCGTGCAAAACACGCCGGGAGCCGCCTTTCATCCGCAACTCGATCAGAGCCACATCGCCCGGGTGTTCCGCAAGGGCACCGATCCCGAAATCGACACCTATAGCGGCTTCTTCGACAACGGGCATCGCAAGTCTACCGGGCTGGCCGATTACCTCAAAGCGGCGGGCGCTGTCGAGGTGTACATCTGCGGCCTGACGACCGACTACTGCGTGAAGTTTACCGCCCTGGACGCCGTCGGTCTCGGCTTCAAGACCTTCGTCGTCGCCGACGCCTGCCGCGGCGTGAACCTGCACCCCGGCGATGTGAATAAGGCCATTGCCGAAATGCGGGCGGAAGGGGTAGAGCTCGTCCATTCGGGGGATGTGGAAGGGAGGATGTAGGATTGTGGATGGAAGATGTAGGATTGTGGATGGAGAGCACGCCGTGCCACATCCCACCGCTTGGTCCTGTACGCGATGATAACAATCGGGTATGATGCTCCGGGTCGGGACGGCGGATGGGTTCCGGGCGTCTTTTCTTTGCGTAACAGGAGGATCAGCATGCATTGCGGATGGCTCATCGCGGCAGCCCCACCAGACACCGTGCTCCCTTGGGTCATCGCCAGCGCGGTCGTGCTGGCGATCCTTGCCATCGTCGCGGTGCTCTTGGTGTTGATGTACGGACAGATTTGGTTCCAGGCTTACATGTGTAACGCCAACGTGAGCCTGTGGAGCCTGATCGGCATGAGTTTCCGCCGGGTCAACGCCCGGGTGATCGTGCAGGGCAAGATCATGTCGATGCAGGCGGGCATCGGCGCGGAACGCGAGACCGGCGTGACCACCCGGCGCCTGGAGGCCCTTTACCTCGCCGGCGGCAACGTGCCCAACGTGATCCGCGCGATCATTGTCGCCCATCGGGCGGACATCGACCTGGACTTCGACCGCGCCGCGGCCATCGACCTGGCCGGCCGCGACGTGCTCGACGCCGTGCAGACCAGCGTTTACCCGAAAGTGATCGACTGCCCCGACCCCAAGCGTTCGCATCGCACCACCCTCAGTGCCGTTGCCCGCAACGGCGTGGAGTTGAAGGTCCGCGCCCGGGTGACCGTGCGGACGAATCTCGAACAGCTCATCGGCGGCGCCACGGAGGAGACGATCATCGCGCGGGTCGGCGAGGGAATCATCACCGCCATCGGCTCTTCGCACAGCCACTTGGAGGTGATGGAGCATCCCGATCGCATCTCGAAGGCCGTGCTGGAGCGCGGGCTGGATGCGCAGACGGCGTTCGAGATCGTCTCGATCGATATCGCCGATATCGACGTGGGGCAGAACATCGGCGCCCGCCTGCAGGCCGACCAGGCCGAGGCCGACACCCGCGTGGCCCGCGCCAAGGCCGAAGAGCGGCGTGCCCTGGCCACCGCGCGCGAGCAAGAGATGAAGGCCCAGGTCGCCCGCAACCGTGCCCAAGTGGTGCTGGCCGAGGCCGAGGTGCCGCTGGCCATGGCCGCCGCCTTCCGCGAAGGAAACTTGGAAACCGCCGCGAAGATCCGTTAGCCTGCCGGCGCGGGTTGAAACTCCTCTGCCGCACTTTGCGGCCCGTGGTGATCGGCCTGATCCCCGGCAGGCCACTGGGCGGGCAGGGCCTCGTGGCGCACCAGGCGAATCCGCCCGTCGCGGGTTAAGTGATACTCGATCCCGCGCCAGCGGATCCGCCGCCCAAACATCGAACCCAGCAGTGCCAGCCCGTTGACCAGCCCCGCCAGCGGGCCGGCCCAGATATCGAACTGCCGCGGCGCGCGTAACGCGGAGTATTGCTCGGGAAAATAGCTGCGCACCAGGCTTTGCCTCAGCGCGCCGCGATACGCGCTGATCAGATACAAGGCGGCCGATGCCCCCAAGGGAATCCACAGCCAAGGAGATCGCCAAAGCAGTGCGGCGCCGATGGCCGCCAGGCTGGCCAGCCACGCCAAGTTCGCCAAGCTGCTTCCGACGATCCCCACGATCCACAAATGCGGCATCTGATCGCGCCCGAAGATGTACTGCCGCCGCAGGAACGCGAACATCTCTCGCCAGGTTTGCTGCACAGGCGAAGCCACCACGGCGGCAGGCTCAAATCGGGTTGGCAGTCCGGCGCGCCGCAGCACGTTGCTCATGAGCAAATCGTCGCTTAAGGAACCTTTCCATGTCTGGCGGGTCGCCAGCGAATCGAACAACTCGCGGCGGATGGCCCAGGAGCCGCCCCAGATCAAATAGTAACTCCGCCGGCCTAGCAGCATCATCGCGCCACAGTTGATGCTATAGAGCAGACAATTCGGCAGCGATCTCTGCGCGGGGATGAACCAGCGGTAACCGGTGGTGGCGCCGGTGCCGGGCCGGTCGAGCCGCGCAATCAGCAACCGCAGCCACTGCGGCCGCGGCTGCGCATCGGAATCGACGAAAGCCAGGTACTCGATCTCCGGCGACAACCGGGCCGTCGCCGCCCGAAGGTTGTGGTTTTTCTGACCGCTGCCGACGGCCAGCCCGGCCACCACCAGTCGCGAAACCCGCTCGGGATGCTCGGCCATCACGCGGCGAATGGCCGCACAGACGGGATCGGCCGCGCTTTCCACGACAAACGTCACTTCATAATCATCGTAATCCTGCCGGAACAAGGCGCGAAGGTTCTCTGCCGCCCCAACGTCGATCCCTTTGCAGGGAGCGATCACCACGGCCCGGCCCGTCGGGCGGTGGTGGTGCAGTCGCCGCATGCCGCTTTGCGCGTAGCGGCGATTCTCCCACATCTGCAAGGCCAGCAGCAACGACTGCACCATGGCCCAGGCCGCCAGGATCAGATATGCAAGCAACCAGCAAGACACGGTCTTCTCCGCCAAGGTTACCGGCCGCGGCGCGCCAGGCGTCACAATGGCCGGCGCGCAGCATCAGCCGGGGCGGAACATAGCCGTTCGCGGGCCATGGGTCAAGGGCAAGAAACCCCAGCCGACAGCGGCGTTTCTCGCTTTGCACGTTGCCCGTGCAAAAGCAAGTTGATCGCAGGTCAGCCGGCCGATGTTCTCCCGTTTAGCAGCCGCCCAACAACAACTCCCCTCTCCCGTTTGCGGGAGAGGGGCAGGGGGTGAGGGCACGCGGCCGTGAAAACACGAAGTTCTTGTTGGACGGTCGCTTAGCTGCCGGTACGGCGGCTTGCCGAATTCTTGAGCCGACGCTGCGTCGGCCGCTAAACGTTGCCTCTGCAATCTTCCACGAGCGCTGACTGCGCCGCGCGGGCGACGGTTTCGATGGCAATGGCGGCCACGGCCGCGCCGTAATCCAGGTCGATGTTGGCCATGGTATCCTTCGTGTCGTGGTAACCGACCCGGTTGATATCGTAGTTTTCCATGAACAGCACCACCGGGATGCCGGCATCGGAGAAGATCTGGCCGTCGGTGTTGTAGAGCGAGCTGCGCGGGTCGCTGGGCGGCCTGACTTCGCCGTGAAGGTGCGGATGGATCGCGACCGCAGGGATCGTCTCACCGTCCGCACTGCGCTGACCTCGCTGGCAACGCCGGCGGCCGGGCCGCGCGTTCCACCGTGGCGCCTGCGTATTCCAGATCGCGTTGGCCGTGTGCGCTTGCTGCGCCAGCCGCAGCGCGTCCGCACCGCCGCCCGGCGAAATCTGGAACACGTCACGATCGTGGTCGTTGTTGTGCGCGACCATGTCGAGCACGTACACTCCTTGCACGCGGACTTGGGAAAGGTCCATGGGACGCCGTCCCTTCCGCCGCAAACTAGGCACCCCTTCGACCAACGCTTGCGCCAAGTGCCGGGCGCCCATGCAATCCGAAGGGAACTCCTCGCCGGTCAGGTGCACCAGCCAGATGTCGCAGCCCAGCCGGCCGGCGCGGCTGAGTTCCAAGAACACCGGCGCGCCGAGCAACAGCGCCGCGGTGGCCGAGTGGTTGTCGTCGGCGCCGGCGGCGGCCAGGCGGGCCCCGTTGCCGCCCCGCTGCTTTTCATAGCGGTCTTCCATGTAGGCCGTGTCGTAGTGGTCGGCCATGATCACCGCCCGCCGGCGATCGCGGCCGGGAATCACCACCATCAGGTTTCGTTCCTCGGTCTTTCCTTCCTGATTGGCCAGCCAGCCGCCGGACCAAGGGAAGTCGAAATCGGTCCGCCAGAGGAACGGAAGATCGCCGACGTGCGCCTTGCCGGCCATGCCCGCACGCTCGATCGTGCGGCGATGGCAGTCCAGCAAATAGTCGCCCAACGCCTCCAGGTCGCGGCGATGATGGGCCAGCAAGGACTGCGAAACGGGATCGCGGGCACAGTCGGCATTATCCTTGTTGATGTATTTGCCGCAGGCCAGTTGCGCGATGGTCTTCCAGTACGCCACCTCGAAGGAGCGCCGCGCGGTGCGATGGTAGGTCAACGAGGGCGAAAGGTGCCAGGAACCCTTGTCTGTCACCGTTGCCGCGTTCCGCTCATGGCAAGAAAGAAGGTTCCTGGCACCTTCTGCGACACGGGCCACCTCCGCTTCCAGCCGCTGGCGCAACTCGTCGGCCAATTGACGGGCGGCCGCCGGGTCGCTGGCTGCCTGGTCTAGCGTGCCAAGCCACTCGTCCAGTGTTTCGTGCTTCGGCAGATATAGCAGCGCGCGGGCGAAATCGCGCGGCAGCGGACGCTCGCCGAGCAGTTCCCAGGTTTCGAGCAATTTGCGGGCGTTGTTGCGGGCGATGCGGTGCTCGTGATGCACAGGGTCGCCCTGGAAGCCGCGCACCGCCGCCAGATGCGGCGGCCGCTGGAGCAATCGCGGCCAAAGTTCGATCGGTCGGTCTGGCTTTGGCCGATCGGCGCGATAGGCGGTCAGATAGCCCAACGGGGCGTCGGGCAGCACTTCGGGCTCGGAAGTCTGCGGCGAAAGATAGGCCACCAGCGGCCGGTGCCAGTACACTTCGTACGGTCCCACGCGCATCGCCGGAAACTGGAAGCGGTAGCCGAACGTGCCTCCCGCCCTGAGCGCGGCCGCGGCACGCTGCAACTGGCGGCGCCCGGCGCGCGGGCCGTCCAGCAGCAGGCGGTAGTCGTCCGTCCAGATTTGCGCATTGCGGGCCATGGGCTTGCCGTACAGCCCAATGTCGTCCGGGGCCGTGCTGAACAACACGTGCGCCAGCTTGTCCTCGCCATCCGCCACGCCCAACTCATCCTCGTGCCGATGAATGCGGGCCCAGCGATGCGTCCGCCGATAGGTGTTCCGCATGGGGAGCACGTCGGGATGCGGCTCCGGATGGTCGGGCCGCGGCTCGTGCATCCAGCCCGACTGCGGCACACGCATACCGTGTGGATTCTCATGCCGCAGGAAAAGGTGCAGCAGCGGGATTTGCACAGCCAGCGGCAATTCGCGCCGTAACCGCAACGAAGGCGAAGCACCCCAAAAGACGAGGCTGCCCGGAAATGGCAGCAAGTGCAGATCGCCGGCCAAGTAAGCCCGCCGGATCCGCGGCGGCAAACTGCCGAACGGCCGGAATGTCAGCAAATACCTGATCCGCTTTGCCGGCTCATTTTCCCGCAGAATGTAGGCCGATGTCCAAGCGGGCAGCGACTCTTCTTCTTGATATGGCAGACTCGGCTCGCCGCTGCCCGGCAGCACACGAAATCCCAGCCGTCGCAGGTCGGCCAGCCGCTCGGCCGGCTCGCCGTAGGCCGCCGCCAGCAGCCGGCGAAGAAAATCCAGCGCATATTCTTCCGGCAGCTCGCGGCCGGGGGCGGTGTAGAATCCCTTCCAGAAGCCGCGCTGCGGCCCTTGTTCGCTGCCGCCGAAGAGCGTCCAACGGATGCGTCCTTTGTCGTCTTGAGTGCGCGACAACGCCAGCGGCGAAAGCACCACGTATCGCTCGTGCGTCAGCGTGCCGGCACGCTCGGCCAGCTCGGGCGGCCAGCACGGGTTGTTCTCCAATTTGGCCCGGGCGATCCCGTGCGCCGGCCGGCCGTGCCCCAAGTGCTCCATCATCCGCACCAGGTGCGCAGCCAGATGCCGCAGGCCGGGCTCCAACTCCAGGGCCTGTTCATACTCGGTGATCGGCCAGCCCCAGGGATCGTCGGGAAGCGGGCCGACGGTGTTGCTGCCGTTGTAGGGCTTCCGCCCGAACCGCGGCGGCGGCATGAATTCGGAATACGCGATCAGCGGATATTTGCCCGCCCCGCGAAACCACGGGGCGCCGCGGAGCAGGCGTTGCCATCCTTGTAGGGCCATGGGAAGGGGTCAGGGGTCAGGGGTCAGGGGTCAGGGGTCAGAGGTCAGGGGTCAGAGGTCAGGATAACAGGGAAACGAGTCGGTGTCAGTGGCGAGTTTTCTCTTTTAAACGCCCGCCGACTGCGTCGGCGGGGTGGCGTCGCTGAGGCCGCGTTAGGCCTACTGCTGCAACTTCACCGCCGACCGATTGAACCGCCGCGCCAAGAGCGCAAAAGCGGCTGCCACCACGATCATCAATGCGGCCGAAAGGGCGAAGAAGTCCCCGGGCGAGAGCTTTTCCTTGTACAGCGGCGTGATGCGAGTGTTCAGTAGATCGCCGAGAGCGACCATCGCCAGCCAGAAGGCGGTGATGAAGCTCTTCATTGTCGCGGGCGCGGCCGCGAAGGCCAATTCCAGCCCCACCACGGAGATGCAAACTTCCGCAGCCGTGATCAACAGGTAAGCGCCCGCCTCCCACATCATCGACACCTTGCCCAGCGATTCCGCCCGGTATGCGGCTACGGCCATCACCACCACGCTCAGCACGGTGAGGATAAAACCGATAAGCATTTTGTCGGTCGCTTTGAAGTCGAGCCCGAGGCGGGCGAACACCCGCCACAGCACAGCCATCGCCGGCAAGAGCACCAGGATGAATGCCGGATTGAGGAATTGAAGTTGATCGGGAGGGATCTGCCAGCCGCAGAAATGCAGGTCCAAATGATCGGCGGCGAAGAAGGTCCAAGTGCTGGGCTGTTGCTCGAATACGCTCCAGAAGAAAGGCACCATGATGAACAGCCCCAGCAGTTGTGCCAAAAGCAGCCATTGCTCTCGGCGCTGCTCGGGGGTGGCGCGGTTTTTCGAGACGGTTTCCACCGCGTAGAACGGTTTGCCCACCGCGAAGAAGGCCAGCGCGAACGCCATCAACACGGCCGGAAACAGGAAGGCCACGGCATACCCATAATGGTTGCGCACCACCGGTAAGGCAAAAGTGGATGCCGCCGAGCCGACGTTGATGGCAAAGTAAAACATGGCGAAGGCGTCGCTGCGGAGCTTCGTCTGCCCGGGGCGCTTCTGATCGTAGGTCATGCCCATCAGCGGAGAGATGTTAGGCTTGATCACGCCGCTGCCCATCGCCAAAAGCGCCAGCGCCGTGTAGAGAAACGGCACGCTTTCGATCCCCACCAGCACCTGGCCAAGGATGTAGGGAAGCGAAAAGGCGACGATCGTGCGATATTTGCCGAAGTAGTGGTCGGCCAGGTAGCCGCCCAGGAACGGCAAGATGTACACGGCGGTTCCGAAATAGCCGATGACCACGCTGGCGTTGGCCTCGCTGAAGCCCAGGCGGTCCTTCATGTACAGCGCCAGCAGCGTGCGCATCCCGTAGAATGCAGCACGCTCGGCCAGCTCACCCCAAAAGATGAACCAGAAGCCGATCGGATGGTCCCAGAAGGAAGCCCGCTCGGCCGTGCGCGTTTCGCCCGCGGCGCTCGAATCGGAGACCAAAACAGCAGAACTATCGGGATTGGCTTGACTCATGCGTCTTCACTTGCTCTGCAGTTCGGCGGCAAAGGCCTGGGGGTTCAGCTCCTCGCCCGTGGCGTGGCGCGTCAATGCGTTCCAGTCGAGGCTGCGGCCGGGGGCGAAGACCCGTTCGGTCATGAACCGGCCGGCCGCCTTGTTGCCCACGTAAATGACGCCCGCCGGATCGGTTTTGTGGAGCACCTCGCGGGCGATGGTACGGTGTACTTGCGCCGCGAACAGCTCGCCCATCTGGTAATTGTGATAGTACACCGGCGCGGCGACGATGTGGATCTTGCTGGCGTAATCGGGCTCGTTGCGCCCCTCGGGCCGCTTCAATTCCTGGTACTTCTCCACCAGGTCCCACCACAGCCGGTTGAGGTCCTGGTCGGGATTGCCGTAGAGTTCCTTTTCAAAGCGGAACATCACCTGGCACCAGCGCGAGAAGATCAGCAGATGATTCCGCCGCAGCTTCGCCGCCGTGGCGTTGAAGCCCTTCGGCTCCGGCACGGCCACGCCCATGGCCAGCAGCCAGTCGGCGCTGCCGGCAAAGCGCTCGAACATCATGGCGACCCCTTCGGTTGTGAGCGTGTGCGCCTCGCAGCGCAGCACGTAGGGCATGCTGGGCGGGATGTTCTTGCTCGAATAGACCGAATGCCCCAACTCGTGCAGCATCGTGCCCAGCCACTGCTTGTTGGGCACGATGTTGGCCAGCACGCGGACGTCGCCCTGGCGGTCGATATCGGTGCAGAAGGCGTGCGGATTCTTGCCCGGCTTCTCGTACAAGTCGCTGCGCGCAAGCACGTCGTCGATCGGCAGCCCGATGCCCGCGTAAAACTCGCGGCAGAGCTTGGGAACGTCCAGCTTGGCGTACACGGCATCCGAGTCATTGCCGAAAACCTCGGGCGATTCCTGGAAGAACGGGTCCTGATAGTGCCAAGGCCGAAGGTGCTGGGGCGCAATGCCGTCACGCTTCGCCAAGGCGGCGTCGATCTCGGTCTTGGCCTTTTGGAACGGCTCGCGCGTGAGCGCGTCCAACTCGTCGAACAACTTCAGCACCTGTTCCTGGCTCTGCTCGCCCAGGTAAAGCTGCATGACGTGATAGTCCTTGAAGCCCAACTTGCGGGCTGCCTGATTGCGCAGCGCGACCAACTCCTTCAGATCGGGCAAGAGCATGCCGCCGATCGCCTTGCTGGCCTCCCACACTGCCCGCAGCCGGGCCGAATCGGTCGAGTGCCGCAGCACCTCGCGGACGTCGTTGTCGCTAAGTTCTTTGCCGTCCACCTTCGCCCGGTAGATGTTGAACGCCTTCTCCACCGCGTTCGACTTGGCCACCATCGCCTTCAAGAGTTCCGGATCGACCTGCTTGGCGAGATACTGCAAATAGAGGACCGCAATCTGCCGGGCCACCCGTGGATCGCTCAGCCGGTTTTCCTTGATGGCCTTGAGCTCGGCGAAGGTTTTGGGATGGGAAAGCTGCACGTCGAGACGGTTTTCGGCAGCTTCCTTGTTTTGGTAATCCTCGTCCTTGCCGGAAAGGTTGGCCACCCACCAAAGGCGACTGACTTCGACCTCCAACGGCCGGACCGTCGCCTCGTGCGTTTCGATGAACCGCCGGGCCCGGGCGTCAGCGTCGTCGGCCGGCTCAGCCGCCGCCGACGGCCGGCCCGCCGCACACATCGCCAAGAGCAATAGTGTCACTCCGAGGGTAAGCTGTGAGGCCGACATGCGAGAACTCCTTGTTGACATTTGAAGCAAGTGCTGTCAGATGCAAGAAGTATAGCGATGTGGGAAAGTCTTGTGAACTTGTTCCCAAGCTCCTGCTTGGGAACCAGGTGCAAAGGAGGGTGGGTGCTTGCACCCACGCGGCCCGTGTTGCATCGCAATCGCGTGCGTGCAAGCCCCTACGGTCTGATGGCCCTTGCACGGGCGCACCCCATTAAGAACAATAGATAGTTATCGCTGGGGTCCCTTGACCTCGTGGAATTCTCTTGCGCAAAGCACCCGGAGCCGATCACCCATGGCGCAACAACCGATCAAACTGGATAGTCTTCGGCCATACCCTGCTGGGGGCGGCTTGGCCGCTGTGACGATGTTTCTAGGCCTGCTTGCCGTGAGCGGATACGCACGGGCCGACGAGTGGCCGCAATGGCGCGGGCCCGACCGCGACGGCGTGTGGAAAGAGACGGGCATC
>Ga0315289_10011043_pt1 | contig 12837 bp, 8 predicted proteins | sample YL17G11_40_MG_FD_203452 | JGI IMG/M metagenome (GOLD analysis project Ga0315289, IMG submission 203452) | Sediment microbial communities from Yellowstone Lake, YNP, Wyoming, USA - YL17G11_40 | ecosystem: Environmental > Aquatic > Freshwater > Lake > Sediment | place: USA: Wyoming | collected...
CACAAGGTCCCTTGCGGACAGTCTCGTTTCGCGAGCCATTGACCGAAGCCTCTCGTTCACTCTCATTCTTCTCAAGCGAACCGTCGGATAACCCATTTTTGCTTCTCCTCTTGCCATGATGAATCTTCAAAAAGTGACCTTCCCGCGTCTCTTGTTTGAAAACCAGCACCAGGAGGGCACTGTTCTCATGGTATCCGGGTGAGCGCAGTTCGTGACAGGCTGCCCTCTGACAACTCCCGGGAAGTCAAGTCCTTGTTTGCGTCTTTGCGCCTTTGCGAGAGACTCGGATGTGATGACGCTCTGCCGCACTTTTTTGTCTCGCCAAGACGCCAAGGCCGCCACGCGGCGACCATTTTCACCGTCTCTGAGTGGACGGAGTTCAGACAAACGGCGGTTCACCGTCAGCCCCGGGGCGCATGCTCGGCGTATAGACCTTGTTCATTCCATCCCCATGGCGTTCAGCTCCCTCCTTGCTTCCGCGGCTGAGGCGCCTTTCGGGTCAATCTCGATCGCCCGGCGGAACGCCTCCGCAGCCTGATCGGGCCTGTTCTGCCTGCGGAACACCTTGCCGAGGTTGAGATGCAACAGCGGGTTAGCCGGGCTGATGCTCAGTCCTATGCGGAGTTCTGAAAGCGCTTCATCCATCCGCCCGAGATCCGCGTAAACCAGTGCGAGAGCCGCACGTGCCGGCAACGCGCCCGGTCTTTTTGTGACTGCGGACTTCAGTTCCGCGATGCTCTTCTCGAAATGTTCCGCGGCGTTCGTCTCGTCGCCGCGGCGCCTGTACTCATACGCGAACGTTTGATGAATCAATCCGAGGTTGAGGCGTGCCTCGGCATTCTCCGGGTCAGTCTGAACGGCTTTCCTCGATAGCTCCATCGCCTTTTCGTTATTGCCGAGCCGCATCTCCAGGCCAGCCAATCCATTCATCGCCCGCACGTCGTTCCGATTGGCATTCAGGAGTGCCTCGTATTGTTCCCTGGCCTTGTCGAAAAGCTCGAGGTTCGCGTACGCCCTCGCAAGCCCTATCCGGGTCAGGGGCCCAATCTTCATTCTGAGGGCGGTCTCGTATTCGCTTCTGCTATCCTCCCAGCGTCGCATGTTGCTATACACGGTTCCGAGATTGAAATGGAGGTCACAGTAGTCCGGAGAGAGCTCTGCAATCCTAAGATAGGCTTGCAGCGACTCCTCGAACTGGCCGTGAAGATTATAACAATAACCGAGCTTGTAGTAAGCGGTCAGGTTGTACGGGTTCAGCTCGATCGCGCGGTTATACAACTCGATAGCATTCTCGCGGGCTGCCCGCTCGCTATTCAGATTTCGCAGAACGTCTTCCCCTGGGGCGTTGGCGGTCCTGAACATCTCCGCTCTCATTTCGTACCCCTCGCCTCTTCTCGTCAGGACCGCCGAGGTCCAGGCGCGTTTCGCGCACCACGCTCCAGCGCCCATCGCCGCAATCAGAAGAAACACTATACCAGCACGGAGGGCAGGCGCGCGAACTGGCTTGAGGTTCAGCTCATAGAAACTCTCCGACGGCTGCGCGGCGTTGTCACCTTGTCTTACCTTCTGCTTCCGCGTTGCTGGTTGCCCGGTCATCGTGCCGGCAGCGATGGTCAGCCCCATCCCAAGCCACAGGAAAAACCACACCGGCATTGCTCCGAGAAGCCCCAACCACGCGCCCCGTGAGTGCGTGTAGAAAAGGCTCAGCTCAAGGCCGCAAATCACGAGCGCCAGAAAGCTTTTCCTGACGGGGCTGTTGCTCAAGTAGAAAAGGCTCAGGAAGACCGGCAATGTCAGAACCAGAAAGGACGCGAAGAAATTCGGGTGGCCCATTGTCGAAAAGGAACGTCCCTGCTCGAGCAAGTCCGGTTCATTTCCGAAGAAGGGGTCGAAACCGTAGTGCTGAGAAATCGCGTAAAGGCAGCTCAGAGACGCAACGACCGCAATCGCCCCCATGACGACAAGGAACGCCCTGCGGCTCGTCACTCCCCACGCGGTCACGAAAACGAGCATCGCGCAGCACAGCAGGCTCATCAGTTCCTGGGCGCTGGCGTATCTGTAAGCGGAGAACGCCGTTGAGACGATGGCAAGTAATAGATAGACCCCCAGCGGGAGCATCATCCTCGACCGCGGGATGAGAATCTTTCCGCGGAACAAAGAGGTCGCAAGGAAGACGAGGAATAGGCCCGTCACCGCCCAGTGAAAGAAGAGGTTCTTGACGAGAGTTGCGTCTTTTGTGGCGAGAATGAAAAGCAGCCCGACGACGCCGATGAGGACTAACAAGCCCATCAGCATCATCCAGCCGATGAGGTCTCGACTCTCAGGCAGTCTTTTCTTATCGCCACCACGCATAGTTGAGGAGGTTGAGACTTTTGTTGCCTGACCCTCGCTTCGGGCCTCAATTGGTATCGACGACGGTGGGGCGAAGGTGCTCCGACGGTGGCGGATAGCGCCTTTGGAGTCCCGAAGCTTCGCTTCGGTCCCGCCCCGCCCTGGCGGGGGACGGGAGCAAGCTCCCGCACTCCAAAGCTCCCGGCGTCCTGGCAGGATTACCCAGCCACACCGCCCCCGCGAAACTCCTCTTGAAAAATTGAGAGTTTGTTTCTATTCTACTGCCAAATGCACCGGGAGCGATAGGGATGAATGCCACACCGAACGGCTCGTCGCACGAAAGGCCCCATCTTCAAACAGCCGAGGGCGCCATTTTCTGGTTGAAGACGGGGGAGACTTCTCTCGGGCGAGACCCCTCCTGCGACATCCAGTTGCCGGACCCGTCCGTCTCAAAAAGGCACTGCTCTATCACCTGCTCGGAGGGCGGCTTTTCAGTTAGCGACCTGGGGAGCACAAACCACACCTTTGTCAACCAGATTTGCCTCCGGCAGGGACAGTCCTGCCAGCTCGTCCACGGGGATCGGGTATCTCTCGGTCGGACTACTTTGACCTTCTTTCGCTCAGAGCGCGAAGGCGCGGTCGGCGCTGGCTCAGGGGCTACGAGAACGCGGGCCGCCGACAAACAGCCTTCCGAAAGCACCATGGTTTCCTTCGACGTTGGCGCGCCTCTCCGCATCGGCGCCGGTCATCCCCCCTCAGAAGCCGCATTCCGAGAATTGCGGAAGGCGAATGAACGCCTCTCCATTTTCTACGATTTCGGGAGGGACGTCGGGAACGTCTTTGACATAGAGCAGCTTCTGAGAAAGGTTGCCGCGCGAATCATGAAGCTCATACCAGCCGACGGCGGCGTAGTGTTCCTGGGGTGTGGCGACCACCTGGCGCCTTCAATTTGCTGGACGAGAGAAGGCTTTCAGGACCTCTCCATGGCTGCCTACAGCCGCACCGCCGTGACGAAAGCGATTGGGGAAAAGCGAGGCCTGCTCATTCGCGACATCGCTTCTCAGCCGGACCTCCGCGCCGCTCATAGTGTTGCGGGGCTGAGAATTCAATCCACGATGATTGTTCCAATCGTCCTTGAGAGCGAGGTCTTTGGGGCACTTTCGCTGTCCGCATGCGGGGAGCGGGCGGATTTCGGTTCGGACGATTTCGCGATGGTTTCTGGTCTTGCGGGACAGCTGGCCGTTGCCATAAAGAACTCGCACCTCGCTCTGGAGATAAAGCAAGCCGCTGCCGAAAAGGACAGATTTCAAAGGGAACTGGAAATTGCGGCGCACGTCCAGAAGAGCATTCTTCCGGATGCTCCCCCTATGTTGCCCGGGCTTGACATTGCGGGGGTGAGCGTCTTTGCCAGGGAGGTGGGGGGCGATTTCTACGACTACATTCCGCTTGGCAGGCACTCCCTGGGGACGACCATCGCCGACGTCTCTGGAAAAGGACTCGCCGCGGCTCTGCTCACTTTGCAATCCCGAAACGTCATCCACGCTTTTGCGAGGGAGAACCGAAGCCCCGCCGAGGTCCTCTCCAAAGCCAACTCGGTCATTTATCAAGATTACTCGCGGGCGGATATGTTCCTTTCCGCGTTCTACTCGACGATAGATCTGGAGTCGAGAAACCTTCGCTACGCCTCCGCCGGGCACAATCCTCCTATTCTTCTAAGGGCCGACGGGACATGCTCCTCCCTCGATTCCACAGGGTGTCTGCTTGGCATCTCGCCGAACCTCTCCATCGGGGAGGAGTCAATCCCCATCGGGAAGAGCGATATTCTCGCTCTCTACACCGACGGTCTCTCCGAAGCCAGAGACCACGCTCGTTGCCAGTTCGGCTGCCAGAGACTCGCTAAAAAGCTCGCCGATTACCGCGGCCTTGCCGCTCAGGAAATAGCCCATAGAATCGTCCACGACGTGGCTTCCTTCGCGGGTCACGACCAATTCGACGACGCAACGCTCGTCGTCATCAAAGTGGAACCGGAATCCTGATCGTGGGGGCTGGCCGGAAAGCCAACGGTGACAGCCGAGGAGATGGCGACAGCAGACCACAGAGCCGTCCGCGTGGAGAAGGGGAATCCACCTCAAACGGTCGCCGTCGAATATTTCTTACTTCTTCTTCTTGGCGCGTAAAGGCGGAGGGGCTGTTTTCCGGTATCCCTTGGGGACTGCGAAGACGGACTCGTCAAGTTTGTCGAATGAGACGCTCTTGACCTTCGACTCGGTCTTCTCGGTTCCTTTGCCGAACGGGACTGGGGATTCGATGACAATCAGGTAGGGGTATGCTTTCCTCTTCTCGAACGCGGCCCCCATTTGCCCATGAAGCTCGAAGGTTTTGAGGCCCTTCGTCAGCTCACGGAACTTGCTGTTGAACTCGACCATCGCGGGGTCAGGCGTGATTTTTGGCGTTATCCAAACCTCGACCTCGCTCGGGCCGGTCATAAAGACAAGCTTCTCGCACGGATATTCGTCTATAGTTTTCTTCTCGCCGGTCTCGCGGACCGAAAGCCTTGCCTTCCTGATCTTCGCGGGAAGGCGAGCCTCGCGTTTCTTGACGTCGTCAAAGGTGTCCTGGATATAGGTCTTCTGTCTCGGGTTGAGAACCTTCACCATTTTGCTGTCGAGGTCTGTGATGATAATTGTGCCGGAGGGCTCGTTTGTCCTCATCTTGCTTTTCGTGAAATAGATCGTCTGGGTGAAAGTGCTCTTCGTCTTGCCGATGGTCGTGGTTACTTCCCTCACCACGGTCATATCGGCAGCGACCGGGGTCCGGGACAGGAACGCAGACAAAACCATCACAAGGAATACCGGATACTGAATTCCCTTAGTGCTCATACAATCGTCCCTTCTTGAGATTCAGTTTTGGCGCCTTCTTGAGGCGGATGTTCATGAGCGCCGCCCACGTTCTTAGACGGGCTGCGGTTCATTCTATTTTCCGAATGCGGATGCTCCCGTTTGAGGTTCTAAGCTTGATGGAAGCCTTGCCATCGCCGATTTTGCCCGAGAGCCTGTTCTTTTCGATTGTGACAGGGAAATCACACGAGACATGCCCAGTCGTGGCCCGGGCGAAAACAGTTGCGGAAACGTCCGTGGGCAAACTGCACGTTATGCTTCCGTTGGAGGTAATAGCTTCAGCGCTGCCGACGACCCTCTCGAGGAGGATTCTGCCGTTGCTCGTCTCGCTGCGGATGTCGCCTGCGGCTTCCTTGATTGTGATGCTGCCGTTCGATGACTCCGCGTCCGCCGACCCGGAAATCCGCTCAAGCTCCACGGCGCCGTTGGAAGTGTCTGCAACAACCTTTCCGCCGATGTCGAGAGCCGTGATTGCCCCGTTAGAGGTGCGCATTTCGGCATCTCCGGCAATACCCTGCGCTTCGATTCTGCCGTTGGAGGACATGAGGTCGAGGCTACAGTTTTTCGGCACAACGGCTTCGATGCTCACGGCAATGCTCGCAAGACGCTCATGCCCTTCCGGAAACACCACGGTGACGCTCGCTCCGGAGGATTGCGTCTCGGTTACGACCTTCGTCTCCTCGCAGAACCGCTTCGCCTCCTTCTCGGTAACCGACCGGACGACCTTTGCCGCGGTGATTTGGACTTCATTCACATCGCCCGAGCGGACCACTATCCATCCGTTCTCTGTCGTAATATGAAGCGTGCCGCCCGCAGGAAGCCCAACGGATAGTTGCTCGGTCTCCGAGTACCTGGCAGGAAACCTTTGGAGGCATCCGCCGCCGAAAAAAACGACCATTGCAAGAACGATCGAGAAAATCAACCACTTCACGTTTTTTCCTTTCATATTCTGAGTCGTCCCGCGTTGTCTCACCAGAAACGCAATAAGTTTACCGAAAAGCGGTCAAGAAAAAAAGGGAGCCCGCGGTAGTCCCTTACTCTCGGGCGGCACGCGCTTTGGTGGCCAATACGGTTTCGTCTTCATGCGAGCCCGTTGCCGCACAGAACGCCGAGAGGGCGCCTTTGTGCCTTTGTGTCTTTGTGGTTGCAATCCCCTCGGCCAGCACATCTCAACCACCAAGACACTAAGAGGCCCAGCCTCCTCCACCCGAGACTGAGGCCATACCGAAAATGGTATCCCTTCACTCTCGGGCGGAGACACTGATGATAGGCCCGCCGGGCGGCGGGTGTCCCCCGCCCGAAGGCGGGGGCGCCATCTGCGTCCATTTGCGTTCATCTGCGGTTCATTCCCTCCTTGGCGCCGGGCGGCGGCCTCCCGCCCGTAAGTGAGGCCATACGCGCTAAGCTGCTTTTTGCTTGACACTCTTACGCTTGGCTGATAGCTTGGGGACACTTTATGCTTTTTCGTATATCGAGAAGTGGACTGACTCTTCAGCAGAAAACCTAAAAAGGAAGTGAGAAGCATGGCTGACGCATATTGTGTGAAGTGCAAGGCGAAAAGAGAAGTCGCCAACCCGGTTCAGGTCACGATGAAAAATGGGCGTCCCGCACTCAAGGGCGTCTGCGCCACGTGCGGCACGGGCCTTTATAAAATACTTCCCTCGAAGAAGTAGCGCACCTGGCAAGGGAATCTTCTGGCGGAGCGATAGGGGCCGGTGCCCCACGTGCATTGTTTTGTCTTTGCGCGGTCCCTCCCTCGGCGTCAGCAGCTAACCGAAGCCGCTCTTGCGTTATCTCAGGCGGGACGCGAATCCTGTTCCGCCTATTCTGCTATATTTAGCAAGCACTCACTGTACGTGAGCCGCAGTCAGGTTTATTACCGTACGCGCTCAAGGCAAGGAGGAAAAGCAATGGCTAACGCGAAAGTAGCGGTTATCGGCGCAGGAAATGTTGGAGCGACGACGGCTCTCAGTCTGGCGCAACTCAACATCGCCGACGTCGTAATGACCGACATCGTCGAGGGGATGCCTCAGGGCAAGGCCCTGGACATGCTCGAGATGGCGCCTCTCTTAGGGATTGACGTCACCATCACCGGCACAAACGACTACAAGGACATCGCAGGGAGCAATGTCGTGGTCGTAACCGCGGGCATCGCAAGGAAACCCGGAATGTCCCGCGACGACCTCCTGAAAACTAACGCGACCATCGTCGCCGGGGTTGTTGACAACGTCGTCAAGAATGCGCCGGATTCCATCATAGTCATGGTCAGCAATCCCCTCGACGTGATGACGTACCTCGCGTACGAGCGAAGCGGATTCGGGAAGAAGCGAGTCGTCGGGATGGCTGGCGTTCTCGATTCGGTGCGGTTTCGTTGCTTCATCGCCATGGAGTTGGGGGTATCGGTGAGAGAGGTCTCGGCGATGGTTCTCGGCGGGCACGGCGATTCCATGGTTCCCTTGCCGGCTTACTCTACGGTATCCGGCATTCCCATCGTGAAGCTCCTTCCGAAGGAAGCCATTGACCGGATGATCGCCCGCACACAGAACGCCGGAGGCGAAATCGTCGCGCTTCTCAAGACGGGCAGCGCCTACTACGCTCCAGCAGCAGCAGCCGCTGCCATGGTCGAAAGCATTCTCCTCGACCAGAAACAGCTTCTCCCCTGCTGCGTCAAACTCGAAGGCGAGTACGGGCTTTCCGACGTCTTCGTCGGCGTGCCGGTCATCCTCGGAAAAGAGGGTGTCGAAAAAGTCATCGAGCTGGAACTCTCGCCAGAGGATTCCGAGAAGCTGAAGAAGTCCGCAGGCCACGTCCGCTCGACGATTGACCAGATGAAGAAGCTCATGGCGTGAGCGAGGCCGCCTGCCCGGCATCCGAGTTGCGCGCGACCTTTGGCGCCGCCGTCATACTACCCGGCGCCTCGACGCGCCCAGAGGGGGATTTCGCTTCGCTAAGTGCTCTGATTCATAAATCCTGTCCCGCCGACGGCGGGATTGGACAGGGGTTCCAGTTTTCCTCGCCAAGACGCTAAGATGCCAAGCACCTTCTGTGTTTCACTGCGAGCAAGCCCTCGCGTCTTCGCGTCTTTGCGAGAGAGCTGCTTTGCCAGCGAGGCGCGGCTGATGGTGTTCAAAAGAAGCGCTCGGTTCCGAATACGTGATGGTACTTGCGAAAGCATGTACTAAGTAGGGGCTCTCACGAGAACGGCCACGAATGGTCAAGCGCTGCCCCAGGTGACTTGAGATGCCCGGAGGACTGGGCCCCGGTGCCGGGCTTCAGCCGGCACGGGTTCTTACAGCCACCGTCTTCAGACGGTGGTGAGAGGCGCCCAACAGGGTCCCCGCAGCCGGCTTCAGCCGGGCTTCTCGGCCAGACGCATTCATTCATGACACGCGGCCCAACTTATGAAACCCAACACCCAGTTCCTATCTCAGAATTCTGTCCCAAACGGCTTCATGTGAAACGAAAAGTGTAAGGAGCTTTCTATGTCAGGCGACAAACCGGATGCAGGTCTCCTGTCCGCTCTTCGTCAAATCGCGGGGGTTCTGGGGCTTTCCGAGGACTCGACCGAGAGGACATTTCTTCGCTCGCTCATCCACAAGCGTGTCCTCGACTACCTTGCGGAAATGGGAGAGACCTCGCCCAAGAAGGTGTCAGCCGCTCTGGAGAAGGTCGCCTTCCCCGAGACGCGAGTGGAGGAGCTTGGCAACGCCCTTCAGACAGAACTGGAAATCGTGACGCCAACGGAGGTTCAGCGAGCCTTGCCCTCCATGCTCGACCCGGCAGCATTTGTGCGCGCGCTATCGAGGGAAGCCGGGAAGGCGGAGGAGGAGATTCTATCGGCTATGGAAAAGCACTTGCCTCTCCGACCGGCAGCCCTTCGATACAGGATTACCCAGTGTCCCGACGGGGACGCAGGGCGTCCAGCCTGCCACTCCGCGCCTGGGGCCTCAACGGCAGCCAACGCCGGCTCGGCGCCGCCCGGATCGAAAGCTCTCGAGTTTTCCCGGGGCAAGATTCATTTCATAGGATTCAAATCCCGCGGGCGAGAGGTCAGCGCCGAACGCCTCCGTTTGTTGAATGCATATTGCGATTCCGTTCTGGACCTTTTGCGGAGCGAGCCGCCGCCGGTGTTCAAGGATGGGATCATGGAGGCGCACGAGAGGTTTTTCAACGGGGAGATGGCCAGAGTCGGCGAGCTTTCTCCGGAGGTCAGGGAAAAGTACGGGACAAACGAGGCTGGAATCATTGACGGCTTTCTTCTCGATAAGCTCGGGACAGACGCCCAGAAGTCCTCCCGCGGCGCGAAAAGGCAAAAGGCAATCGCAGCGGTCAGGAAGAGACTTAAATACGTCATCACTTTCGGCATCGGCGGAAACGAGATGCGCTGGCACGCCCTCGCCAATCTCCACAATGCCGAGGCTTCCTCCGAGAAGAGATGGATACCCCTCCATTCCGCCGACGAAATTGACAAAATCCCCGACGACGCCCACGCCAAAAACACGGTCATCTTCTCGTTCTCTCGTGGCGGAAACACTGAAGAAACCAAAGCGGCAGAGGAAGTCCTCCACGGCAGATTTCCGGCGAGCATCATCTACGCGAATGCCGGGGAGCTTAAATCGCTCGGTATCGCGCACGATTCCCTCGTCCTCCCTTTCCCGCGAAGGATAGCCGGCCGCTATTGCGGCCTCAAAACGTCCCTGAACCTCGCCCCGATGTATCTCGTCGGAATGAACACCCGCGCCTACTGGGAAGCCTCCGGTCGAGCCGACAAGGCCCTCGACATCACTTCCGAAGAGAACCTCGCCTGGCAGTTGGCCCGGTTCATCTTCCTTGAAAAAGAACTGACCGGCGTCAAGATGATGTACCTCAGCCACAACTCGGAAAGAATTGGCCACAGCCTCACCGAGCTGGCTCAATTCGTCATGGAAGGGCTCGCCAAAGAAGGAAACGAGCTTTTCGCCCTGGTCGGAATGCCCTATCCCCGGAACACCCACTACGAGATCGAAGGCCCACTTGGAAATCCCCGCTTCTTCCTGTACTGGAATTTCCTCCTGTGCCAGGTCCGAGCCGAAGAACGATTCCGATACGCCCACGCCAGCGATGCGAGAAAGCAAAAGCTCTACGCCGACCAGGTCAGCGCGGCCCTCATGGCGGCGGCGCTGGCGGTCTATGCCAAGCATTCCCCGAGCATCGTCTTCCTCCTCTCAGACCAGAGCCTCGAAACCCTCGCCTACCTCAGCAAAATCTACGAGGACACAATCTATCTCCTCTGCCGGCTGACAAACGTTGACCCATTCGGGAATCCCTGCGTCAAGGAAATGCGAGACGAAAGCGGCAAAAACGTCCAGCGCCTTTTCACCCTCGGCGAAGATGTTCTCCGCTCCCCTTCCGTCCTGTACGACCTGGTCAAGGACACGTAGTCAGAGTAACTCGGAAAAACCGCTCTGCTCGCCTCGATGTCTTCGCTTTCTCCCGCGTCCCCAGGCGCTTGCATCACGACCCGGCCAGATTCCCGGGGGGTGACACGTGTTGTGAGCTTGAAAATCTGCGACAGTTCGTTATATTAATAGCGGAGCCCGGCGGCGAGCGACCGGTTCCGTGTATCTTATGCCCGAGAGGCCGCTATGAAGAAACTGACTATCACGACTCACGCAGAACAGCGGGAGAAGGAGCGAGCATATTGGAGGCAGCAAACGCCTGAGGCCCGTCTTGACGCCGTCGAACGACTGCGACTCGAAGCGGGGAAGTTCCTCTATGAATATCCAGCCAGATTTCGAAGAGTTTTTAGCGTTACTCGAAAAGCACAGCGTTGACTACATGATAGTGGGCGGATACGCTGTGGCGTTTCACGGCTTTCCGCGCTTCACGAAAGACATGGACATCTTCTTTGAGCCGACACCGGACAATGTCCGCCGCCTGCGAGAGGCTCTGGTGGAGTTCGGGTTCACTGAACGGGACCTTCCACAAGACGCTTTCGAAACGAAGGGGAATCTCCTTACTTTCGGTGCGGTTCCTGTCCGGATAGACCTTGTGAACGATATTGATGGTGTCACGTTCGCCGAAGCAAAGCCAAACAGCGTTCGGGGAAGATACGGCCAGACGGAAGTGACTTTCATCGGCCGGGAGGACTTGGTCCGCAACAAGCGTGCCACACCACGTGCCAAGGATAAGGCAGACGTCGAAGAGCTGACATAGCACGCAACTCCGCCGCACCGGCAGTTCTCCCGGGGAACGGACGGTCGCGCATCCTTCCCCGGTTCTCACAGGACCTTCAGGATGAATTTTCCGCCTTCCCGCATCCCCAGGACGTCGCTTGCCCGGCCGCGGTTGACGGATATTTCCAGGTGCCCGGAACTCCCGATGAGGGCAATCAGCTCGTTTTCTTTTCCGTCGGCATAGGTCTGACAAACCCTATGGATTTCCCAGTCGCGGATGAGAAGTCGAACCCTGCGAGCCTTTGACAGGTGGAACAGCTCCTCCATGTACGCCCGCGTTACGTTGGTTATCAGATTCCCGAACGGGTCAACGCACACGACGTGCCCGACAACCTCCCGGTCGCCCATCTTCTCCGGCACGGACGGGTTGAGCCTGACAATCTTCTCCAGCGGCGGGCCGAACTCTTCCGGTTCAATTCCGAGCGAAAGGTAGGCACTCACCGGCGCGAAAACGTCTCTCCCGTGAAAGGTCGCGCTGATAGGAAGGAGAAGATATTTCTCGGTCTGAATCTTGACGACTTTCTCAATCCCTTCCCTGTCGAGGGCGTAGCTCAGCACGCCATTGTCCGGGGCGACAAAAGAGAAGCGAGGGCCTTTGGCGACGATGGCGTGCCTCCCGCTTCCCACGCCCGGGTCCACCACGACGGTATGAATTGTCCCGGAAGGAAAGTAACCGTAGCTGTTTGCCAGGATGAACGCCGCTTCCGTGATGCTGTGAGGACGGACCCCGTGCGTGATGTCAACAATCTCCGCGTCGGGATTGATGTTCTTGATGACGCCTTTCATCGTCCCGACAAACCAGTTGTCCTGGCCGAAATCGGTTGTCAGCGTGATGACGGACATCTTCCTTCGCCCCTAATGCTCCTTTTCGCTTCTCGCCGAGGAATTGTCTTCAGCCACTATCCTCGGCCAGCCACTCCAGCGGCCTTTCCACACCCTGAACCCAACTCCCTGGGAACTCGAGAATTACACCAGAAACGCGCTTCTTCCTGCCGCTACCTGCCTTCCACATTACACGACGAGTTGAGGCGGATCAAGCGAAAATGCCCGGAACCGTCAATCCCCAATCAGGTGGGACTCGCGGCAGGGCACGCCGAGCACGCAGAGCTCGTCGCTTGAGTGTGAGTATTGCCTCTGCGCTCTCTGCCGCCTCAGCGGCGAATCCTTCTGAGACCGAGGGCACACCATCTGGCGTAACCCCTCACTTATGGCCGGGAGACAGCCGCCCATCGGCAAGGGGGGAATGAACCGCAGATGAACGCGGATGGACGCAGATGGCGCCTGGAGGGCCTCGGGACACCCGCGGCCCGGCGGGCCTATTATCAGTGTCTCCGCCCGAGAGTGAGGGGTTACTATCTGGCTGGATTTCCCCTTGCGTCAGCCGCAATTCCGGT
>Ga0315289_10011045_pt1 | contig 12835 bp, 13 predicted proteins | sample YL17G11_40_MG_FD_203452 | JGI IMG/M metagenome (GOLD analysis project Ga0315289, IMG submission 203452) | Sediment microbial communities from Yellowstone Lake, YNP, Wyoming, USA - YL17G11_40 | ecosystem: Environmental > Aquatic > Freshwater > Lake > Sediment | place: USA: Wyoming | collected...
TAGTCCTTGAAGACGGTCAGCAGACCGCTCTGCGCAGAGTCGTATACCCAATTAGCCATACCCTCCCCCATCCTCCAGGATCAATTTAACCTTTAGTAATGAAAACTTTTTTGAAGGTAAGATCAACTATTCAAACCCAGTTTCAGGTGAGGGCGCTCGCCTATCCTGAGTCCGCCTTTTATAGGATTCAAGGACGGGCAACCGTGTGAATTGAATGGGCAGACTTACTAACAACTCGCCGAGAGGCAGACTGCATGAGACGATGAGGAGCCTCGACCGCAGGTACAGGTCGGCCCTCAAGGAGGAGGAGAACAAGGCCGCCTTCGACGCGATGTTCCAAGAGTGGCCAAACGAGGACGCGGCGGCCATCTACAAGTTCGGGGACGCCGGTGTGTACAGCCCCCTGGACCTAATAAATCTGAACAGTACTATCCTGAATCGGCGGGAGATACTCACGCTGGTGAGGGAGACGAGGGAGCTGCGTGAGATCATTGAGAGAAGTGTTCGCAAATCCGATCCTTGAAGTCCACGAGATGAGTTCTGAGGGTGCTTAGTAATGGAATTATAGTGCTCTTCGGGAGCCGTCGCTCCACGTAGGGAGAGTTACGAAGTCGGGGATCATGTCGGGATGCAGGCGGACGAGGCCCTAAGCGGCAGGCTGCCTGCCAGTAGCCGATCCTGTCTACGTATAGGTCATCACAAAGACCCAGAGGTGTCAGACCCTAGCCCACGACGACTTTTTTTAATCTTTTCCCGGGGGTAAATTGGACGCCGCCTTATTCCGGTATATATTAGAGTGATAGATCGATCTCCCGGTCATCCGCACACACACAAGGCGATCAGAGGGTAGATCGGTACATTTTGAGGGTGGAGTATTTAAACAGCAACTAAATACATATTTAGTTGCGTTCAGGGAGCAGCGGAAAATGGGTTAACGGGGCATATCCGTAGCTTCTACGCCTAAACAAAACCGTTTCCGGGGTTATCGGAGACCGATCACCCATGCCCAACGATGAGATCTAGCTCTTGGGGCCTAAAACGACGTGCCTATTTTAAAGGCAAATACCCTAGGGTAGAGAAGCGAGAAAATCAGAACGCAGTCGACTCGACCGTCATACGAAGATTCGGATCAATACCGGGATCGGACGAAAGATCAGCCAAAGTAGCCAGAGTTTGGATCGGGGCTAACCTTACCCATTTTTAGTCTAGTTTTACGGCAGTGTTACGACACTATTATACTGGTATAAAGGATGGACACCCAGGCACCTTTATGCCAGTATTATACTGGTATAAAGGAAGGATCCCCAGCAGTGTTACGACACGTTTACACTGCTGTAAAGGAAGGAGCTCAGGCAGTGTTACGACAGTATTATACTGGTATAAACACGAAGGAGCTCCAGCAGTTACCACGCGTTACAATGTGCGTCGATAATAGACCGATCACCTGCACGCAACAATGAGGCCTAGCTCTTGGAACCCAAAACGACGTGCATATTTTGAGGTCGAATACCCTAGGGTACAAGAGCTAGAAAATCAAAAAGCATCCGACGCCACTATCACACGCGCGCTGCAAGAGTTGAACTTGGACTAAATATGGGAAGATTAGCCCATCTTTACACTGGCGTTACACTGGTGTTACACTGGTATTATACTGGCGTTATACCACTATTATACTGGTATAAAGGAAGGAACTCCAGCAGTTCCCACACATGTCAATAGGTGTCGACAATAGACCGATCACCCCTCACCAAACCTGAGTAGCCACATTCTCCACACGCGTCGAAAACCCTCAGCGGCTGGGTCCTGGATCTTCTTAGCAGTTACCCTAACCTAACCACGTAAAACTTCGAGGCGACGAGGCACGAGCTACGCCGCAGGTCCACCGAGTTAGCGCCGGGTTTCAGAGTCGAGGAGGCGGAGCCAGGTCTCCATCTTCGCCAGGTACTCCTCGGGCGTCAGGTAGTCCCTCTCCGACAGGATGACCCTGCGCAGCATGGGCTTAGCTTGGAGTCTACCTGCAGCGTACGCCTTGAGGGTGGCAAGCGACACAAAACCCGGCGCAACGGAGCCCATCGGATATCCCCTGCGTATACTGCCACAGGAAACGGTAAATCCCTAACCGCGAAACTAAGTATGGTGGTACACGCGTGTTGAGGCGGAGGGGATACGGGGAGCAGCAGCAGAGGGCATGGGCCGAGTCAAGGGCGAAGGTCATGGAGGCCCTCTCAGGTGGCTGGACCAGATTCAGCGATCTGAAGAAGACCACGGGGCTCGGAGCCGCGACGCTGACCAGACATCTAAGAGCACTCGTCGCCGACGGGTCCGCCGAGAGGCGCGTCGACACCGAGTCAGGGGCACATCCCCCACCCACTTACTATAGACTCATGCCACCCGGATCAGTAAGAGGCGGGAAGGCGTCGGTCACCCTAAGCGGCTTGACTAGGATTAAGATGGGCGCCTCGAGTCAAAGACCCTCAACTGTGTACGCCGGCAGGCACATACCATTAGACGATGTAACCTCCAGGGAGATCTCGGATATGCTGAGGAAGGCGGAGGATCTCCTCGCGGAGCTCCAGCTCACGCTGGTGCTTGAGGAGAGGCGCAGCAAGTTTGCGAGGCTACTCGTGGGTGTCGTTGGCTTCGAGGAGGTGATGGGGCTGGAGGACCTCGCTGACGTCTTCTTCAGCCTCAATAATAGGTACGAGAGGGCGGGGGTCGCGGGCTCCGCTGGGGAGGAGGCGGAGATCAGGTCGATGGAGGAGGAGTACCTCAAGCGGTACGATATGTCGCATGCGGGGTTGGAGCGTGATGCCCGGGTCTGGGTGTTCATGAACCGTGAGTTTAGGGATACGCCGTTGACGGGTGATGGGTTCGGTGCTTACTGTGAGAGGCGGAGGAGGCTGGAGGACCTCATCGACCCGGAGGATCTGGGTCGTCTTCTGGCTGAGCCGAGTCCGGTGGTCTGTCTGGTCGCGGCTTCTGAGGGTGTACGGGTCGTGTCTGAGAGGTCTAGGGATCGGGATATTTGAGGTGTTATCGATCCCTCTCCGGGAAATCGTTAGAGACAAACACAATTCTTCTTCGTTCATGTGTTGGTTGGGGTGTGATCGTCCTGGTACACTTTTTGGTGTCGACTGGTATGCTTTGGGTAAGCCAAAGCCGATGGAGGACATTATAGCCATCAATTCTTCTCGAGATTTCGTTAGAATTTACCGAGTTTGAAGCATACCACTTTCCTCGAGCCTCGGAAGTGATCACCCGAATGAGACAATATTCTAGTCCCTTATCGGAGAAGAGACTGCACGTGCCCTTTCCATGGATATTGTCAAGCATATCGTACACCTTCGACTGCGGCACACCCGCCTTACACGCCACGTCACCCGTCTTCGACTCGCCTACGGCCAGAAGCGTGAAGTACGCCTTCGCCTCGTAGCCGTTCAAGCTATAGCCGCGCAGTATCTCCACGACCTCCCGCTCCTTCCCGTTCACGATGTTCATGCATACCACCTCTATGGGGTAATTACAGGGGGCCTGCCATCTGCTCTTAGCCGCAGCGACCCTCAGGGCGAAGAGAAGAATGAGCTGGCCGACTAGGAGAAGGTAAGTAATTGAACTGAAAAAAAAATACTATCCTATTCTAGTATAAACTACGTTCATGACAAGAAGAATTTCCAAAGCGCATTTAAAATACGCCTGCTATTCTTCGCGCCTCCACGGCACGTATACTCCTTAGCGATTGTTATTGCTCTTGCTTGGCCGCGTATCCACCAAATTAGTGAATCATCAGAGAAAATGTCCTTTATGTTATTCCTGTCCATGACATAAGATCTTACATTGTGAGAATAGGTAAAGTAGTCAAGGTCTATATCTAGAATAATGTTAGAGGATTTTTTCCTAGGGAAGCCTATGCTCGTTATTATTTCTTTGTTCCTTTTAGGAGCGCTATCAGTGAGAAGCCCTCTGGGTCCACCTAAATCGTCAGGAGAAAGACAGTGAAAAATATTGTGTTTAACAGATCGGGAATCAGTGTAGTCCTTTGGGATGGACGGATCAGGAGATATTATTAAAATGTCATTGACTAAACCCGCTTCCATAGCTGCAAAAATATAGTCATCGTTCCGCCTCCCAAGCTTGTTTTTTGCGAACCTTTCTACTTTTAGTAGGTCGTTAAGGTCTAATTTCAAGGCCTTATCTTTCAATTCAGGAGAAATCTCAGCCAAGTCGTTATGATAGTCCATTGTAACAACGAAAAATCCATCTGAAACGCCAAGTTCTTTTTTCATTTTGCACCAATAGTAAAATGACATCCTATGGTTCTTGAAGAGAAAAAGAGGTATCTGTTTTCCAGGTTCTCCTATGGCCGTCATTTTACTGGCCCTCAATATTCTTATTGCGACTACTTTTATTAAATGATTTGAGCGATGTCAGCGGTATGAAGCCAAACCGGTAAAATCGCCTTCGGCTATTTTCTTGCCGATATCAACCAATTTCTTTTCCAACTCTGAGTTAAGCGCGACGGATCCCTTTTCGTCTCCTTTGGCTTTAACCATGGATAATATCTTCATTTTATGGCCTCTGAAAAATCTGACCAAAGCATCTTCGCAGTGTTGTGTATCTTCTAACTCCTCTCCCCCCACGCATAATCCAAGCGCATATTTGCCTTCCAGTTTACGCGGTTTTACCCTGACGAAAGCATTCGTCCTGTCGATGAAATTTTTCGTCAACGCAGAGACGTTTTTAAAATAATTCGGGCTGCCAACCACGATAATGTTCGCTTCCAATAGCTTTGGATATACTCGTTGCATATTGTCGTCGAGTACGCAATTGCCTCCATTTCCATGGCAGGCGTCGCAACCTGTGCAATAACGTACGTTGAGATCTTTCAATAAAATAATGTCGACTTGCGCTCCCACGTTTTTTGCGGCTTCTAAAACCGTTCTAACCATCCATTCGCTGTTCCCATCAACCCTTAAACTACCGCATATACCTAGTATTTTCATAGGCGAATTCACCTCTTTCAAGATTTACTAACAACGTCTTTTAGATATTCTCCAGGTTCAACCGTATTAAATAGTTTAATATCTAAATTAAAAAATTGAGTTGTTGGTTGTAGAATGTTGGGTTCATGTGGGCGTAGATAACCGAATAGAATGAGCGGGCCGGCCAAGGAATGTAAATTATCGCATTAGGGAGTTTCATCTGCTTAAATTATTATAAGCAGAGAAGTCTAAACCAAAAATATCAAATACCGTAAAGTAAATTAGAGTTCCAATTGGGAAATACTCTGTTAGAAATTATAGGCATAATACTTGCGTTGTTTGTCCTTTGGTTGTTTAGTATTGGTTTTTTCACGGCGCTTAAATTTTATAATAAATAACCCGCTAATTTCGTTAATAATCATCGGGATTTTACTTGTGATAATCGCTAAAATAAGGGAGAGATTTCGATAGAGACTAAGATAGAAGGATGGAAAATACCATATGAAAGGAATCGAGTACGACACTTCCCGGAAAGGCCTCTACGCTGTGCTGAGGGATTGGGAGCTCAAGGCCATGCAGGTCGTCTGGGGCAGCCCCGAAGGCGCGAACAACCGCACCTATGGCTCAAGGTGAACGAGATGCTCGGCGGAAGCTCAATCTCACGCGCGAGCTTCATCAACTTTCTCGAAGCTATGAAGGATATGGGGGTACTCGACGCTGAGGAGCGAACCGGCAAGGACAGCCAACACTTCGTCTACAAGATGGGCACAGACGAGGCTGGGTTCAAGCAATACGTGGCTGAGACGCTGCTCGAAAGCCTGATGCGCGACATCCCGGAAGAGACAAAGATCGCGGTTTCAAGATTTGCCTTGTAAGAACTATCTTTGATTTGAATAACATTTCATTTCCACTAAATTATTAAACCCATACAGTCACTTTGGCTATTTGCTGACCCTCTAATGATCAAGCACGTATTTATCCGAAATTTCAGATCCATCGATACCCTTGATCTAGATCTCTCCAATCTCAACGCGTTCATCGGATACAACAACTCCGGAAAATCAAACATTATGGATGCCCTGAATATCGTAATGGGCGAAAAATGGCCTACAGATCCCTTCGTAGACAGCGATTTCCATAATTACAACCGTAGAAACCCAATCGTCATAGAGGTCAAGTTCGACCAGTCTCTCGTCTGCAATCCCGAATGTCAGGGATTCAGATTGACAGACAACGGCAGGGATAGGCCCGAATATCGGGCCATCGATGACAGAGGAAACGTCTGTCAGAGAGGTTTTTTAAACAACGAGGCGAAGCTCGAAAGGACGCTGCTTTACCTTGGCCTTGACCGTCAGGCCGGCGCGCAGCTCCGGACATCCAGCTGGACCATTTACGGTAAACTCCTGAGGCACTTTGAAAGCACTCTGAATAATCAGTTGCGACAGGACTTCAAATCAGCGATAGATGACAGCTACAGTCGGCATCTGGAACCAATTCTTCGTGACGCCTTAGATAGTATACAACGATACGCCAAGCAACAGACTGGAAAAGAACTTGTATTCAGCTTTAACACGGTAGACCCAATCAACGTTCTGAAAAATGTCAAGCCTTACCTGGTTGAGGGAGGAGGAAGGCATATGGACATCGAAAACGTCGGTTCAGGCGTTCAAAGCGCGGTGTCCATAGCCATAGCTAGGGCATATTCGGAAATCGTCAGAGTTCCTGTGACTATCGCCATCGAGGAACCTGAGCTGTATCTGCATCCGCACGCGTGCCGCCATTTCTACGAGCTTCTGAAGGAGCTGGCGGGCAATTACCTTCAGATAATCTACACTACGCACAGCAGGTGCTTCGTCGATATCAACGATTTTACGAATATCTATCTCGTTAACAAGTCGAATGATGCGACAACGGTAAAGAATGTCAGCACTCTTACTTCGAATCCGAGAAGGAATGATCTTGATATCATATCGAAGACGGACGAGAGTATAAACGAAATCTTCTTCGCTGAAAGTGTGATTCTAGTTGAGGGTTTCAATGATAAACTCGCTTGTCGAGAGGCGTTGAAACGGGAAGGAATCAACATAAACCTGAAGAACATCTCGATTATCGACTCTGGAGGGAAGCGGAATATCAAGTACTTGGCAGACCTCGTCAATTCTTTTGGGATAAAATGCTTCGCCCTGGTCGATGAGGACCAAGGGCGTAACCAGCAGTTAATAGTTGACATTCAGGCGATTATTGGCCCGAACAACGTGAAAGTCCAACGTCCCGACAACCTTGAGGGGATGTTAGGGTTTCCCAGTCACCTATCTAAGGAGCAGGGATTGGTGGACATTCCGAACTGGTTCCAGACTGTAGCTAATGCTACTCCGCAGGTTTATCTCGACATTAAGCAGATGCACTAAGTTTTTTCGAGCTTAAGCATCTTTTCGAAATCGAACAGTATAACGTTCTCTCTCGCAACTAGGGATAACAGTCCTCTCAGACTGATTCGACTCATCCCAAGCCGCCTTGAGCACTTCTTTACCTGCTTCTCGTCCTTCGCGGAGCGCGCGCGAAGGGGTCCATTATTTGCCTTATAGGGCAAAGGGGTATTTAAAACCATTTTACACCAATTTCGGGACAAGCCAGCGCGCGCGCGAGGCTTGTCCAGAGGATGGGTTGGATAGGGGTTAAATCCAGGTTCTCGAATAAGAGTTTGGGAGAACCTACCTCCTTCATCCTATCCTCAAGATGACGTGAGGTAGCTATCCCAATAAGAATAACGAATTATTGAATTCGCCCGCGCGCGAATCGAATTGGTGCAACTCCAGAATGAGCTTAACTACTTAAAGAAAGACTTGAAGGAAACCACATCTCAGTTTGCACAAACCCATATATTCTATAGCAACATAGAAATAGCAATATTGCTAGCGATTGCATTAACGCGCGCGCTAGGACAATAAGAGAGACAAGATAATGTTTGATCTCGCCTGTGTTGATCTCGCATGGTTAGGGGCGAAGAATATCGGTTAGGTCGAATTGCGGACAATTTAAGAAAAAGGGTCAAAGGGCTTAGGGAATATAGAATAGTCTCCGAAGGAGAACCCCTTTCTTCCCTCAATCGTGTTGATGAAACAGGTGTTTACAAATCCGAGTATGAAGATGCCTTGAGGCTCAAAGAACAGCTCGTCTCTAGATTCCAAGGAAAGCCCCTCGAAGAAGCGATTCCAGGAGAGGTCGTATCGAACGATTATAGCGAATGTTACGCAATATCAAGTGAATGCTTCAGACAATTAAGAGTTGAAAATTACGAGAATAGCAAGCGCGCCATACTTTCGAATTTAAAACTACTTAGCGGGATAGGCCCGGTATGGGAGGAGAGACTCAAACGCCAAGGGTATCAGACCATAGAGGACTTGACAAGACATCCTAGATGGGGAAAAACTGCCAATGATTTCTTAGTTCTGATTGAAGCTAAGGATGTCTTTTCTTTACAAAACTGGTTGCGAGGGCGTCTTCCTAAGTCTCACCCATTAGGTCATTATCTAGCTAGTTTCTGTGAAGAGAAGGATCTTGCTATAGTCGATATCGAAACGCTTGGCCTATTCGGAAGGCCTATAATTTTATTCGGCGTAGCTAGGTTGGATAACGATAGGATTTGCATTAATCAGTTACTTTTAAGGGACATTGCTGACGAGCCTGGGGCTCTATGGGAATGTTTATCTCGCCTTAAAGACTCTCCACTCATAACGTTCAATGGAAGGTCTTTTGACCTACCCTATATACAAGAGAGGTCAGCATTTTATAGTGTAATTGCTCCATTAGATGTTCCACATTTTGATGTCCTTCATTTTGCCAGGCGGGCTTTCCATGATGTTCTCCCTAACTGCCGCCTTGAAACAATTGAGGCGTACCTAGGAGTTAAGAGAAAAATGGATCTGCCCAGCGCCATGGTTCCTGAGTTTTACGAATCGTATCTACAGACACGAAACGTTGGACCGCTTGTGGCTATAGTGGAGCATAATAAGCAGGATCTGCTCACCTTGACTTACCTTTTTTCAAAGTTGTATGAGGTCTGGGACACATGATAGAAGAATTCGTTAAAAGTCTAAAGGGGCTGGAATCCTATAAGGGTCAGATTGAGAACATCGAGGTAATTCCATCCCAACAGGCTCGATATGGGAAGCTCGATAGACCTTTGCCCCAAGTTATCCAGGGGTATCTAGACCTAAGAAACATCAGCCTTTTTTCACACCAAGCTGAGGCGATAAACAAGATCAGAAAAGGAAAAAACGTTGTCATAGCGACGCCTACTGCTTCAGGCAAGACCCTGGCTTTCAATATCCCCATATTCGAAGCAATGATGAAGGATGACAAAGCCACTGCATTGTACTTGTATCCAATGAAGGCTCTCGCCAATGATCAGCTTCAGGTACTTCAAAGCATGGAAAAGGAAACTAGGATCAAGGTCAATCCTAATGTCTACGACGGTGATACACCATCGTCTATGCGTCCACATATTCGCGCAAACTCCAGAATCATTGTAAGCAACCCCTATGGAATTCATCAATACCTTCCCTGGCACTATAAGTGGAAGGCCTTTTTCCAGAATCTTAAGTTCATTGTCATCGACGAAGCACATGTCTATCGCGGTGTGTTCGGTTCAAACATGGCGTTTCTCATCAGAAGGATGCTAAGAATATGTGAATATTATGGGTCGAAACCCCAGCTCATTTTGTCCTCTGCAACTATTGCGAACCCCGTAGAGCACTCTAAGAAATTGACAGGAAGAGAGTTCGAAGTCGTTTCAGACGACGGCTCAGAGAGAGGTAGAAAGTTCTTCATTTTCTGGAACCCTCCTTTTATCGACGACGCGAGTTTAGTTCGAAGGTCAACTCATCAAGAAACAAGGGACATATTCGTGCTTAGTGTAACAGCCAAGCTTCAAACTCTTTGCTTTACCGTTTCCCGTAAGATGGCTGAGCTCATAACAGTATGGTCGAGGGAAGTGCTTGGAGGAAGGTCTCCTAGTCTAGTCAATTCCGTCACGTCTTACAGAGCCGGTTACCTTCCATCCGAGAGAAGAGGTATCGAAAGAGCCCTAAGGAACAGGGACTTGCTCGGGGTCGTTTCCACAAATGCTCTGGAGCTTGGTATAGATATTGGCTCATTGGACACTGTAATCATATCCGGGTACCCAGGAACAGTAATCTCTACTTGGCAGCAGGCTGGTCGTACGGGTAGAACTCCCAATGACTCTCTCGTGTTTTTGGTGGCTTTCTCCAATCCTCTGGACCAGTACTTCATGAGGCATCCAAAGGACTTCTTTGGTAGATCACATGAGCACGCTGTGATTGATCTTGAGAACCAGTATATCACAATGGGGCATTTAATGTGCGCTTCTTCTGAGCTACCAGTAACCCCGAAAGATCAACACTATTTCCCAGCACTAGAAAGCGGCCTCAATGCGTTGGAAAAGCAAGGGTTAGTCCATAACACACCCATGGGGCGTGTTTACGCCGGAAGAGCCAGGCCGGTCGAAGTCGTAAACCTGAACAACATATCTGATAAGACTGTGTCCGTCATTAACGATGACAAGATACTCGAAACCATGGATCTGACAAAAGCTTATGAGGAGGTCTATGAGGGCGCTGTGCTCTTGCACCTTGGAGAGACCTATCTCGTAGAGGAATTGGATCTGAAGAATCTCATAGCCAAGGTCAAGCAGATAAATTTGAACTATTACACGGAGCCCAGGAAGGAGATTGAGATAGAGATCAAGAAGTCTCTTGAAGAGAAGGACCTTGGGATAAACTTAGCATTTGGTGAAGTAGATGTTACAGAGTTTTATCTCTATTACGTCAAAAAGACCTATGATGAAATTATTGGAAAGGGCAGCATGGATCTGCCTCCGTTAAAATTCTCTACCATAGGAATGTGGTTCACAGTATCTGCAGAAATCGAGGAAGAAATTGAAGGCCTTGGTCTCGATTTTCAAGGCGGTATACACGCCATCGAACATGCCATGATAGCCATGGCTCCTTTCCATGCCATGTGTGATAGAAGAGATGTTGGAGGCGTCTCGACTCGCTATCACCTAGATACGAGAAAACCAACTATTTTCATATACGATGGCTATGAAGGGGGAATTGGTATTTCAGAGAAGCTGTATGAGCTTTTCGCGGAGCTCACTGCTACCACGTTGAAGCTGATTAGAGATTGCGAATGTAAGGAAGGATGCCCATCTTGCATATACTCACCTAAATGTGGAAATGAAAACGAACCTTTAGATAAGAAAGCAGCGATTATCATTCTTGGAAAATTACTAGAAATCATTGAGCATACGGAGCTGACAAAGTTGAAGGTTTAATTCGTGATATATTGCTTCTAAGCTTTTTCGGGAAGATAGATTTTAGCGTGCCAAAACTTTCGAGTTTGCATTGAATCACAAGCCTAGATAATAGACATCTCCTTTTTTGGGAAGGAGGACATTACTTAGAATATACCGCGGTATACAAATCGCGCGCCAGCGTGTTGCTAAATTCTTGGATTTAACTTTTACATGCAACAAATATTCTGGTTTTGTTTAGAACCATCTGAAGATGGAGAAGCGTGAGGATGTAGCATCCATCCTCTCCCAGCTTGACCTACACGACATAGAGGAGACCCTCAGCCAGCCATACCACACAGCCGGGCCGGGCAGGCCACCTAGGAGCCCATTCGGGATCTTCAAGGCGTTGATGGTTAAGCAGCTGAGAAACATCCCAGCGACAGGGAGCTCTACAGGCGCCTCTGGAACGACGAGGCCCTCAGAGAGATCTGCGACATAGAGGAACATGAGAAGTCCTACCACCCGTCCCAGCTCACCAGGTTCAGGAACAGGGTAGGCCCCGAAAGGCTTGAGGGTATAATGAACAGCCTCCTGGAGGAGCTCGTGGAAGGCAGCCTCGTCAAAGGTGAGAGGCTGACCCTGGACGCCACCTTCCTCAAGGCATGGAGCAGACGTGACCCGGCAGACGACAGCCACGGCCTCTCTGACCCTGATGCCCGGGTGGGCAGGGACGGCAAATCCTATGATCTGGGGTACAAGGCCCACATAGGGGTTGACGCCGACTCAGATATGCCTGTGGCGGTGGTGTCGGCGTCTGCTAATGAGAACGAGAAGAAGCACGCCGAGGAGCTCCTGGATAAGGCGTCCCTGGTCGTTGAAGGGTTCAAGAATGTTGTAGGTGACTCCCAGTACAGCAGTAAACGTGTTAGAGATTCTATCCTAGAGCATGGGGCATTGCCTGTTATTCCTTACATGTCTAATCAGAGGGGTGGTGAAGAGGTGCTCCGGGTTGACAGGTTCTTCAGGGTCAGTGGGCCGGCTGAGGAGAGGAGGATCTACGGGTTGGGGAGGGCCTCTGTGGAGAGGGTTAATTCGAGGCTTGATCTGGTTGGTTTGGGTGGCCTTAAGCTTAGAGGGCTGAGGAACGTTATGGTTCATGTCGTGCTCTGCATCGTTGCAATGTTGCTTGTGGCTGTAGCGGCTCTTAGATTCGGTAGGCCCTGGAAGGCTAGGTCGGTATCGTCATTCTGGTGGTGAGGGAGTTGATTTAAAGATGTAATTTAGCAACACGCTGGCGCGCGCGGAGTAGTTCACCTTTTCTTGATGGCCTTTTTCACTTTTTCAACGGTTTCAGGCGGAATCTTGTCCAATTTGTGGCATATCTTCGCGTGTACTTGGAGCATGGACATCATTTCTTCTTCGCTCGATGCACCCCTGATCTCTAAAGAACAATCCGGTACAACATCTGCGCACTTGTATCCATATTTAGACACAAAGTTCACCAACTTGTATTGTCCCCAATAGGCTAATAAGTTTTTTG
>Ga0315289_10011047_pt1 | contig 12833 bp, 10 predicted proteins | sample YL17G11_40_MG_FD_203452 | JGI IMG/M metagenome (GOLD analysis project Ga0315289, IMG submission 203452) | Sediment microbial communities from Yellowstone Lake, YNP, Wyoming, USA - YL17G11_40 | ecosystem: Environmental > Aquatic > Freshwater > Lake > Sediment | place: USA: Wyoming | collected...
TTAATACCGGAAGACTCCTCGAGGGTCATACCCCCAAAGAGTCTCCCTATAATAAGAAACCATTTACTAATACAAACGCATTAAATCCTTTAATATTGACCCCTCACCCCCTCCCTCTCCCCTTCAAGGGGAGAGGGCTTCGTCGTGAGCTCAGCCGAACGGGAAGGGTGAGGGGAGGCGATCTAAATGTAAAAATTAATTCTGCGTTTGCATCAAATCTCCCTTCTACTTGATAATTTCCTTGTGTTTTTCGGCAATCTCCTTCCGGAAGTAAGAATTTACTTCCTCGATCCTTTTCTTTTCTCCTGCGATCTTGTCGTCGTAGACATTCCCTACAGGGACGTCAAAGAATGATCTTACCCCAGCTGTAAATTGAACGGCCTTTTCCTGGTCCGAACCTGGGGTCCCCTGGACCTTAAATTTTGGAGTTATTGGGTAAAGGCCAAGCCCTGCCAAGAGCTTTTGGCCCTCATCGGCTAAAAGAAACTCAATAAAAGCATGTCCTGCCTTAGGATGGGGGGCACCTTTCAGCACAGCCATTGGCTCAGGAGTCACATAGGCATTCTTTGGGTAGACGAATATGACTTCATATCCAGCTAAAACCTCTGCAAAAGCCATGTAACTCGGTACGGCAAACCCAACAGCGAATTCCCCTTTTCCCACCACGCTGGGAACGTCACGGGAGCGGGCTGTAAAAATGCCAGTATTGGCTGCCAATTTCTTCAACCACTCCCATCCTTTCTCCCAGCCGTGCATTGCGAGAATCACTTCATAGGAAGCGTGGCTTGAGCTTGATCGGTCGGGTGTGCATTGAGCAATATGCCCCTTCAATTTTGGGTTTAGCAGGTCATCCCAATCTTTGATGGTGACGCCTAAACGCTGTAATAGCTTCGACTGGTAAATTAAGCCGTAAGGCTCCAAGGTCGTTCCCACCCAGAATTTCTTCGGGTCTTTTAGAGGGAGGCCTATTGGCTTACCTATGGTTGCTGGAATTTCATCCCACATTTTTTGGGGAACCGTTACTTGGTCCAGGAGACCTTCTTTTGCTAAATTGTCGAAAAGTGTACCTTCACCGCCCCAGAAGACATCAGCCCTGGGTTTGCCTCTCCACTCCAGGATCTGCCCGTAAGCTACCGGCGTTCCTTGAGGCATGGCACTGGTCTTAACGTCGATATTCCATTTCTTCTTCGCATAGTCAGCAAACGCCTTTAACGCTGGATCGTGGACATCTTTAGAGACAGGTGTAATGAGGTAAAACTCATTTTCGACCGCCTGCCCAAATGACATCCCCCCAAAACAGAGAAAACCCATCAATAACACAGTCAACGCAACGATTATCTGTCTCATGCTCATCCCTCCTTTTCTCCTTTCACTGTAAATTTTTTTCTTCTTCCCTTCGATTTTTTCCCATCACCTCCTTCTGAATAAATCTCATAAATTCATTCAAAACAATAATATTAATATATTAGGGCAGTAATAGATGTCAAGACAAATTACCCAGGTTTTGTACTCCTTGACTTTTCATCAGAAATCGATTAGTAATATCTTATTAATTGAATCTCCGAGCCTTCTTCCTAAGTCCTGCTTTGTGGATATGGGAGATGGCCGTTAGGGCGTGGCTGGAAACGGTCATACCTCCCGTGTTTGGAAAGGAGAGGGAATAATCCGAAAGGCCGATATCTCAAACACAGGTATCGGCTATTTTATTATATAGAAAATAAAAGTCTTAGGTTAAAGGGTTAGGGTTAAGATGCCTGTTTTGTGGAGAGGTTATGTCATTGGTCTTTAAATCTTTAGCCTTAACCCTTTGACTCTAAACCAAACTGGCTTCCTAACCCTAACCTAAAGACCATTTTCATCGTTTGTGGTTAACAAATCTGTTATGGAAAATTATAGAGGAAATGAATGAAAGGGTTCTTCCAAGTTCAGACGCCTGATCAACTCTATAAAAAGCTGGATCGTTTCACCCCTCTCTCTCTCGAGGAAGTCACGATCGAGGATTCACTCCACAGGGTTCTTTATGAGGATGTCATTTCTCCTATCAATCTTCCTGAATTTCGACGTTCTACAGTCGATGGGTTTGCCCTCAAAGCAAAAGACACTTACGGAGCCTCTGAAAATAATCCTGCTATTCTGCAGTTCGTCGGGGAGATCCCAATGGGACAGGTCTCTGATATTGAGGTGCGTGAAGGAGAGGCAATAAAGGTGGCCACCGGAGGAATGGTCCCAAAAGGCGCAGATGCCGTTCAAATGGTTGAATTTACCGAATGTATCGACTCATATTCACTTCACGTCTTTAAAACCCTCTCCCCGTTGGAGAATGTGATTCAGATAGGTGAAGACGTCAAGGCAGGAGAGGCGGTTCTTCATAAAGGTCATTTAATCCGACCTCAAGATATAGGCTTAATGGCCGGAATCGGAAAGACTGACTTTTCTGTATTTCGCCGGCCTCGGGTTGCCATCATCTCCTCGGGGGATGAAATCGTCCCCATTGAAAACATTCCTTCCCCTGGAGAGGTCAGAGATATTAATCGCCACACCATCGTTTCAATGGTTAAAGAGATCGGTGGAATTCCCCTCTTTTTGGGCATTGCCAAAGATCGTTTCAACGACCTCAAAGAAAAGATTGAATTAGGCTTAAGAGAATCGGATATGGTGGTGATCACAGGAGGAAGCTCTGTTGGAACATTGGATCTGACAGTAGAAGTCCTACAAGTCTTCCCGGGGACGGAAATCCTTGCCCACGGTGTTTCAATCAGACCCGGGAAACCTACACTCCTTGCGGACATCGATGGAAAACCTTTCCTCGGATTACCAGGACACCCTGTCTCTGCCATGGTCATCTTCCATTTCTTTGGAAAACCCATCCTTAAAATCTTATCGGGTCTATCCAGAGAAGTCATCTGGCACCAGATAAAGGTAAAGGCGAAAGCCAGCCGCAATATCCCTTCTGTTCCAGGAAGGGAGGACTATGTGAGGGTAAAGTTAGAAGAAAAGGATGGGACGCTCTGGGCTCATCCAATCTTCGGAAAGTCTGGAGCAATCTCGAACTTGGTCCATGCCAATGGGTTGATCCGGATTGGTATGAATGAAGAAGGTTTAGAAGAAGGGGAAGAAGCAGAAGTCACACTTCTATAATTTCAAATGTCAAAATCCAAATGACAAATGAATGTCAAAGTTAAAAGTCCAAAAATTTTTGACATTGGGAGTTTGGATTTGATTTGGCATTTGAACTTTGTCATTTGACATTAACGTTTTTATGAAACGTACCATTTACCTAAAGAAAAAGACTCTCGAAGAGGCCAAGGCTATTTCAACTGAGGTGGCGAAACTGATCCATCTCAAACCCGAAACCATCCCTGTGATCCATTCGGTAGGCAGAGTAACGGCAGAACCTTTATTCGCAAAGATCTCGTCCCCTCCCTTTCACTGCGCAGCAATGGATGGAATTGCTGTCAAAGCAGAGAGTACTTATGGAGCAACCGAAGAATCACCAAAGTGTCTCTTCATCGATAAAGAAGCTCTCTTTATCAATACAGGAAACCCTCTTCCACCGGAAATGGATGCGGTCATCATGATCGAAGATGTTCATCTCATCGATTCTGAAAGGCTGGAACTCAGGGAAGCGGCCTACCCCTGGCAACATGTCAGAGCAATCGGCGAGGATATGATTGCCACAGAGATGGTTTTTCCTGAAAATCATAAAATCATGCCCTATGATCTGGGTGCCTTGCTGGCATGTGGTCATCAGCAGATTAAAGTGAAGAAAAAACCAAGAGTACTGATCATCCCAACTGGCTCTGAATTGTTAGATACGGAGCAAACCGATTTGAATCAAAACATTCCTGCTGGCATCATCGAATCCAATTCCTATGTCCTCAGTGGATTGATCATCGAAGATGGAGGAGTCCCTGTCCGCCATCCCATTGTTAAGGACGACCCTCTTAAGATTAAGGAGGCCCTCCTTTCTGATGAAGGGACTGACCTCATTCTTATCATTGCAGGCTCATCCGCAGGTTTAGAAGATTACACCCGTCCGATGATTGAGGAGTCCGGTGAAGTTTTTGTTCATGGTATCTCCATGATGCCTGGAAAACCAACCCTGATAGGTCGATTTAAAGATCGACCCATTATTGGAATACCTGGTTACCCTGTTTCTGCCATCATCGCCTATGAAGAATTGGTCAGGCCCATTCTCTTTCAGTCACTTCATTTGATGAAACCAGATCGGCCTAAGATAAAGGTCCTCCCAACAAGAAAAATCCCTTCTAAATTGGGGACGGAAGAATTTTTGCGCGTGAAGGTGGGGAAAGTTGGAGAGAAATTTTTTGCAACACCATTACCCAGAGGTTCTGGGGTGATCACCTCATTGACTAAGGCTGATGGAATCATCCGGATTCCTATGCTTTCAGAAGGTCTAAATGAGAATGAAATAACTGAGGTTGAACTCTTAAGGCCTGTGGAGGATATTCTAAATACGATTGTCATGGTGGGAAGCCATGACCTCACGCTCGATATTTTAGCCAACCTAATGGGAAAATTCTATCCCCCTATCTTTTTCTCCTCTCACCCTGTGGGGAGTTTGGGGGGAATCCTTGCAATAAAGAATAGGATCTGCCATATGGCCGGCCTCCACCTCCTCGATCCCGAGACAGGGGAGTATAATTTCCCATATCTCCGCCAATATTTAAAAGGAATCGCAGTCAGGGTCATTCACCTCGTCTATAGAGAACAGGGTTTGATTGTTCAACGGGGAAATCCAAAAAAGATCAAAGGATTGAAGGATCTTCTCCGAAAAGATATTGCTTTCATCAACCGTCAAAAAGGGTCAGGGACCCGAATCCTCCTCGATCACACATTGAAGACTCTTCTGCTTGAGCAGAGTCAGATTCAGGGATATGAAAAGGAAGAATACACGCACATGGCAGTGGCCTCGACCGTCGCCAGTGGTATAGTCAATGCCGGGTTGGGAATTCTTCCTGCAGCCAAAGCAATGGATTTAGATTTTATTCCCATCGCAAAGGAACGCTATGATCTCGTCATCCCCTCTATTCATTTTGAAGACGAAAAGGTCCAAAGGGTGATCCAGACCATTCGTTCAAATGAATTTAAAAAGATGGTTTCCCAGATGGGTGGATATGATGTGTCAAAAACAGGAGAAGAATTATTCGAATGATGAATGCAGAATGCAGAATGCGGATTTCGGAATAAATCAGGGCTGAAGGGCTGAGTTACGTAACTCAGCCCTTTAGGGCTGACATGTGAAGAATATGCTATTCGATCCCTACAGACGAAAAATTAATTACCTTCGAATCTCGTTGACAGACCGGTGCAACCTCCGATGCTGCTATTGCATGCCGGAGGAGGGGATTTCACTCATCCCTCATGATGAAATTTTAACCTATGAAGAGCTATTGAGAATTGTTCGTGTCTTTGCGAAAGAAGGAATCTCCAAGGTCAGACTAACCGGAGGAGAACCTTTAGTTAGAAAAGGAATTGCCGATTTCCTCTCCCGATTATCCCAAATTGAAGGCATTGAAGATCTAAGTCTCACTACCAATGGAATCCTTTTAAAGGAATCCGCTCAGAACCTCAAACGTGCCGGTTTAAAAAGAATCAATATTAGCCTCGATTCCCTTCGAAGAGAAAGGTTTTATCAAATCACTCGAAAAGATGAGTATGAACGGGTTTGGGGAGGGATAGAGGAGGCATTAAGAGTGGGGCTTTCTCCAGTCAAAGTTAATATGGTCGCCATCAAGGGACTCAATGATGATGAGATTGAATCCTTTGCTCGATTGACCTTCCATCTTCCTTTGACGATTCGATATATCGAATATATGCCTTCTGGCAATGGAAAGGAGTGGAAAGAGGACGATATTTTGACCATCCCTCAAATCAAAAGCCGTCTGGAGAATATTGGGAAACTAATCCCCATTCCCCCGGATCGATGGGATGGGCCAGCAAAGAGATTTCGAATTGAAGGGGCCGTTGGAGAAATTGGATTGATTGGTCCGGTCAGCAGTCACTTCTGTGACGATTGTAATCGACTTCGACTAACCTCTGATGGTAAGATTAGGACCTGCCTTTTTTCGGATGAGGAGTTTGACGTGAAGGAACTTCTCAGAAAGGGTGGTAGCGATCTTGATTTGAAAGAACGGCTTCTCGTGGCCCTCAGAACAAAGCCCGAAAGACATTCTATCAATACATATCAATTTAAAAAATGCCAGAGGAACATGTCAGCGATTGGAGGATAAAGTAATTTCGGATTGCGGAATGCGGATTTCGGAATGCGCCTGCCTGCCGCAGGCAGGGAATGCGGATTTCGGAATTCCCCTCACCCTTTCCCTCTCCCCCGAGGGGAGAGGGTGGGGTGAGGGGTTGCTATGCTCTACGCGCTCTGCGCTTTGCTTTATTTCATGGGGAGGTAGGAATGGCAAAACTTACTCATTTTGACAAGAAAGGCCAGGCAAAGATGGTCGATGTGAGCAAGAAAACAGAAACCTTGCGGGAGGCGGTGGTTCGAGGCTCTGTTTTCATGAATCCCAAGACTTTTAAAAAAATCATGTCCGGTGATATCGCAAAAGGAGATGTCTTTTCAGTGGCGAGGGTGGCAGGAATTATGGCGGCAAAAAAGACTTCCGAGATCATCCCAATGTGTCACCCCCTTAATCTCTCCCATGTAGAGATCAACTTCTTTCCTTTTGGAAAGGAGGGTCGAATTGATATTGAAGCAAAGATCAGGATTAAAGCCCAAACCGGGGTGGAGATGGAGGGGTTCGTCGCAGTCGCTACCGCAGGTCTCACAATTTACGATATGTGTAAGGCCATTGATCGTGGAATGGTGATTTCCGATATTCATCTTGTTAAAAAAACAGGAGGGAAAAGTGGAACGTACGTAGGGGCGATTCATGAATCGCCCTCAGTAGGGAAAGGTTTCAAACCGTTCCCTACAGGAGTTCGGAGTAGCCGCAACCTTTAGGTTGCGTATCGTCTTGAATGTCTCACAAAGCATAGCGCATAGTGTATAGAGTATGGTGGGTAACTCAGCCCTTTAGGGCTGATGAATCAGGGCTAAAGCCCTGAGATACAAAACGTTATGCGCTCTGCCTGCCTACCGCAGGCAGGCGCTATGCCCTATGCCTATTAAGGAGTGTTGGATGAATAAACCTCAACGCGGTAGAGTTCTTGCAGTCAATATCAGTGATGAAAAGGGGACAAAGAAGACGAATGTTCAGAAGTGTGCCCTGTTGAAAGATTTTGGATTGAAAGGCGATGCCCATGCAGGCCCCTGGCACCGTCAGGTCAGTCTGTTGGCAAACGAGTCAATTGACAAGATGAAGGCGATGGGGTTAAAGGTCGGTTATGGCGATTTCGCTGAAAATATTACGACGGAAGGTGTAGATCTGGTTCATCTCCCCATTGGAACCAATATCCGCATCGGAGGCTCCGTGCTCCTCCGCGTTACACAAATTGGAAAGGAGTGCCACACCCGCTGTGCCATCTACTACCAGGCAGGTGACTGTGTGATGCCCAAAGAAGGAATCTTTGCTGAGGTGTTGAGCGAAGGAGAAGTGAACGTGGGGGATGAAATTATTATCGGATGAACATTTGGAATAGGGAGATGGGGAGATGGGGTGATGGGGTGAAATAAAGGTATCCATATCTATTATTTGCCTCTCCCTATCTCCCGATCCCCCTAACTCCCTATCTATCTACTTTGACCAATTGTGAGGAACGATATGATATTCAAGGTTGCCATTCTTACGATCAGTGATCGAGGTTCCAAAGGCGAACGGGATGATGCAAGTGGTCCCCTTATAAAAGAGATGACAAAAGATTTGCCTTCTGAAGTCATTCATTATGAGGTTATTCCGGATGAGACAGAAAAAATCATCGAAGCCTTAAAAAAGAGTGCTGATCAATTGAAAGCAGATTTAATCCTTACGACAGGAGGAACAGGTTTGAGCCCCCGGGATGTGACACCAGATGCCACATTGAAGGTAATTGAAAAAGAAGTCCCTGGCTTCTCTGAAGCCATGAGGTCCGAAAGCCTTAAAAAAACACCCCATGCAATGATCTCCAGGGCCATTGTGGGAATCCGAGGTTCGAGTTTGATTGTGAATCTACCTGGAAGTCCTAAGGGAGTCAAAGAAAATTTAGAGGTCATCCTGCCAGCCCTCCCCCATGCCCTATCCAAATTAAAAGGCGATCCCTCCGAATGCGCCCAGGAATGAAAGCTCCCCTTAAGCGGCACTCATCATTTGATAAATGATAAAAAGAATGGCCAGCAAAAAATGAGTGGAATTGGTGAGAAGCGGAAATTTATAAATTTTTTGGCGATACCGAAAGAACTGGCATTCTCTCTTCAATTTGTAGTTGCGCCACATGACAAGTGTCCAACCAACTTGCGCTTAACACTTCCACCTATCTTTAGGCAAGGCATGCCATAGGAATTGAAGATTTCCGTTAGAAACCATCATGTCCGTCAGATATGTATGAAAATCAAATCCAAACATTTTCGATGGTTGAAAAACTGAAGGTTTATAGCAGATATGTGCACTTTTTGCCCGAATGTCCGAACCACTGAGGAATTCAACAATTTCATGAAACAAAATGGGTTTGGAGTAATCTATCGGTCTTCGAAAGATGTTGGAAAGTTTCTTGAAGAGACAGACAGAACGATGGGACAGCTGATGAAGGAGGCTGGTATAATAAAATAGAGGGCTTCTCTTTTGGTTCAACCTCCTGTCATAAGAGTTGGCAAATATTCAATCAGAGCGGACTCGAAAAGTCCGCCCTGATTATTTTTTCAAATATTTCTTGGGAAACTCGACACGAACGCTAATGTCGGTTGGACAATTACAGGCCTGATTCAGTCTTACATCCCCCGCTATACTGATCAGCATATAAGCTTCTTCTTTTGAGATCCTTTTTAGCTCCATTAATCTTGCAATCATCTCTTCTACAGCGATCCTAGCTGCCTTATAAAAGTCACTACCGGTGCCCATAGTGATGATAAATTGATTTGTATCAATATACGGATAATTAAGATACATATTTTTCACTAGGTCAATTTTTACTTTTACCTTCGCGCAGATCTCTACTCCCGTTCCTGTAGCTTCAGCATCTCCCATTCCTGCGTGAACATCTCCTATGTAAACAAATGCCCCATCGACGAAAACCGGCAAGAAAACCGTAGCTCCAGGTGCGATGCGCTTATTATCTATATTCCCACCCCAATTCCCTACCATCGAAGTTGAAGGGATATCCTTTTGAGGAGCCGTACCTAAAACACCAACCATTGGTTTGATCGGTAATCGAATATTCCGGGAAAAATGAAGATATCCATTTTTAACAGGTACAATCTTTGCAATAGGTTTGGATACCATGTCATCTATAATACCGAAATCAGGCTTTACGAGAACAAAGCCCTGACTGTCCAGTGAAATATCCTCTATTTTTACAGACACTGCATCTCCTGGTTGTGCTCCCATAACTTTTATGGGGCCTGTAGCAGGATTAACCTTTGGTACAGGACTTGAGAAATCAGGGGTTGTCCAATGAACATCCTCTTTCTTCCTCAATTTACCACATCGAGCATCTAACGTTTCGACGATGAGGTGTTCAGGAGGTCTTATTATAATGGCTGGTGCATGATTACGATCAAAATTAAAAACAATATTCTGGTTAGTTAAGATCTTCATGCTAGCTCCCAATCTTTTCTAAAAAACCAGATGGCCGAAACAATTCCAACCAGTGGATCCTCTTTTTTTCTTCATTATGAGAAAACGGCTCAGGAAAAACTAAAAAGGAAGGGATGAGCCATCCATTAGATAACCTGCTCAAGCCCAAATCCAGAACGACTTTTTGTGAAAATAGAAGATAAGAACTCACTTTTGAGTGAGTTGAATATACGAAAAAATAAGTTGTATGTCAAGCAAAAAGACCACAAGATATTGAAGGAAGGGTTTAGGCCAATATTTGAAATAACCAAATGAAATCTCGTATCATCATCGAAAATAGAACTTCGTTTCCTTATATCTAGCTATTTTCTGTTCCAAACTCAGAGTAACAATTTCGTAGCAAGGTCACCATAGGTGACTCCAAAACAAGAAAGGGGGCCACTTTGACCTTGCCTGTGATATTTGGCAATTGAATATAGATTTAATTTTTAGGGTCTTCTTGAGTCCAACAAGTTAGATTTGAATTTGTTACCCACATCATTTTTAATTTTTGTTTCTCCCCTCACTCTTCTCCTCTCCCTATAGAGGAGAGGGATGGGGTAATAGATCGTCACTAATAATGACAAAGTAAAAATCAAGAATTGTCATCTTCAACAGCTTTGACAAGATTTTCGTAAATGCCCGGCACACTAAAGTGCACTCGGTTCCAAGAAGGGATCAAAGGACTATCGTTCTGTTTCTTGCCCTCCTCCCATGCCTCAAGGAGAAAGTCCCGAAAACATCGGGCTGTGAGTTCTTCTTGGTATCGGTCATAGACGAGACCGTTCGATTCCGAATCATCACTGTACCATTTAATAAATCTGAGACTGTTTTGATAGTAAGTGTGTCTTATCATGTCAACGTATGTATCATCCAGAGCTAAACCATGAGAACGCAGGTAAAAGAGATAAAATTTGGCAATATCCACCACCATTCGATGAAGGCCTTTTCCCTTATCCTCTGGCGACAGGTCCTGGTGTTTATGCTCGTAGTTAGTAAGAAGTTCAACCTGAGCAATTTTGCGAGGGATAGCACGGTTGTAAACCTCGGACAGCATGGATACTTCCAGTCCCCAGTCATACGCAATATTCAAAGTGCTTCCCAATTTGGATGAAATGCTGAACTCCCCCGCCAAGGGATAGTAGAAGGACCGATGAAAACTGAAAAATCGTCCCAATTCCTTGTTCCCATTGGAGTACATGATGTCTTTCATGGTATCCACAAAAGGCAAGACAAAAAGTCTTGTCACTCGTCCCTTCATGGCTCGGTCGGTTGGAGATACTCGGGCGTAATATCCCTTGCAAAACTCAAAACCTTTGTCAGGATTTGCGACAGGTTCGATGAGCCGCGCTATAAGGATGCGATCGTAAGTTAGGATATCGCTGTCGTGGAGGACGATCACATCTGATTCTTTGCCGCCCAAAAGATAACCGAGCGCAATCCACACAGACTGCCCTTTACCCCTGAGGCCTGGGTACAAGCCTCTACTCTGTATTTGACTGAAAATGTTTTGAATCCTCGGTCCATCCACCCACACCACCTTGACCTCACGGTTCCGTGAATGAAATCGAGCGAAAAACTCCCTGGCCTCCATAAACTGTTTCTCCCCCGCTACATCTCCTAAAGCGACAACCACTTTGTTCAGATAGTTGACCTTCTGAATCTCAGCCACAATCCGATCGAGAGCTTCATCCTTCTTGATTTCAGCAAACAGACAAGGGAGGATGAGGCTGATCCCACAACTTTGGGCATATTCCCTCAATTTGCTTTCCATCAAATTAAGATAATCCTGAGGACCATGCAGATCATGAAGGGCGTGAATGTTGGTAATGATGCCATCCTGAAAAAAACTGGACATAGGGTTCACTTCTTCATAAGGAGGTTTGACAGGACTCCCCGATCAGGCATCAGGAGCGTTCGGCTCTTATGCTGGAAATGTTTGTCCAGCAGCCTCCGGATCTTACCGAGGGAAGGAGGGGGCTGATCTTTCTTCGTCCCGTAATATTCACGATACGTCAAAATACCTTTTTCATCGGGAGCATAGATGATAACGAAGGGAGTCACTCCAACAGCCGAACTTCGAAAAGTATTCGGGTCTCCCCCCGCCATGTCACCGAATACTCGTTCGTGGAATTTCAAATGAGGCGCCTCAAGATTCACAATGGCAAAATGGATATCCCGATAGTCTCGGGCGAGATCCCTGAACCCTTCGATCTCACGCCGGCACCGTCTGCAGATTACCGTGGCCGTAAAGATGACAAGTCCGGTGTTATCCACAGGTGTATTCGGAAGCAGAGAAGAAAAGTTTTCATTACGCATGATGAAAAAATTTCCGTATATTTTTCCGATGTTATAGCACTCAGTTTCGAGCCCGTATCGCTCATAAAAGGTCATCGATAGAGAGATCGCCTTTTCAATAGCTTCTTCAATGTTGACTGTTCGATCCGACGAATGGAGGATTAGCTCTTCTCCTATCTTAAGAGTTTCTCCTGTTTGGGCTGCCTGCCTGATGGTCTTAGGGTCGAGGAAACATTCATTTCCGGATTGATCTGTCAGAACAGTTTTAAACCCTGACATGATGAGGCGCTTATTAATCTGGGCTAACTGAATCTGGCTGAAGGAATCACCGGCGTAACAGCTTATGCCTTGGTCTTTATCCTTTATCCTGGTCCCATAATGCACCTCATATTGTGCAGAACCTATCGGATAAATGGTAACACTGTTTATTTCATCCTCAACGCTTCCAACACATCTGAATTCAATTCCTTTGTAAAACTCTCCCTGGTCTTCAGGGGTTCCATCGGCTCGACAACGCACCGCTCCAGAAAGGCCCGTAAATAACAGAGCGGAGTTGAATTGACTATGCAAGGTTAGGTCAGACCGTCTCTGGATCTCGACCGCTTTAGAGCGGAGTATCTGAAGACGTTCCTCAGCGTGAATAAATAAACCATGCGTTTCATGATCAACTGGTTTTAGACTTTTCGAAATAGGATCATCGAACTTGCCACCTTGATCCCAGAATAATGTATTTTCGATCTCTTTATCCGAGTGAATAGAACGCTGCACCAACTCAATATTTCCAAGGGTTACATTATTCTCCAAAGAACGACG
>Ga0315289_10011049_pt1 | contig 12831 bp, 7 predicted proteins | sample YL17G11_40_MG_FD_203452 | JGI IMG/M metagenome (GOLD analysis project Ga0315289, IMG submission 203452) | Sediment microbial communities from Yellowstone Lake, YNP, Wyoming, USA - YL17G11_40 | ecosystem: Environmental > Aquatic > Freshwater > Lake > Sediment | place: USA: Wyoming | collected...
CATGGCACCACGGTGAGCCAATTCATCACCAATTCGTGCGTCGGTCATGGTTGGCAGATGTGGGCCGTGTTGTTCCGTGGAACCAACAGCAACAACTACGGCGGTGTATCCTCGTTCTACGGCAGATTTGATGTCAGGCCATGTCATCTCCGCCATGCGGATGCTTTTTACGGAGTCTACTGCTTTTGATTGCATTTCCTCGTTGTTGGAGATGTTTGGTTGTGACCTGAGCGTTTGCGCCGTGCATAAATAAAGAGAAATAACAATGGCATAGCATAGATACATTCTAAGTTTGTGAGATGATTCCCTTTTCATTTTGTTCTCCTTTCTTAATCCCTTCGATTTTGCTTCCTCGATTACATTCGCTTTTCAGGGCTCCGTCCGCTGCATCTGGGTGTTCGACTGCTCGCACGCTAGTCCTGCCGTGTCCAGAGTATTCGAAAGACTCGCGTTTGTCCCTGGAACGCAATGGGCTCGCTGCTCAGCGTGAGCTGGTCACCTTGAAGAACGATAGCGCGCCGCTGCTCGGTTCCGACCCAATTGGGAAATAGACTACCCGTGAGGTGATGCGTGACTGTCTGTGTGCTGTCGTCGACGGAGTAGGTGCCGAAGTACGCGATGTACCCGCTGACGGCCGCCGTCAACTCGGCCAACGTTCCGTTGGCCTGATCTCCCGACGCAAAGCGCGGCCGATTGCCCTGCATGATCTGGACTGCCATGTAGCCTGCGTCGTCGTAGACGATCAGGCCGGAGACATCGCGTCCCAGCGGATACTGGATCGCTTCGCCACTCACGACCTCTACCGAGAGCAGAGTCCAGTGGCCGACGAGTTGAGCCCGCAAGGGCCGCGCGGCGTCGGCACCGGCGTGTCGGTATCCCGCGGCGACGAACGACAAAGCCAAGAGAACCTTCGCGAGATTTCGCACCGCTTCTCTCCTATCTGTCGAACTACTAGTATACAGAACTACGTATCTGGATAAACACAACGAGCTCTGCTGCGTATCATACTGATGTTTTTGTGAGCCAGCTGGATTCTACTGCAGTTCAGCGCATTGTACAAGCTTCCTTCTGCTGCCGCCACATTAGACTGCGCGTGTTTGCTACGTCTTGAAATAATAACTGCGAAGATTAGAAAGGAACCATACGAGTAACTGCGCTTGCCACGCCATTGATCCATAGCTGCAGTTTGAGGCGTTTGACTTACGTGCGGAGTGTAGAATTGGCGTACCCAACGGGACGCAGTTAGAACCTTTCTGCTACAAATACAGAAGTTGACAGCTTAGGTCAATCGGAAAACAGGTCTCGGCATCCTGGTGGCAAGTCAGCTCAAGACACAAGAACTTGAGGGCAACGGCACGTCTGAGCTTCACATCCTCGTCTTAGTAGACGACGCCCATCCAGCCCTCACCGAGCTTCTCGAGGATCGTGTAATGGGACATGGTTCGACCGATCATTGCTTCTCCATCTTCTCCACGAGTATCCTCTGCTCGTCCACCTTTGCTTTCACATCTTCCATCATATGTTTGAACCTTTCCTCACTACGAATATTCTCAAAAAGAGGGTCATTCGGCCCCAACCGATAATCTCTCCATCCCGCATCGATGGCTCTTTGCAGCCAGAGGTAGGCTTCATCTCGATTGCCTTGGATTGCTGAGATCGCCGCATTGTCATAACTCACAACATACCGTTCACTACCCTGTCTCAATAGTTCATTGTTCTCTCTCATTCCTTCGCGGAAAAGCTCTCTTGCTCTGTCTCGCTCTCCGCTTTTCCACAAGAGAAAGCCCAAGTCGGTTGTGATTGATCTGTATGTCCAGTCCAGCATTCGGTTTGAACTCAGCTCGGACACTCTTTCATAGTAGTGCCTGGCTTCCGCATAATCACCCGAAAAGAGTCTTGCCGTGGCAGCATAACTAAGTGCAATGAGGTTTTCCGGGTCGTTCAAGAGAACATTTTGAGCGCTTTCCAACGCCAATCTGTAATTCGAACGCGACAGATAGGAGGAACTCAACGTCGCCTGGGCAATTGTGAAATCAGGTTGATTATCCAGTGCTCTCTTGAACCATCGTTCCGCTTGTGCCGTATCACATATTATATCGTAAACGACTCCGTAACCGACGTAATCCCAAGCAAGAAGATACCTATGAAGTTCAGATTTCCTGAACCAATAGAATGCACTATCGAGCTTTCCGCGCGCAATATAGTTGAAGCCGATATTTGCCATGGATCCGGCATATTTTGGGTCTAATTCGACTGCCTTGAGATACGCTTCCGTTGAATTTTGCAGGAGCCCTTTTGCGCTGTATCCGAGTCCCAGAGATTTGAATGCTTCTGGCATCCTTGGATCAAGGGACAGCGCTTTCTTGCTCATCGCGATCGAAGAGTCGGCCCATCCCAGAGCAAAGCCGAATTTCAACCTCTTCTGTCCATAGGCATCACCGAGGCCCGCATATGCAAAAGCATAATTGGGGTCGAATTCGAGTGCCTTCCTGAAGAGCTTGATTGCATTTTCATTGGCCTGCTTGTTGTAGCGGCCATAATAGTCGCGTCCCTTCAGGTAATAATCATAGGCAGCCGGGTTGTCAGTAGGCTTCTTCGCGATCATCTCGTTCTCTATCGGCGTCAATTTCGCCTCGAGTGCGACTGCAATCTTCTGTGCGACATCACTCTGAATCGCGAAGATGTTTGTCATCTCCTCATCGTACGTATCTGCCCAGATATGCCCCTCGCCGACTGCATCGATCAATTGCGCCACGATCCGCACTTGGCCTCCCGAGCGTCGAACGCTTCCTTCGAGGATGGTCGCGACGCCAAGCTCTCTGCCAATATCCTTGATGCTCTTGCCGCTGTTCTTGTACTGCATGACGGACTGCTGGGAAATCACTTTCAAGTCAGCGATCTTTGAGAGTTGTGCGCGAATATCCTCTGCAATTCCATCGCTGAAGTATTCATCTTCTTTGCTGTCACTCATATTCTTGAAGGGAATGACGGCTATGGATTTCATATCCCGCTTTGTTTCGCGCGCTGGCATTCTGATGAGGATGATGGCGATGATCGCGACGAGGAGGAGAGAAGGGGCTACCCAGTACCACCATCTTATTCTTCTGAATGGCCTCTGCTGCATCGGTGTGACAGATTGCTTCGCCTGGCTCTCGATGCCGAGCGTTCGCTGGAGGTGGCGAAGATCGGCGAGGAGATCCACAGCGGTTTGGTAGCGCTCGCCCGGGTTCTTCTCGAGGCACTTCGTGACGATGCGCTCGAGGTCCATCGGCACGCCGGTGCGCAGGCTTGTGATTGGGTCGGGAGCACCGTTCAAGATCTGGTAAATGAGCGCCTGCTCGTACTCCCCCCTGAAGGGAAGCCGCCCCGTCAGCATCTCGTAGAGCACGACTCCGAGCGACCAGATATCGGTCAGGCTATCGGCGTTCTCGCCGCGCGCCTGCTCGGGAGACATGTACCCCGCCGTGCCGAGCGTCGTCCCCTCCCGCGTGACCATCGTTCTGCCGGGGAGCTTCGCGAGACCAAAGTCCATGACCTTCAGCTGGCCGGATACAGTCAGCATGACGTTGGCGCTCTTGATATCTCGATGGACGATCCCCTTTTCGTGAGCCGCCTGCAGCCCCTGCGCAATGTGAACGGCGATCTCGAGAGCCTCTTCGAGCTTGAGCGGTCCACGCTCGATCTTGTCTGTCAGACGTTCGCCATCGATGTATGCCATTGCTATGAAGGCGTGATTCTCGGCTTCATCTATCTCGTAGATGGTGCAAATGTCCGGATGGTCGAGCGCGGCGGCGGCCTGCGCTTCGTGAACAAAGCGCTCCCGTGCGGCCGGATCGCGAGTGAACTCAGGCGGCAGGAACTTGAGCGCGACGGTGCGCTTGAGCTTAGTGTCCTCGGCCTTGTACACAACTCCCATTCCGCCCTCGCCGAGCTTTTCGACGATTCGGTAATGGGAGATGGTTTTACCGATCATGAGCTCTTCCTTGAATGATCTGACTTCTTGCTGCCACAGCCAAAGCCGCATGTTCATTTTAGAACGAGCGCCTCAGGGGTTCAAGCAGTATCGCATCCGATGAAGGTTCAGGCGAGCTTCAGGCCGGGATGGAATAACCTGCACAGATGAGAATTCAAACGAAATTGGCGTCCCCAACGGGATTTGAACCCGTGTCGCCGCCGTGAAAGGGCGGTGTCCTGATCCGGGCTAGACGATGGGGACGCCTATGGAATGGAGGGAATGTAATAGCCGAGAACCCATGCGTCAACCTGAAAAGACGCCCTTGGGCCGCGAGATGGAGCGAATGACGCCGATAACCCTGCCAATCACCGTGCAGTCGGGTGAAACATCGTCCGAGAGAACGATCGGGCGGTATTTCCGGTTCGCGGGCTGCAGCATGACGCGCGCACCCGAGCGGACGTAGCGCTTGACCGTCGCTTCACCGTCGACGAGGGCGACGACGAGGCTCCCGCTCTCGCACGTCTCGACCTTCCGAACAACGATAAGATCGCCTGGGACGATATGATCGTCGATCATGCTGTCCCCCTTGACCTCGAGAATAAAATCCCCCCGCTCCCCGAACAACGAATCATCGAGAACGAGGGTCCGATCGATTTCTCCGGCGGGAGGTTCGGGGCGCCCGGCCGATATGTTGCCGGCGACCGTGTAGGCCGCCGTTCCGTGCGGGGCGCGCTCCCCGCCCCCGGAATCCTCGAATCCGCTGCCGATCTCGATCGCGCGCGGGCTCCCCGGCGCGCGCTTGATGTACCCCTTTCGTTCGAGCGCCTTGAGATGATCCACGACACCGCGATTGGATTTCAAATGGAACCCATCGCGTATCTCCCGGATCGTGGGCGGATACCCGTGCTCCCGCGCGTACCGCCGGACAAATTCAAATACGCTCTGCTGTCGTTTGGTCAGCTCTTTCATGCGCCGCTCAATCCCCCTCGGCGAATCACGCCCCGCGCTTCTTCGCGGAACGATCGTCCACACCCGAATCGAAAAGCGATATCTGCTTCGGCGAATCCTTTTTTCGTCGTGCCCCCGGCGCGCGCGATTCCGCGGCGGCGGCCAGGCCGGTCCCGGATGCTCCCCCGTAATGAGACCGCACGATCTCCCCGAGCTCTTCGCGGGATTCGCCCGCTTCATCGAAGGCGCCGGCCCCGACGAGATCGAGCGCTGCCCGAACTGGAATGCGTGAACCCATGCGCTCGAGAAAATCGCCCAGGGAGGAGAAATCTCCCCCGCGAGAGCGATCCGCCCGGATCGCCTCCCACTCCGGCTTCTCGAGGGAAACAACCGTCGCGAGCGGCGCGCGGATGCGCCCGTTTTCGAGCGTGTAGGCTGCCTCTTCCGTCTTGATCCCGGCCGGAAAAACGGGAACCCCCCGCTCCTTTAGATAGTCGAGGTACCGGGCCCGCCGCTCCTTCACGTCGATGTTGCTGTTGAGGAGAGCCGTAAAATAGCGCTCGAAAAGGTGCGCCTTGAGAAACGCGGTGCGGTAGCTCACCGATGCCTGGGCGCAGCTCAGAGCCTTGCTGTGCGTGAAAGCGATGTTATGGAGAAGGAAATCGAATACGCGCTGCGCGTCCTCCTCGTTGAGGCCGGCGTCCATGGCGCCTCGCATGAACGCGAGGCGCGCGGATACGAGCTCCCCCGAGTCCCTGCTCCAGAGCGCCCGTTCGACGACGATCGCCTCCGGACCTCGAAGGCCGGCCGCCTCAGCGAGTATCTCGCGCACCTGCTCCCGGTAGAGAAGCACGCCCCTTGTTCCCGCGAGCACGGGCGCCAGCGACGGGTGCGGCAGATACACCTTGCCCTTCTTCCCGGCGTTCTCGAGATAGCGCTCCCAGAGCCCTCCGTCCATCGGGCCGGGCCGGTAGAGCGAGATCACGTTGACGAGCTCGTCGAACGTCGAGGGTTTGATCCGCGCGAGATGGTCGCGCATCCCCTGGCTTTCGAGCAGGTAGACACCCTCCGTGTCCCCCGAAGAGAGGACCGCGAATACGTGCGGGTCGTCGAGGGAATCGGGCGTCCACCGTATCCGCTCGGAGCCCCCGAAAAGACGGAGCGCCTGACAAAGGGCACTCTCATTCTGTACCCCCTCGATCGTCTTCTCGAGCGCCGAGAGAAAATGGGAATGCTGGATCCCGACGGCCCATCCCCCCGCCTCTTCGATCGCCGCGCTCCCGAGCTGCGCGAAGCGCTCCCCTCCCGCACCTTCAACGGCTGAATAGAGCCCCTCGAGCTCCGACGGCACGATAACGAGCTTCGATGTATCGAGGGTGAAGTGATGGCACTTCCCCTGCAACGCGTACGCGGCGTGCAGAATGGTCTTGGCGCGCGGTTCGTCGCTGTAGAGCCGCTGGGCGGCCGGTGATCCATCGAGGAGCGCGGCAAGGCTCCCGTGACGCCGCTCGAAGGCGAGGATCCGCGAAATCTCGTCGCGCAGCTCGTGTGGTGCCTCGAGCGCTTCGGCCGCCTCCTTCGCAATGGTCATGACCGACATCTCTTCCCGCGTGACCTTGAACAGCGGCGTCGATGCGGGAAGGAGCGCTTTGACAATCCCGATGAACCGCTCCTTCCGTTCCTCCGAGAGGATGAGATCTATGGACGGAATCGAGCCGCGTTTTGCGGGAGAAAAAGACTCGAAGACGAGATCGTGGTCGACGGGATTGAGCGGAGTGATCTCGAGAAGGTGCGCGACGAGACTCTCGAGAAGGTCTCCCCCCATGAGCTCGAGCCCGATCCCGTGCTCCACGGCCGTTGTGAACAGCTCTCTCAGGAATATGAGGAATTCGGAAACGCGCTCTTCCCGGGCGGCCGCGAGCTCACGTTCCATGAGGCGCATGAGGTGCGAGCGTTCGTCCGCGGGGCGCGCGTGGAAGGTAAGGAGAAAGCGCCGCCGGCACATATCGACGAGCGCCTCCTGCGGGTTCGGAGCGGTCCAGAATGAGATTCTACCCGAACGCGAGAGATCGACCGTGCAGCGCTCGGCGATCTCACCCGAGCTATCGAGCGCATCCCGCGCGTCTTTGAAGAACGGCAGGAGATCCTTCTCTCTCTTGAGAAAATGCTCCTGAACGGACGCGTCCCCTTCTCCTTCGCCCCTTTTCCGGTTGATACGGCGCGCGATGCGGTAATACTCGGCATCCTCCTTCTGCAGATAGCGGTCGTTGTTCGTTATAACGAGCGGGACGCGCACTTTCGCCGAAAGAATCCTCAGGTGATCGGCGACGAGCGACTCCTCCGGCTCGTTGTGATTCATGATCTCCAGAAACACGTTCGAGGCGCCGAAAAGAGACACGAGCTTCATGACGGCCTCCCGCGCGCGGGCGAGGTTTCCGTGAAGAATCGACTGGGCCGCCTCCCCTTTGAGGCAGCCGGTGAGAACGATGAGCCCGGCGGAGTGGCTTTCGAGATCCTCGATCGCGACGTGCGGCTCCCGATCCCTCGCCGAATGCCGGGACACGATGGCGCACAGATTCCGGTATCCCCGCTCATCCTCGGCGAGAACGGTCAGGTGGTAGATGCCCTGCGCGGCGACGAGGGACGCGTGCTGTATCTCGGCTCCCAGAACCGGCTTGATCCCCGCTTTCCGCGCCTCCCTGAAGAACTCGAAATGGCCGTACGTCGACCGGTGGTCCGTCAACGCCAGAGCCGGGAAGCCCTGGAATACGGCCCGCGAAACGAGCTCGCGAGCGGTCATCATCCCGTCCGGACCGCTATCGATGCTGTGGACATGAAGCGGAACATACGACACGCCGAAACGCTCCCGTAAAAGCCCCGAATGAGAGTACCAGACATACGTGTAGCATGCAAGGGCATTATTTTCCGCTTCCTTCGATTCCACACACGCACGCCGGCGACGTCGCTAAACTATTTGAATACCGGTACGCGTTGCGATAGAATGGCCCCGCAATCACGCATTGATGAACATCCGGCTCAGATGATCTCCCGCCGGACGACGGCGGGAGTTTCGGGGGAATCCACCATGGCCGATAAATCAAAGAACACCGATACCGATCGCATCGAAAAAGAAAATGCGCGGCTCAAGACCGCCGTCGAGGAGCTCTCCATCCTCAACGATATCGCGACCGCCGTGAGCTCCGCCTCTTCCCTCGAGCAAACAATCGAGCTCATCGTCCACAAGTGCATCAAGCATCTCAAGGTTGAGCAGGCGACGATCACGCTGCTCGACGCGAGGCGTGGGGAGACGCCGTTCCGCACGATCATTCGAGGGGCGGACACGTCGAGCGAGATACTCCCCTACCGCCTTGACGCCGAGCTCACCGGCTGGATGCTCAAGAACCAGAAACCGCTCGTCATCAACGATATCGCATGCGACGATCGTTTCACGATCAAGGATCGGGATACGTGCCTCGTCCGCTCGGTATTGAGCGTTCCCCTCATGCTCAAGGGGCGCACGATCGGACTCCTCAGCGTGTTCAACAAGCGAACCGACAGGGGGTTCACCGACACTGACGCGCGCCTCCTCGGGATCATCGCAACGCAATCGGCTCAGGTCATCGAGCACGCGCGCCTCTTCGTGGAAGAGCAGACGCTCAAGCTCATGCAGGAGGAGATGAAGCTCGCGTACAAGATCCAGATGGACCTCCTCCCGAAAGAACCGCCCCGGTTGAGCGGATATGATATCGCAGGAGTCAGCATCCCGGCCAAGGCGGTCGGCGGCGACTATTTCGATTTTGTCCCTCTGAGCGAACGGACGATCGCCTTCTGCCTCGGGGATGTTTCAGGCAAAGGAATGCCCGCCGCGCTCCTCATGGCGAATCTGCAGGCAACACTGCGCGGGCAGATCATGATCGACGCCTCCCCGAAAACCTGCCTCAATCGGACGAACGCGCTGATCTACCGGAGCACCGATGCGGAGAAATTCGTTACGCTCTTCTATGGAATCCTCGATGGAGGTACGCATGAGCTCACGTATTCCAACGCGGGGCACAACTACCCCCTTCTCCTCAAGGCCGGTGAGATACCGGTGCGCCTCGAGCTCGGCGGACTCATTCTCGGCTGTCTCGAGGACTATTCGTACACGGAGGGCGCCATCCGCCTCGATGCGGGGGACGCGCTCTTAGTCTACTCGGACGGCATCACGGAATCGATCAACGGCAATGAGGAGGAGTTCGGAGAAGCAAAGCTCGCCGATATTCTCCGGAGAAACAGCGCGGACACCGCAACCCAGCTCATCGACCGGATCGTGAGCGCCGTGCGCGCGCACGCCGGCGAATCATCGCAGATGGACGACATGACGCTCCTCGTCATCAGGAGAGTCGCGTAGCGGCGCTCGATCTTCAAACCGAGGGTGACGGATGATTTCAAAATGGCGCAAGGCGCTCTACGCCGTTCTCGAAACGCCGACCGGCACAACCGCAAGCAGAATCGTCGACTCGTTTCTCATCGCGCTGATCGTGTTGAACGTCGTCGCGGTCATGCTTCACACCGTGCTGAGCCTCGCCGCGCACTACGGCCGCCTCTTCTGGCTCTTCGAACATTTTTCCGTCGCCGTTTTCACGATCGAATACGTTCTCCGAATGTGGCTCTGCACGGAGAACTCATCGTACCGGCATCCGCTCTCGGGCAGGATAAAATACTTCTTCACACCGTTTGCGATCATCGATCTCATCGCTATCGCGCCGCTCTACCTTCCCATGCTCATACCCGTCGACCTGATCTTCCTCAGGGCGCTGCGCCTTGTCAGGCTCCTGCGGCTCCTGAAGCTCGGGCGATATTCCGAATCGATCAAGCTGATGGGCTCGGCTCTGAAATCGAAGAAGGAGGAGATCTCCGTCGCCATCGGGATGTCGTTGATCCTCCTTATCATCGCCTCGGCACTCATGTATTTCATCGAGAATTCCGCGCAGCCCGAGGCATTTTCGAGCATACCCGCCGCGATGTGGTGGGGCGTGATGACGATGACGACTGTCGGTTACGGCGACGTGTATCCCGTGACGCCCGCCGGAAAGGTGCTCGCAGGGATCATTGCGCTTCTCGGCATCAGCCTCTTTATCCTGCCCGCCGGCATCATCGCCGCGGGCTACGCGGCGGAGATGCAAAGAAAGAAGGACGCGAGCCTCGTGTGCCCGAAGTGCGGACACATTATCGTGACCTTTCCCGGAAAGACCGGGGAGAATCCGGACTCGAGGGGAGATATCGTATGACGAATGGCAGATCGCTCCTCATCGGAACCGTCATCGTTGCGGCGCTCGTGCTTGCCTACTATGGGCTCGGCCACAACCCGCCGTCCCGCGAAATCGCCCCGGGTGCCGCCGATACGTCGCGCGGTCGCCAAACCCTTCCAACCGCCGGAAATGCCTCCGTGATCAGAGGCATGACGGCCGAGGACGCCGCCGAGCACATGTTGACCGCCGACGAGCTCGCCGCTTTCTTCGAGCGCGGCTCTACGCAGCTCCAGGCGGAGCTCCTCGACCGCTCATCGGTTTCCGCCAAGGCTGCCGTCTTCGACCGGGCGACCATCGTCGAGCGCGCGACCCTTCTCCGACTCGCGAAGCCGCCCGAGCTGCTCGCGCTTTTCGAACGTCTGCCGCTCCCGGCGCGCGACGTGATTCTCGCTCATGCCGGGGCCACGCTCGACGCTTTCGAAACGGCGCAATTGAAAAAGAAGGCGGCGCTCCTCGATAAGGCTCCGGCACAGGACAAGGCGGCGTTATGCGACGCCGCTTCCAGCCGGGAAAAAGCGTTTTTCATCGACCGCGCCTCCCCCGAGGAGAAAGCGGCATTCCTCGAGCGCGCGACGATCGCCGAGAAGGCCGCGTTCATGGGATGCGCCACCGTCGATGAACGTGCGACGGTCTTCAAGAACGCCGCGCCCCTCGAAAAGGCCGCCCTCTTCGACCGCACGACCGCGGGCGAGAAAATCGCCATGCTGGAGCGCGCATCGAGCCGGGACAGAGCGTCGCTCGTCGATAAGGCGTCGCTCGAGGAAAGAGCCGCTCTCTTCGCCCTGGCGACACCCCAGGAACGCATCGGCATGTTCGAACGCTTCCCCGCCTCTGAACGGGCCGCGATGCTTGAACGATCGTCGGCGACGGCTGAGATGTTCGAGGAGCTCGCCGTCCAGGAACGCGCCGCGTTTCTGATCGAAAGCATGCCGGTTCAGGATATCGATTCCATTGTCGCCCGCTCCTCGTTCGAGGAGAAGGCCTCGATCGTCGAACGCGCGAGCCCCGCGGTCAAGATCTCGTTCATGGAGCGCTTGTCCGTTCCGGAAAAAGCCTCCACCGTGAGGCTCATCCCCTCCGGGGAGCTCGCGCTGATCATGGGAAGAACGGCGGTGAACGCCGCCTCCGACCTCCTCGATCGCTCGCCTCTCGAGCTCCGCGCATCCCTCGTCGAGCGCGCCTCCACCGCGGAAAAGGCTTCGTTCTTCGACAGGGCGACCCTTCAGGAGAAAGTGACCTTGTTCGAGCGCCTGCTGCAGCCCGAAAAGACCGCACTCCTGGACCGCGCATCAATCGCCACAGCCGCTTACGATACGCTTTCGGTGTCAATGAAGGCGGCGATTCTCACGAGCTGGGCCTCGCTTCAGGAGAAGGCCCTGCTCGTGGAAAAGGCCTCCCCGGTCGAAAAGGCGTCGTTTATCGAACGCTCGAGCCCGCCTGAGAGAGCCTCCCTCATGGAGCGGGCATCAATCGAGGAACGCTCGTCCATCCTCGAACGCCTCTCGGCATTGGAAAAGGCGCTTCTGATGGAGCGCGCCGCCGAAGATGAGAAGGCGGGATACTTCGAACGGGCGCCGAGCAAGCTCTGGGTGGCGCTCCTCCAGAGAGCCTCGCTCGTTGAAAAGGCCTCGCTTCTCGACAGAACAACGGTCGAAGAAAAGGCCTCGCTTTTCAGTCTGGCGACGATTCAGGAGCGCGTGACCCTCTTCGACCGCCTGCCCATCCCCGAGAAAACCATGCTTCTCGAGCGCGCATCCATCGGGCTCGAAACCTTCGACAAGCTGCCGGTCCAGCAGAGGGCCGCAATCGTGCTCGAACGCGCGTCGGTGCAAGAGCGGGCTTCCCTCATCGACAAGACCTCGCTGCAGGAGAAGGCGGCGATCGTCGCTCGAATGAGCAATCAGATGACGATATCGCTCCTCGGGCGGACATCGCTCCACGAGAAGGCTCTCCTCTTCGATCACGCCTCGATCGATGAGCGAGCATCCCTCCTCGCGACGGCGTCCCCGCGGGAGAGAGCATCGCTTCTCGATAGATCGCTCGCCGTCGCCGAGTGATCGTCGCGTGCGCTGTCCAGGGATAACCGCTATCGAGAGAGGAAGAAGTGAGCCGCCCGGGACTCGAACCCGGGACCCCCTGCTTAAAAGGCAGGTGCTCTAACCTGCTGAGCTAGCGGCCCATCGATTATCGAGGTTTGTCGAATCCCGCCCCTCCGCCACAACCCCCGCTGCAAGGCTCTGCAAGATAGCGATTCCGCTATTTTCTGTCAAATGAATAGGCGGCATTCCGGATGACCGTCTCTTCCCGAGCGGGACCGGTCGAGATAAACGAGACGGGCACGCCGAGCTCGCCCTCGAGGCGCTCGATGAAACGCCGCGCCCGTACGGGAAACTCGTCGAAGCGCTCGACCCTGATCTCATCCGCGCTCCAGCCCGGTATCTCCTCGAACACCGGCCTGCATTTGGCGAGATCGGAAAGGCTCTGGGGAAAGCTCACGATCCTTTTTCCGTTCAACTCGTACGCGGTGCACAGCTTGATCCCCCGCATCCCCGAAATGACGTCGAGCTTCGTCAATGCGATCTCGTCGTAGCCATTGAGACGCACCGAGTAGCGCCCCGCGACGAGGTCGAACCACCC
>Ga0315289_10011050_pt1 | contig 12830 bp, 6 predicted proteins | sample YL17G11_40_MG_FD_203452 | JGI IMG/M metagenome (GOLD analysis project Ga0315289, IMG submission 203452) | Sediment microbial communities from Yellowstone Lake, YNP, Wyoming, USA - YL17G11_40 | ecosystem: Environmental > Aquatic > Freshwater > Lake > Sediment | place: USA: Wyoming | collected...
ATCCCGCGCCTCCTCCGACAGCGTCCCGCACGAAACCAGGTAATCCATCTCGAACGCCTCACGCGAAAACTTCCGGATCGTCACCACCGTCCCACGACGCGACACCGGCGGCATCGCCACGTGCACCCGCGACCCGTCCGGCAACCGGCCGTCCATCATCGGCTGCTCCGCCGACACACGTTTCCCAACGTACTGCAATATGTTCCGCACCGCCGCGTCCAGCGTCTCCTGGCTCCCAAACCGCGCCTCCGTCAGCACCAACGCCCCTTTCCGCTCGATGTACACCTCCTCCGGGCCGTTGATCATGATCTCCGTCACGCTCGGATCGTCCAGATACGCCCGCACAGGGTCCAGAAAGTGCAGGATCGTCTTCTCGAAGATCGTCTCGAGCAGAACCTCGTCCTGCCCGGACACCGCCTTCGTCTCGGCGGTCGTCATCGCGCGGACTCCTTCCTCTCGCCTTCTACCTTATTATACGACCCCCACCCCCCCGCAAACCAGGATTCCGCCCGCCCCCCGCCGTTTCGCCGTCCTGCCCTTTCAACCCCGAAATCCGGCGTCCGTTCCGGCCTAACGCAAGCGGCGGGCAAGCCCGCCGGCGAACCAGACAACCCTCGCGCCACCCGCCTTCGTTTCCGTTTCGCTGTTCCCCCGTCCCTGCCGTTCTCCGCGTGCTCTGCGTTCTCTGCGTTGAAGGCCGTTGCCGTTCATTCCGCGTTCCGCCCTTCGACCTTGCTCAGGGCGGCCCGAGCATGGTCGAGGGGCCGCATTCCGCGTTGGCCTCACTCGATCGTCTTCAGCCCCAGCCTCTTCGCCTCTTCCGCCACTTCCGACGCCTTCAGGCCGCTCGTCCGCGCAATCTCCGCCGACACCACCTTCCCCGAATCCTGGTCCTCCGCACGCACGTGAATCCGCCCCTTCCGGTCGTACGAGTACGTCACGTTCACCAGGCTCCCCGCCGGTCGGCCCGCCGGCAGGCCCGCCACCTCCAACTGCCCGATCACGATCGCCGCCGACGGGTCCGGCGCGTCCCCCTGCACCACCTGAAGGAGGATTCTCGTCTGCCCGTCCTGGCTCGTCTGGTAGGTTTTCGTCACGCTCGCCGGCAGCCGCGAGTTCTTCGCAATCAGCACGTCGTTGCGGTACTCGAGCGTCCGCACGTCCTTGATGATGAGGCCCATCGCGTGGGCCGCCACGTCCACCGTCCGGATCTTCCCCAGGCGCTGGGCCGCCGCCGCCGACAGTTCCCGCACACGCCCGTCGCCCGCCAGCGCGCAGATCGCCGCGTGGATCGCCGCCCCCGCCGCCACCGCCTCGTCCACCGGTACCTCCGCCCGCACCGCCTTCGCGCTCATCCGCTCCAGCAGACGCTGCACCATCGGCATCCGCGTCGAGCCGCCCGTCGGTATGATCCGGTTCACCCCCGCCCACGTGATCCCCGCCTCCTCCAGCACCATCTCCGTCGTCAGTTGCGTCACCGCCAGCAGGTCTTCCGTGAGCGCCTCGAACTCTTCGCGCGTCACCTCGTAATTGCCCCAGTGGCCCTTGTAACTGACGGGCACCTTCGTCGTCTCGCGCCGGCTGAGCGTCTTCTTCCCCTCCTCCGCGCTTACATACAGATAACTCAATGCCTGCGCGTTCTCGCGCAGGTCGTCCCCGAACTCCCTCTTGAACCGTTCCGCCAGATGGTCCACCAGACGCTCGTCCCAGTCCTTCCCGCCCAACTGCACGTCGCCGTCCGTCGCCAGCGTGATGAACTCGTACCCCTTCTTGTCGATCACCGTCACGTCGAACGTCCCGCCCCCGAGGTCGTACACCAGGAACACCCCGTCCTCCGCCGTCTCCCCCAGGCCGTAGGCGAGCGCCCCGGCCGTCGGCTCGTTCACGATGTCGATCACTTCCAGGCCTGCGATCGCCCCGGCGTCCTCGGTGGCCTTCCGGCGCACGTCGTCGAAATACGCCGGCACCGTGATCACCGCCCGCTCGACCGGCCCGATGTGCAACTCCGCGTCCTGCTTCAACTTCTTCAGGATCAGGGCCGAGATGCTCTCCGGAGTGTAGGTTTCCCCGTCCACCTTGAACCGCCAGTGGGGGTTCCCCATCTCGCGCTTGATGTGCAGCACCGCACGCGACGGGTCTGCGAGCGCCTCCCTCCGCGCGTCGCGCCCCACCAGGATCGCGTCCTTCGTGAACGCCACGACCGACGGCGTCAGGAGTTCCCCTTCCGCGTTCGGGACGATGACGGGGTTCCCCGCCGCGTTCACGTACGCCAGGCTCGAAAACGTCGTGCCCAGGTCGATCCCGACCGCGTGCGCCAACTCGCTTTCGTCCGTCTTCGCCATGCGGAACGCCTCGCTTTCCGAGTGCCGCCGCCCATTCTAGGCCCCCGCGCCGTCCTGTCAAGCACGCGAACCGTCCTGCGCCCCCCGCGCCTTTCGCCGTTCCTTTGAGCCCCGGCGCGCCGGGGTTGAGCGTTCCATGTTGAGCGTTCGCCGTTGTCCTTCTCGCTGTGTTTCCGTTGCCTTTCCCATTCCGCATTTCGTATTCCGCACTCCGCATTGGTATCATTTCGCGTTCCGGAGCCTGCCCGCCGTAGTTCCGGCGCGCCGGAAAACCGGTTGACGTCTTCGCCGGACCGTGGTACTTTTTGGGTGGAAGTCCTGCCTCCAGTGAAGAAAGGATCGCCCATGTTCCGTTCCCTTCTCAGCCTTTTGATTCTAGCCGCTGCGCTGCCCGTTGCCTCGCTCCGTCCTGCCCACGCCGAAGAGGCCGCCGACCCCAATCCGTACGCCCACGAGACCAAGGAGCAGAAAGACTCCCGCATGAAGTGGTGGCGCGAGGCGAGGTTCGGCATGTTCATCCACTGGGGCGTGTACTCCGTGCCCGCCGGCACCTACCGGGGCAAACAGATTGGCGGCATCGGCGAATGGATCATGAACCGGGGCAAGATACCGGTGGCCGAGTACAAGGCCTTCGCCAAAGAGTTCAATCCCGTCAAGTACAACCCCGAGGAATGGGTCCTCCTGGCCAAGGAAGCCGGCATGAAGTACATGGTCATCACCTCGAAACACCACGACGGCTTCGCCCTGTTCGACTCCAAGGTCACCGACTGGGACATCGTCGACGCCACCCCCTACGGCAAGGACCTTCTTAAGCCCCTGGCCGAGGCGTGCGCCAAGCACGGCATGAAACTCGGCTTCTACTACTCCCAGGCCCAGGACTGGAACCATCCCGGCGGCGCCGCTGCCGGCGGACACTGGGACAAGGCCCAGGACGGCGACATGGACCAGTACATCCGCACGATTGCCGGGCCCCAGGTCAAGGAAATCCTGAGCAACTACGGCCCCGTGGCCATCCTCTGGTGGGACACGTCCGTCGGCATGACCCCCGCCCGGGCCGAGATGCTCCTGCCCCTCATCCGTCTCCAGCCGGGCATCATCACCAACAACCGCCTCGGCGGCGGCTACGGCGGCGACACCGAAACCCCCGAGCAGAGCATTCCGGCCACGGGCTTCAAGGACCGCGACTGGGAAACCTGCATGACCATGAACGACACCTGGGGCTACAAAAGTTACGATCACAGTTGGAAAAGCGTCGAAAACCTCCTCCGCAACCTCGCCGACATCGCCTCCAAGGGCGGCAACTACCTCCTCAACGTCGGACCCACGTCCGAGGGACTCATCCCCGAACCCTCCGTCGAACGGCTCAAGGCCGTCGGACAATGGATGAAGGTCAACAGCGAGGCCATCTACGCCACCCAGGCCAGCCCCTTCAAACGCCTCCCCTTCGACGGACGCGCCACCGTCAAGGGCAACACCCTCTATCTTCACGTCTTCCAATGGCCCGAAGGCGGCCTGAAGGTCGCCGGCCTCAAAGGAGAGGTCGCCTCCGTTAAAGCCCTCGACCCCTCCATCCGCCTCGGCAAACCTGAGTGCACCCGCGAGGACGAGCAGATAATCCTCAGCATCCCCGTCCCCGAAAAGCCCGACCCGGTCGACACGGTCATCGCGGTCACCTTCACCGGGCCCGTCCCCCTCGACCTCGCACCCGTGACGATCCGCCAGGCCGATGACGGCTCGGTCGCCCTGAAGGCCTCCGACGCCACGCCCCAGGGCAACCAACTCCAATACGAGTCCGACAAGGACTGCCTCGGATTCTGGGGGGACCAGAACGACTGGGCCTCGTGGAACTTCAAGGTCGCGAAGCCCGGCACGTTCGACGTGGAGATCGCCCTGGCGTGCGATAGAGGCGTGGGCGGCAGCGAGTTCGTCGTCGCCCTCGCCGACCGGCAACTCAAGGGCAAGGTCGAGGACACCGGCTCCTGGACCGCCTTCAAGACCGAGAACCTCGGGACCCTCTCCATCGACAAGGCCGGCAAGTACACCCTCTCGATCAAGGCCGTGAGCAAGCCGGGCATGGCAGTCATGAACCTAAGGAGCATCGTCCTGAAACCCAAGACCTGACCGGCCCACCCGCGCCGTTGCCTTTTTGCCGTTCAATCTGAAATCTCCAATTTCCAATCGCCCTCCCCCTACCCCCTTGCGCCCCCCGCCGTTCCTTGGACCTTGGACTTTGGACCTTGAACCGCCTTTATTCCCTTGCCCTCCCCCCATCCGCACGCCGTTGACTTGCACTCTCCCGCGCTATAACCTGTCCTTATGCCTACGCTGGACTGGATCGGCAAGAAGGCCGTAATCAACCACCACCGCGAGGTCCCGTATCACCTTCTGCGGTGCGACGCGAAACTCTCCATCGGCGAAAGCGGCTCCGGCAACCTCCTGGTCGAAGGCGACAACCTCCTGGCCCTCAAGGCCCTTCTTCCCTACTATGCCGGCCAGGTGAAGTGCATCTACATCGACCCGCCGTACAATACGGGCAACGAGAAGTGGGTCTATAACGACGCGGTCAACTCGCCCGAAATCCGCCGCTGGCTCGGCAAGGTGGTCGGCCAGGAGGCCGAAGACCTTTCCCGCCACGACAAATGGCTCTCCATGATGTACCCCCGCCTGGCGTTGTTGCGGGAGTTTCTGCGAGAGGATGGCGTGATTCTTGTCAGCATAGACGACTTTGAGGGGCACCGGCTCCGCTTTCTCATGGATGAAGTTTTCGGCTTACGTAATTTCGTCGCCCAACTTGTGTGGGATAAGACGCGAAAAAATGATGCCAAGCTTTTCTCGGTAGGCCATGAATACATCCTGATCTACGCCAAGTCCCTGCAGTATCTGAAAGACCACAAAACGGTTTGGCGAGAGCAGAAGCCTGGCGCTCGCGAGATTCTCCTGAAATGGCGGGAACTGAAAGAAACACACGGAGAGGACCCTGAGCGGATTCAGATGGGACTCCGGGAATGGTATAATATCCTTCCGCGCAACCATCCAGCCAAGAAATTGAGCCGTTACAAATGGGTGGACAGATTCGGTCCTTGGAGGGATCGCGACATCTCTTGGCCCGGCGGTGGCGGTCCTCGATATGATGTTATCCATCCTAAAACGGGATTGCCGTGCAAGGTACCCGAACGTGGTTGGGGTTTTGCCACACCAGAGGAGATGCAGCGACTTATCCGCGTTGGACTTGTGGAGTTCCGTGAAGACCACACGCAACCACCATTTCGCAAGGCGCATCTTCTGCCACTATCGGCCGAGTTCGAAAGTGCCAGCGGCCAAGAAGAGGCGGAAAGCGAAGAGGGGGAAGATGAAAGCGCCGGACTTCTAGTGATGCCAAGCGTGATTCAAAAGCAAGCGCAAGTGTCAGTCAAACTGCTGCGCAAGATTTTTAATGGCCTCAAGGTCTTCCCTAATCCGAAAGACCATGAAGTAATAATGCGTCTTATTCGATACGTCACGGGTCCAAACGACATTGTTCTGGATTCGTTCGCCGGGAGCGGTACAACAGGCCACGCCGTGCTTCAGGTGAACAAAGAGGATGAGAGTAGACGCCGTTTCATCCTGGTTGAGATGCTCCATGAAATTGCCAAAGATGTGACTTCGGAAAGGTTGCGGCGAGTTATCAGCGGTGGTGCGGAATTGGAGCCAACCAGTGGCGGTTTCCGTTACTGCACCCTCGCCGAACCGCTCTTTGATGAGGGCGGCAATATCCGCCCTCAAGTCACGTTCGCCGACCTTGCCGCCCACGTCTTCTTCACCGAAACCGGCGAACCCATCCCCAAACGCACCAACGGCCGCACACCGCTTCTCGGCGTCTGCAAAGGCACGGCCTATTACTTGCTTTTCAACGGCATCCTGGGCGACAAGCGGCCGGACGGCGGCAACGTCCTGACAGGGAAGACTCTCGCGCAACTGCCCGCCCACCACGGCCCGAAGGTTGTTTACGGCGAAGGCTGTCGCCTGGGAAAAATGCACCTCAAACGCGAACGGATTATGTTCAAGCAGGTGCCTTACGAGATCCAGACTTCTTGAGAATGGGGCCAAACATGGATGCGCAAATTGGCACTTGTCCGTTGTGCGGAGCACAAGCCACGAGATCCGAGGATATAGTCACAACAGGTAAGGGAGTCTTTTTTGACTTGCATGGGTGCGACTGCCCGCATTGCGGCCGCTTCGTGTTCGACCTGTTTCTTGCCGAGAAACTGAAGGGAGCCGGCGATGACGCTGCTTTTCGGATAGCCTGTTTGCTTCGGGAACGTGCGCTACGTGGAGAGAAAGGCGTCTTCGGACTCTTCTCAGAGAAAACGGAGCCGCAGGAGAATACCATACACAAGCACCTGGCCAGGTGGTGGCAGGTAGACGAGTTGCTCGCGGAGTTTCCCAAAGCAACTGAAATAATCGATCGGGCTCTCATCAACCTGTCCCGGTTGATGACGCACCCAATGGAATGGATGCCCCGCCCTTTTGCGGAACTTCAGTTTTTAATGTTCTGCCCGGAGTTTCATCTGCCCACCCAGGTGAACTACATGAAAGCAATGGGACTGCTACAAACCGACCTGGATGCTGCTGATGTTATCCGCTTCACCATCACTCCTCAAGGTTGGCAGCGGATAGACGCGCTGTCAAAAAGCGGCCCCGATTCCAAACAGACTTTCGTTGCAATGTGGTTCGATGAACAGACTGACCACTTTTTCTCGGAGGGTTTCGTGCCGGGCCTCAAAGACGCGGGGTACAAGGCCAGGCGCATTGACAACAAAGAACACAATAACAAGATTTGCGATGAGATAGTAGCCGAAATCCGTAAGAGCCGTTTTGTTGTCGCTGATTTCACGGCTGGCTGTTGCAAAAAGTGCGAAACCTGTGAAGAACATATGACTTGCCGGGACACGGTTCGACAGCGAGGCGGAGTTTATTTCGAGGCAGGATTTGCCTTGGGATTGGGCATTCCGGTCATCTGGACGGTCCGAAAGGACCAAATCGAGCATATTCATTTTGACACCCGGCAGTACAGTTACATCGTCTATGAGAATGCCGAGGAGTTGCGCCAGAAACTGCGCAACCGCATTGCCGCTACAATCCATTGACTAAGGCGGGTAACCGATGTTTCAACTCAAAGACTACCAACGCCGCTGCCTGGACGAAGTGGCGGCGTATTTCCGCCGGACCATCGAACTCGGACGGGCCGATACGCCCTTCATCGAAAAGACCGAAAGGCCTTACCGTCAGGTCCGCGCCTTGCCCGGCCTGCCCTACGTCTGCATTCGCGTCCCGACCGGCGGCGGCAAGACCTTCATGGCCGCCCATGCCGTCGGCATTGCCGCGCGCGATTACCTGCGCGTGGACCGCTGCCTCGTTCTTTGGCTTGCACCCACCAGGCAGATCGTCGAGCAGACCCTGAATGCCCTTCGCGACAAGCGCCATCCCTACCGCCAGGCCCTCGACGAGGCGTTCGGCGGCTGCGTCACGGTCATGGACCTTCCCGCCGCTCTCGGCATGAGCCGCTCGGCCCTGGAGTCCGACACGGTCATCATCGTTTCCACCCTTGCCGCCATGCGAGTCGAGAACACCGACGGCCGCAAAATCTACGAGCCGAACGGCCAGTTGATGGCCTGCTTCGACGGCCTAACCAAGGAACAGTTGGAGCGTATGGGAAAGATCGAGGAAGGCTACGACCCGACCGCCCCGACCCTGGCGAACCTGCTGCGCCTCCGCCGGCCGCTTGTTATCGTGGACGAGGCGCACAACGTGCGCACACACCTTTCTTTCGAAACGCTCGCGCGCTTCGCCCCCTCCTGCATCCTTGAGTTCACCGCCACGCCCGACCAGGACCCGAAGGGCGACCCGTCGAACGTCCTGACGCACGTCTCGGCCGCGGAACTGAAAACCGAGGAGATGATCAAACTCCCGATCCTCCTCAAGTGTAGGCCCCAATGGAAAGAGGCCGTCCAGGAAGCCGTCCAGAGGCAGGCCGAACTCGAACGCCTCGCCAGGGAGGAAGAGAAAACGACCGGCGAGTATCTTCGTCCCATCGTCCTCTTCCAGGCCCACCGAAACGTGGAGGGCGAGAAGAACGTCACGTTCGACGTCTTGAAAGAGTCCCTCTTGGCCGATTTTAGAATCCCGGAGGAACAGATCGCCGTCGCGACCGGCGGCGTCAACGACCTCGAAGGCGTCAACGTCCTGGAGCGCGGCCAGGCGCTTCGCTTCGTCATTACCGTGGACAAACTCCGTGAGGGATGGGATTGCCCCTTCGCTTACGTCCTTTGTACGGTCGGCAACCTCACGAAGAGTTCGGCTGTCGAACAAATCCTCGGCCGCATCCTCCGCATGCCCTATGCGTCCAAGCGCGGGTGCGACGAACTCAATCGCGCCTACGCCTTCGCCACGCAAAAGGGCTTCGTGGATGCCGCCAACGCGCTCACGGAGGCCCTGGTTGAGAGCGGCTTTGAGAAGTTCGAAGCCCGGACCATGATTCAGCGAGAGACCGGCCCGCTGGATTTCGGCCCGCTCTTTGAGAAGCCGGTTTCCGAAACTGTCTCGACCGAGCCCGACGCCGAAGCCCTGCCCGCCGAATTGCGCGATAAAATCAGCACGCAAAAGGAGGGCGAAGCCGTCCGCATCCGATACTCTGGACCCGCGATCACCGAGGACCAGAAGCGTGCCTTGAAAGCGGTTTTCGAGAAACCCGAGGACAAGGACGCCGTGGAGCGCCTTTGCCGCAGGTCGCGGGGCGAAGACGCTTCCCCCGCCGCCCTGGGCAAGAAACTCGCGGTCCCCGCTCTGGCGGTCCGCATCGGAAAACAGTTGGAGTTCTTCGAGGACCAGTTCCGCGAAGTCCCGTGGCGACTCTCGCAATGCGACCCCGCCTTGACCGAGGTGGAATTCGCACTCAAGACCGGCCCCGGCCAAGTCGCCGAGGTGGACGTTGATGAAAAAGGCAAGATCGGATACCACTTCGTCGAAGAACTGGAGCGCCAACTCGCTTTGATTGACATGCGCGGACCTCAGACCGGGGAGGAACTTGCGGTTTGGCTCGACCGCGCCATCGAGCACTATGACATCACGCAGGACGAAGCCAGCCGATTCCTTCGACGCATGATCGGATCCCTTATCCAAGATCGCGGGTTCACCCTGCAGCGACTGGTTGCCAACCGGTTTCGTCTGCGCGATGCCGCCAGGGACAAGATTCAGGCCCATCGTGCAGCCGCCGAACGCCAGGCGTATCAGAAGATGCTTCTTCCCGATGCAGCCATGCCGCTTGAGGTCGGCCCGGAGGTCTGCTTCACGTTCCCCCTGGACGCCTACCCCGCTGTGACCTGGTACACCGGACCGCAACAATTCAACAAGCACTACTACCAGAACATCGCAGAAATGAACGGCGAGGAGGCGGCCTGCGCGGCCATAATAGATTCATTGCCCGAAGTCGAGTATTGGGTCCGCAACCTTGTGCGGGACGGCTATTCCTTCTGGCTTCAGACCTCTACGGACAAGTTTTACCCGGATTTCGTGGCCCAACTAAAGGACGGCAGGTACTTGGTCGTCGAATACAAGGGCAAGCCCTGGGAAGAAATTTCGGATACCGAGGAAAAAGAAGCAATCGGCCGCCTTTGGGAGGAACGCAGCAACGGCACCTGTCTCTTCCGCCTAGTTAAAAAGGCCGACATGGAACCGTCCCTTCGCCACGCCGTCGCGTCACCCACCGAGAAGTAGTTCCGGAATTCCGGCGACAGGCATTTCCGGCGACACGCTTGGACAACAGGCGTGAGGCTCGAGGCGTGAGGCCGATACTGCCCACAGACCCTTTTTCAATTTCCGCGTCCTCTGGGTGCCCCTCGCTTCGGTACGCCGTTTGCCGTTCCCCAATGCTCGGCTGTCCTCTGCGCTCTCGGCGAACTCTGCGTTGAAACCACCCGGATATTCCGGCAACAGGTTCCACGGCAGGCATGAGTTGAAACATTTCGATGTCACGGCCGTGCCGCGCGACGGCAGTTCCAAGTTCCGAGTGAAGGCCGTGCCGTTTCGCCGTCCATTCCGCGTTCCGAGTTCCGCGTTCCGCGTTTGAACGCCCCCCATCCTGCTTTTCCCCCCGCCTCGCCGCCGGCGACAGATAGAAAGCGGCGCGTTTCAACGCAGAGACCGCAGAGCACGCAGAGAAAGGCGCAGATTGGGGAAAGGCAAACGACAAACAACAATGACCAAGGCGAGACCCCCATTCGACTGCGCTCAGGGCAGGCCTCCGCTTCGGTCGGGGTGACATCCGGCTCTTGTCCGCCTGCCTTTCGTCATTCGGATTTCGAACTTCGTCATTCATTCGTCATTCCGTAATTCGGATTTCGTCATTCTCCCCATCCCCCCTATGCGTGCTCTGCCCCGGCGCGCCGGGACTTAGGGAAAGCCTTGGCGCCCTTTGCGGTTAACCCACGGCCGGACAAGGCGTTACGCCCTTCGACCTCGCTCAGGGCGGCCCGAGCATGGTCGAGGGGCCGCGTTGCCTCGGCTGTTTCTTTGTCAAATGCGAGATTTTCCCCGCCCAAAACGACTTACGTGCGTCCGCGGGAAGTTATGCACATAAAGGTATGCACATGACATGGATGCGAAAAGCGCCCAATGGCCGCAAAAAGCCCCCAAAAACCGGTCAAAAACCTGCAAAAAACTGCAAAAAGTTGCAAAATCCGCGCTTGCCCATCTTACCAAAAGCACCCCTTCCGCCGAAAAAACCCCCCGGATGCCAGCGCCAGGGCCGGTGGGTTCCAAAAAACCGCCCAAAAATACCCCCCAAAACTCGCGAAAAAAAGTTATCCACAATCGCCGGTCGCCATAAGTGAAGGCGTGTCTTAACCGCAAAGATCGCCAAGATCGCAAAGTACGGCCGAACCAGGGGAACGACCACGAGCAAACATCCAACAGACGCGTTGCCGTTTGGCCCTTGCCCAATCCTCGCTTTCCTTTGCGCTCTTCGCGCCCCTTCGACTTCGCTCAGGGCAGGCCTTTGCGGTTAGAAGCATGTGGCGGTCTTTACGGCCAGGGCAGCCACGGCGATATTGACGCGGACGGAGGAGGTTCTATAATGCGGGGCGCGGCAAACGGTCCGCCCGTGCCCTCTGCGGCGAGGTCTGGCCGGGGGCCGCAGGAAAGGAGTTCCCGTTGCTCTACTACGACAAGAACACGCAGTCGTTCTACACGGACCTTCGGCCGACGAAACTGGAAGATGTCGACGAGCCGAACCTCTACCGCGACATCTTCCCGTACCACCAGTTTCCGAAGATTCCGTTCAGCCACGAGCGTGTGCCGACCTTCATCCCGGCGGAGACGTGGATAACGGATACGACGTTCCGCGACGGTCAGCAGGCCTGCCCGCCGTACACCGTCAAGCAGATGGTGGACCTCTATACGTTCATGCACCGTCTGGCGGGCCCGCGGGGTCTCATTCGGGCCAGCGAGTTCTTCCTCTACTCGAAGAAGGACCGCGAGGCGGTCGAGAAGTGCCTGGAACTGGGTTTTGAGTATCCGCACGTCACGGGATGGATCCGGGCGGTCAAGAGCGACTTCAAACTGGTCAAGGAAATGGGCCTGAAGGAAACGGGCATCCTGACGAGTTGCTCGGACTATCACATTTTTCTGAAGTTGCATCGGCGTCGGAGCCAGGCGCTCCAGATGTACCTGGACATCGTGAAGGCGGCGCTGGACGAGGGGATCGCCCCGCGGTGCCATTTCGAGGACATTACGCGGGCGGACTTCGAGGGGTTCGTCATCCCGTTCGCGGCGGAACTGATGAAACTGGCCGAACAGTACGAGACGCCGATCAAGATCCGGGCGTGCGACACCCTCGGCTACGGCGTGCCGTACGTCGGCGCCATGCTGCCGCGGTCCGTGGCGAAGATCATCTACTGCCTGCGGCGTCAGGCGGGCGTGCCGCCCGAGTGGCTGGAATGGCACGGGCACAACGATTTCCACATGGTGCTGGCGAACGCGACGACGGCCTGGCTGCACGGGTGCTCGGCGGCCAACGGGACGCTGCTGTCGATCGGCGAGCGGACGGGCAACCCGCCCGTCGAGGGCCTCGTCGTCGAGCATGCGATGCTCTGGGGCGAGACGGAGGGCGTCGATTACTCGGTCATTACGGAGATGGCCGACTACTATCGGCGGGAGATCGGCTACGAGATCCCGGTGCGGTATCCCCTGGTGGGCCGCGACTTCAACGTCACGCGGGCGGGGATCCACGCGGACGGCCTCTTGAAGAACGAGGAGATTTATAACCCGTTCGATACGGAGGGGATTCTGAAGCGTCCGGTCCGCGTCGCCCTGACGGATAAGAGCGGGGTGGCCGGGGTCCTGCACTGGATCCAGGACCGGTACGAGATGGATGCGGACCTGGCGAAGGACGACCCGCGGATCGTGCGGATCGTGGACTGGATTGCGGCGGAATACGAGGAAGGGCGGATGACG
>Ga0315289_10011052_pt1 | contig 12829 bp, 10 predicted proteins | sample YL17G11_40_MG_FD_203452 | JGI IMG/M metagenome (GOLD analysis project Ga0315289, IMG submission 203452) | Sediment microbial communities from Yellowstone Lake, YNP, Wyoming, USA - YL17G11_40 | ecosystem: Environmental > Aquatic > Freshwater > Lake > Sediment | place: USA: Wyoming | collected...
GAGGATGCAGTTCGCTCCGTCAATGCGCTGTTCGATGCGGGCCACACCATTCTGGTGTACACCGCCCGCGGCTCGACCACCGGAATCGACTGGCGGGAGACGACGGCTCGCCAGTTGGCTGAATGGGGCGTCAAGTACCACGCCCTGCACTTTGGTAAGCCCACCGCTGACATATATATCGACGACAAGGCGATCAACATAAATGACTGGAAGCGACAGACCACGCGATCTTAGCGCCATCTCGGGCGCGCCGGAGCGGGTCGTGTATTTTAACGGTCAGTTCGTCCCGGAGACCGAGGCTCGCCTGTCTATCTACGATTCAGCACTGATGTTCGGCGACATGGTGTTTGAGATGACCCGATCGTTCAACCGGGTGCAGTTCAAGTTGCGCGAGCACCTTGATCGCCTGTATGCGTCCATCAAGATGGTCCGTATTCCGATTGAGATGTCGGTGGACGAGATGGAGAAAGTGGTTTGTGACACGATTCAGGCGAACCGGGAGTGTTTCGCGGAGGACGACGAGCACCGCGTCATGATCGACGTGTCGCGCGGCCTGCTCTCCATCTACACCGGGATGGTGGGTGTGGCGCCCGGCCCGAACGTCATTATCGCTGTGTTTCCGTTGCGCTGGACCGTGGCAGGAATGGGCGAGCTGTTCGACATCGGCATCAATGCGGTGATCCCAGCCCAGCGCGCGATACCGGCCGAACTGCTCGACCCGAAGATCAAGAATCGCAGCCGCCTGCATTACCTGATGGCGAACATCCAAGTCTCGAACTATGAAGGCAGGAACAACTGGGCGCTGCTGCTAGATCCAGACGGCTTCGTAGCCGAGGGCACCGGTGACAATGTCTTTATCGTGTGTCGTGGTGAGATCGTGACGCCCGAGCCGCGGAATATCCTGCGGGGCATCAGCCGCGCATATGTGCTCGAAGAACTCGGGCCGCAGCTCGGGATCGCGGTCGCGGAACGGAACATAGACCGCTATGACGTGGTCACGGCGGACGAGGCGTTCATGACCGGCACGCCCTTCAGCATCCTGCCGGTGACAGCGCTCGATGGGCAGGCGATCGGAAACGGCCGGCCCGGTCCCGTCACTCAGGCGCTGATCGAGCGTTGGGGGCGCAACGTCGGCGTCGATATTCCGGGCCAGATCAAGGCCTGGGACGCTAGCCGGGCCGATGCCGCAGAGGGCCCCTCTCCTTACGCGTTCCGAGCCAAGCGATGATTCCGATTGGTATCATGCAGGGGCGACTTCTGCCACGATTCGAGGGTAGGTTTCAGGCCTTCCCTGCGGAGGGTTGGGAACGCGAGTTTTGGTTGGCCCGTGAAGCCGGGATTCAGTGCATCGAGTGGATCTATGAAACCCATCACCAGTCTGTGAACCCGCTGGGGAGTGCTGCAGGCATCCAGACAATCCGTGACCTGAGCGCCGAGTCGGGCGTCCAAGTCTGGTCGATTTGCGCCGATTACTACATGCAGGACCTTCTGTTAGACGGCGACGGCGTCCCACGCTCCCCCGTGGTGGAACATCTGGAGTGGTTGATCGGCAGGGCCGGTGAACTGGGTATGCGGTACATCGTGCTGCCGTTCGTGGACGCTTCGGCACTTCGGTCCGCGCGCGCGATCGAGGGGCTGCTTGAAGTCCTGCACCGGGTCGGGCCGGCTGTACACGCCCAGCGTCTGGAACTCCACCTCGAAACAGATTTGCCGGCGCCTGAACTGGTTTCCCTGCTTGAGTGTGCAGCCGACCCGTGCGTACGCGCGAACTACGACATCGGCAACAGCGCGGCGCTTGGCCATCCGCCGGGCACCGAACTGCCAGTGATCGGAGAGTGGCTAGGTAGCGTGCACGTCAAAGATCGGGTTATGGGCGGAGGCCCCGTTCCTCTCGGAACCGGGGCAGCGGACTTCGGTTCCTGTTTCCGACTGATTCCCGCGTACGGCTTTGCGGGGCCCTACATCCTCCAGGCCGCTCGCGAGGACGGCATTCCCGAAGTGGACTTGGCTAAACGGAACCGCAGGTTCGTGGAAGACTACATGGGGCGGAATCACGGGAACTGAGTCGCCATGGACCTGGAGTTGGCAGACAAAGTCGCATTGATCGCCGGTTCCAGCCGCGGCATCGGATTCGCCACCGCGCAGTGCTTTCTTCGGGAGGGAGCCAGTGTGATTATCACGGCCCGTGGCGAGCGCACACTCGCGGAAGCGCGGCAAGCACTCGAGGAGGCCGCCGGTCCGTCCAGGCTGGTCGCAGTGCGAGCAGACATGACGACCCCTGAGGGTGTCGGCGCGGCAGTTGCCGCTGCGCTCGAGCAATTCGGAAGGATTGATGCAGTGGTGGCCAACGTCGGTAACGGCCATGTTCAACCGGGATGGGATATCGACGAAGCACAGTGGATTTCAGTTCTGAACACCAACTTGACTGGTGCCACCGCTGTTGCGCGATGCGCGATCCCACACCTGAAAGTCACTCGGGGGAGCCTCTTATTCGTGTCCTCCATTGCCGGGCTTGAAGCGACCGGCGCTCCAATGACCTACAGCGCCGCCAAGGCATCGATCGGCGTCGTAGTCAAGTGCCTGTCCCGCTTGCTTGGAGCTGACGGCGTCAGAGTGAATGCGGTGGCGCCAGGCAACGTTCTATTCTCGGGTTCCCGATGGGAGCAGAGAATCTCGGAAAACCCGGACGAGGTTCAATCGTACATCCGTTCCGAGGTGCCGCTTCGGAGATTCGCTTCGCCCAACGAGATAGCGGCCAGCATTGTATTTCTCTCTTCGCCTTGCGCCTCCTTCATCAGTGGTGCCTGCTTGGTAATCGACGGCGGCCAGACTCGTTCATTCTTCTGATCCGAATCCTATGCAGCGGCAGAACGCAACCTCCTTACGATCGGTGCGGGACAGCTTCGACCTGACCGGCAGGGTGGCCGTCATCACCGGCGGCGCCGGCCTGCTTGGCATCAGGCACGGGGAGGCGATAGCCGAACTCGGGGGTATCCCGGTCCTGCTCGACTTAGAGGGGGCCAAGGCAGAGGCGTCTGCCGACGCCATTCGCGCCCGGTTTGGCGTTCCCGCACGGGGCCTGCGCACGGATATCACCTCCGAGGACGCGATAGCCGCAGCGCTGGCTTCCACCCTCGCGACCTTCGGGCGAGTCGACATCCTGATCAACAACGCGGCCATCGACCCCAAGGTGACCGATACCGGCTTGAACAGTTCGCGATTCGAGAGCTTCTCGCTGCCCGCGTGGGATCTCGAATTGGCAGTGGGGCTGACGGGAGCGTTTCTCTGCTCCCGAATCATCGGGACGGAGATGGCCCGCCGCGGCACCGGGGTGATAGTCAATATCGCGTCGGACTTGAGCGTCATCGCTCCCGACCAGCGCATTTACCGTAAGCCGGGATTGGCGGAAGAGCAGCAGCCGGTGAAGCCAGTGACGTATTCTGTGATTAAAGCGGGCCTGATCGGCCTCACACGGTATCTGGCCACATATTGGGGAGACAAGGGCGTGCGCGTAAACGCGATCTCGCCCGGAGGGGTACGGACCAATCAGGACGAGGACTTTGTAGCAAGGCTGGCCAATCTGATTCCGCTGGGCCGCATGGCACGGCAGGACGAGTACAAAGCCGCTGTGGCGTTTCTGGTCTCCGATGCGTCGTCCTATATGACCGGCGCGAATCTGGTGATCGATGGAGGCCGCAGCGTATGGTAATGACGGATCTCGCCTCGCGTGTGCGCGACCTGTCCGAGGCATCGATCCTTGGCTAAGCGGTATCAGGATTTCGTCATCAAGGACGGCAGGTTTGTGGGCCGGTTTGAGGACATGTACCGCAGTTGCGACGACCCCTGGCTACAGAGCGACTCTGAGCACAATGTGTTCTCGGTGCCCCGGAACATCGCCATTCTAAACATGGCAAGGTACGGAATACGCTCGGTGGTTGAGTTCGGTTGTGGGCTCGGCTACTATACCGACTTCATACGCCGTTCCGGGGTGCGCGTCCTGGGGGTCGACATCTCGTCCGCTGCGGTCGAAAAGGCCCGCCAGCGGTTCCCCTCCTCGGAGTTCTCGGTCGATGACGTGCGCCACATCGGGCAATACGCGGACTACGACGGAGTGCTGTTTGCCGAGATCACCTGGTACGTACTGGAGCACCTGCAGCCTGTGTTCGGCGAAATGTTGAAACATCTACGCGGAAAGCATTTGTTCCACAATCTTGTCTTCTATAAAGGCGATACCCAGCAGTACGGGCGGGATTACTTTACGGACCTGGATGGATTCATCGATTACTGTCCATTTCGGTTGCTGGCGCGCAGCGAGTACACGACGGCCGACCCCATGAGCACAATTGAGACCAGCACGGCCTTCCTGATCGAGCCAAAGTGACTCAGGATCTACCCATCCCGGCGGCGAAGTTGAGCGCGAGCCAATGTCGTCCCAAGTCCCACGGCCGTCGCTGGCCTTGGTTGAGCGGTAACGGCTACTTGGCGAACGTGGCGGCGTATTGCGGAACGAGTGTCATTTCGCAGGCCGCGCTCGCCATCCAGGGCTTCGTGGTGCGCCGCTTCATCGCGCCCCAGTTGCTTGGCATCTGGAACTTGGTGGCGGTGTTCCAGAGCTTTCTGGGGACCTTCGACCCGGGCATCACGACGGCGGCGTTCCGGGAGCTGGCGGTTCTGAACGGCACGGGCAATCAGGCCGAAGCCACCACGGTTCGATCCACCGCGTTGTGGTCGCGGATCGGCTACAGTATCGTGCTCGCGTCCGTGCTGTTGTACAAGGGGCACGACAAAACCGGCGTTTACGCGCTAGGGCTCCTGGCGGGTGCGACCATCACGGTACTGTCGGCCACCTCGGAGTCCTTCGTCACGTTCTATCAGAGCGCCCAGGAGTATGTCCGGCTCAGCCGCGCGACTCTGACGTATTCGCTTAGCGCAGCGACGCTATTGTCGCTGGGCGCATGGCTGGGAGGGATCTACGGGTTGATCGGCACCGCGCTGGTGGGGGGCATGATTCAGCTCGGGCTGCTTGTGGCGCTAAGGCCGAAGGCACTAGCTGTCCGCCCCACCTGGAGCTGGGCCGCTCTGAAACGGCTGATTGCTTTCGGGCTGCCGTTCCGGTTGGTGGACTACCCGGGGTCCCTGATGGCGATCCTGGACGTACTCTGGATCGGCAGATTCCTGAACCCCGGCGCACTGGCGATTTACGTGACAGCGCGGTCGCTGCTCAACCTGGCGGTGGACATCCCGGCCCGTATGGGCAGTGTGTTCATCTCCCGGATCTGCAATGTGGGCGCCGTACCTGAGCGCCGGCCGGGGCTGGCGAAAGAACTGTCGGCATTTCTGCTCGTGCAGTATCTGGTGATCTTTCCGGTCATAATCATCGGCATTGGCGCAATGATGTCGTTGCTGGTGCGCAGTTTCCTGCCCTCGTACGCGGCCGCTGTCCCGGTCCTGCGCTGGCTCCTCCTGGCCATCTACTTCGTACCGCAAACCACGATCGTGCGGAATTTCTGGATGCTGGACAAGCGGCTGGTGTCACTAGGCGTGACAAACCTTGTCGGGCTGGCAGCCACCGCAACCAGCATCTTTGTATCCACGACCCTGAATGGCCGGACACTGCCCTCACTGGCGCGCGGAACCGTCGTTGGATATGCACTCTATTACACGTGCGTGATGTTCACGGCCGGGCGCGAGGTCTGGGGTTTGAAGCACGCGGCGTATCTTGTCGTCCATGCCGTCGGGTCCGCGCTTGTGCTTGGCTGGATCAGTGCGGGGCCGGCGCAGCGGGCCGTAACCGGCGATTGGGCCGCCGCGCTGCACGACTTGACTTTCTCGCTGGCCCGCAATGTCGCCATCGTCACGCCGCTATTGCTCTACGGCGGATGGAAACTGCGCGTGTTCTTGAACACGAGGACATGGCAGCGGGCAGAGGTGTGAGCCCAAAGATGCACATTCGCGTTGCTGGGGCGGGCACGAAGACGAGGCCCGTTCTAAGGGTACGTACGCGCCAATGACTGACTTTAGAGCGAGCCGCATGCCTTCCCGGTTGTGCCTGCCAGAGCTCAGCATTTGCGCGCTATGTCTGTTGAGGTATTACGGCCTGCGCCCGTCTGCAACGGTTTTCTATGACACGCTACCGCGGTACCTGAGGGCCGTGTGCCGGCTTGCGTCGCTTGGACAACACCGGGTGGCCGCAGTTCTCGGTTGGCTACTGCGTATCCGGATTGAGCGGCTGCCGGCGGCCGAGCGGGTTCCGGACTATCCGGCGATCCATCTAAGGGCTTTCCAGTCTGTTGCTCAGATTTCGGGGAAGTTGTTAGCCGACCTGGAAAGAGATCCGCTGGTCCAGTTGCTCGGCAAACTGATCGGCCCCGAGTCGGCCTTGGCGTACGCGGTTAAAGACCTCGCGCACCATGAGATTCGGCCCTTTGTGCTATCGCTATTGCTGACGGCGAGCGGCGCGCCGGACCACGAACCGATACTTGCGATTCTTCCGCCCGCCTGGAGCCCGCGCTTACAGAACATCATTCACGGCGCACTCCCAAAGGTGAACTTTCGCTTCTTCACGTGGCCGCGCTGGTATGCAGCCGTGCTGTGGGCCGCTACACGGGCGCTGCTGCCGCTGAGACTGCTGGCGCTTCTGCTGGCTCGCATCGTTTGCCGGGGAATCTCGTTCCGCGAGGTAGAACGTAAGCCCTATCTGTTCATGACCGAGTTCGTGGATCCGACCCGGCTCCGGGGCACCAGCTACGACGCAGACGGGTGGCTGGCGGGCACGGGGATCGATACGCAGGATGTGCTGTTCTTCCTGACCGCGCGGCAAGAAGCCCACTTAAGAAGGCACGGTCACAATACCGCGGAAATACTCCGGCCGATCGAAGAGAAGAGTTACCATTGCGCCAGGTTGGCCCGCCTCCCCTACGGGGGGCACAGCGTGGCGGGATATGGGCGCCTTTGTCTGAGGCTCCTTTGCCCGCGCGGGCCGCGTGGTATTTCGGGCCCGACCGCGGGCACCCTCCTGCGCGCTTGCGAACTGTATCTGGAATTCGCTGCCTTGTTCGATCGCTTCCTGGCCAAGAGTATTCTCTACCTGAGTAAGCCGAATGGGGATACAGCCTGGCGGACCGATACCGCCATCGTGACAGGCCTCGCCAGAAGCAACAGCGTGCGGTCGGTGGGCTGTCAAACCCGGATGCTCTACGCCAGGCATTACGAGTTCTGCTTCGAATGTTACGACCAGGTTTTCATCTGGGGTCCGGCCTGGTATGATCAATTCGGGGAAGGCTCGCAGTTTACTGGAAAGAGAATCGACGTAGGCTGCCTGTATCTGGATACGTTATTGCCGGAGGTGCTGGCGGCGCAAGCGTGGGCCGGCGGCAAACGCACCGTGGCGATCTTCCCCGCCGACCTGGCCGGCTGCCACTACACCGTAAGCTACGGCTTGTCATTCCTAGTCAATTGCGCACGCCTGGCGCTGCGATACCCGGACATCACCTTCCAAGTGAAATGCAAGGACCCCGAGAACGCACTGGTTTATCTTGCTGACGAAGCATTTCGCGGCCTGTGTTCTCGGGCAGCCGCAAACTTCGCTTTCGTGACCTTGAAGAGGTACGAATACAGCGCATTCCTGGCTTCCTCAGACGTGGTCCTCGCGATGGGATTTACGACGCCGGGAATCGAGGGGTTGCTGCTCGGGAAGGCGACGATTTATTACAGCGAACTGGATGAAGGGGAAACGGCGATCAGCGGCGTGCCTGGCTTGATTGCGCATTCGGAGGAGGATTTCAACAGACTGTTCGATCAAGCGATCGCCAGGGATGGCCTGACGCATGACCAGAGGGTGGCCCTGGACGCGCTGGACCCTTTTCGGGACGGGCAGGCGCGGGCCAGGGTGGCGCGCCATCTGCTGTCCTCGCAGGCGCCTGGTAATGTTCCTGAGCCCGTAGATGCCCCGGTCGATGCACGAGAGATTCACCAGGGTGCGGGTGCCAGCTGACAGTAACTCCATTCCGGAGAAGCCTGCCGCATCGCTCTGCCGCGGAACTAGAACTGGAGGACCTAAATGAGGAGGTTCGCTCACGAGGATTTCAGCAGTAGGCGCCGGTGCGGGAGTGGGGGGAAACTCGCGGATGGGGCTGCCGCTCCGGTCAGGTAGGCGGGGGCGTGCACCCGCTCGATTCTCGTAATAGCGATTCAGAGCGGAGTACTCACCGATGAACAAATCGACGCTGCTGTGTGTGTGCTGTGCGGGGCTCATATACCTGGTCTATTGCTGCACAACGCAGAAGCCGGAACGCACAATCTATGGCTTTACCTGCATTTGGCTGTTTTGTCCGAAGTCGATACAGCAGTTGCCGCTCTTGGGCCCCCTGAATTGGGAAGGACACGCCATGTTTGAGTTTGTCGAGGCCTTCCTGGCGGCGGGCGTGGCAGGCGCGTTGCTGGCCGGCAGGGCCAAGCGGGCCGAATCCTGGCCGCCAAGGACGCTGAAGCGTTTTGCCATGGTTTTCCTGGCGACCGTCGTGAGTGCCGCGGTGTTGTCGGTGTGGTTGCCTGGCGTGTGGAGTTCGTATCCCGGTTTCGACATACGATTGAGAGAACGCGTGTTGCCGGTTTTGTCTACGGTCTACGGTGTGATCTTCGTAACCGGCTGCGCGGCTTTTATCAGGCGCCTGGAGTCAATTGAGAAACTGTTCTTGTTCTTGGTCATCGCCGGCGCGGAACTGGCCGTTGAAGCACTGGTCTTTTTCCACATGCATGCTCTCCCCGATCTGTCCAGTTGGGCGCTTGACCGGTGGGGGCGATTTATTAGTCTCACGATGGAGAGCGCGGACCTGGTGGGGCTGATCTGTATCATGTCCGTGTGTTGTTCTGCGTATTTCTGCCTCACGCGCAAGAGGGTTTTCTGGCTCGGGTTAACGCTTTTGCCCTTTGTGGCCATCGCGGGCCTTGCCGCCAAGACGCCGCTGAGCGGCGCCTTAGCTGGGTTGGCCATCATGGTTTGGCTGACCACCTCGTCCTCCTGGCGCCCGATCCTGATGCTGTCGATCGCGGCGCTGGGCGTGGTGCTGGCCGGGCTTGTTGCGGAAACTGCAGTGGTAGCCGCTTCGCGGACGTTCGGCGGCACAGTGCGGGAGGACTACTTCGGGTCAGGCAGCTTTTACGGCCGCCTGGGACTCTATTCCAGAGCAATCGATGTGGTGATCGCCGAGTTCCCGTTCGGCTCCGGTCCCGGCATGGCATCCTATCATATGGGCTCATACATTCCGCAGATCTTCCCGGTATACGACCACCCGGTGTCCCAAGCTGCATACGACTCCCAGCAGGAGCGCGGCATTGGCGCGACCGCCACCCACAACGTGTACCTGGAGCTGATCGTCGAGTATGGGCCGCTCGGCGCTATCGTCCTTGGCTGGTTCGTGCGGATGATTCTGCACAATTACCGGGTATGGAGGTTTCGGGCGGCAGACGGCGCGTTTTCCGTGCGATCGAGGCTCAACGTGGCGCAAGCGTGCGTTTACGCGACCTTGCTGGGGCTGGGCGTGCGGTACGCCACCGAAGCGGGGAACAAACTCTATTTTCTCTTGTTTATGTTCCTCTACTTTACGTTCCTGCTCGTGAGTTTGGACGAGTCGGTGAGAGCGCGGCGGATCGTCTGGCGCGCGGCCAAAGGCCGCTCTTCTGAATATAGCTTCGATCCCGGACCCAGGCAAGCTGTTGCGCTGGGCGAGCTTTTGCAGCCTCCGCGCATGCGGCGGGAAGCGTAATGAGCGCCCGAGGAGCCGAGCGGTGCGAGGCGGCGAGCGATGCTTCCCAAAGCGCCCACGCCGCACCGCATTCTCTGGACGGTTCGACGACTGCAGCTTCAGCGCCAGACGCGTGAACACATAGCCATCCCGATGCCAACTCTTACTCCTGTTCGCGAAGCCCACGGACAAAGCGCGGAGGCAAAGGCGCCGCAGCAGCCGCACGGTGATCTGAAAGCTGTGCTGATTACCTTCAGCGGGATCGATGGCGCCGGCAAGAGCACCCAGACAGAGTGTGTCCGGCAGTACTTTGAGAGTCGTGGCTTACGTCCGTTGACGCTTTGGTCGCGCGGCGGCTACACACCCGCCATAGACTGGCTCAAAACACAGTTGCGGCGCGTGCTGTCCCGGACGCCGGTATCGGGCGACGTGGACGGAAGATCGAGATATTTCAGGATGGGCCTGGTCCGGCGGCTGTGGCTCTGGGTGGCGCTGCTGGACCTGATTTGGGTATACGCCGTGCGGATCCGGCTTCGGATCCATGGGGGACGGCCGGTGGTCTGTGACCGCTACATCTGGGATTCGCTTATCGACTTCCGGATCATGTTTCCGCAGGAGCAGGTCGAAGATTGGATTCTCTGGCGGCTACTGAAACGCCTTGCGGCACGTCCGGCGGCAGCGTTCTTGATGCAGGTTCCGCCTGAAATCTCGGCGCAACGCTCCGCGGCCAAGGGTGAGAGCCACACCGAGCCGCTCGCAGTGGTCATGCAACGCCTTGGATTCTACGAGAATTTAGCGCGCCGTACGGATTTCCATGTGGTCTCCGGGATGGGTTCGATCGAGGACTCGTCTCACCGGGTCCTTTCGACCATCGCGGACCTGGGTCGGAGAAACTCGGGCAGGAAAGTGACGCCGGCGATATGAGCTGCCCTGGCCGCGTCGGCGTGAAGCGCTGAACCGGGCACCATGAGCGGACTTTGCCGAGGGTATCTATGTACGCTTACCGTGAACCGTTAACACCCGCGCTGCAACTGCTGCTGTACGCCGTTAAAGGCGCGCGCAGTGCTGAAGAGTGCAGCACGATGATCCGGTTGTATTCCGAGGTTGGGGACGACGTGATCTGGGGACTAGCGGTAGCGAACAAGGTGGAGCCGATCGTTGCCCATGCGCTCATGCAGACGGTCGGCGAGGGCAGTCTGATGGAGCGGTGGGGTGCTGCTCACCGTGGGGCCTTCGCCAAGACCACGAAGTTCGTTGAGGAATTGGACGCAGTCTCGCTGCTGCTGGCCGATCGCGGCGTTTCGATAGCTGCGATCGAAAGCGGCGGGGTTGTCTGCGCTGGGCTTCAGTGCCCGGGATGCTTCGCATCGGGTGACATGGAGGTACTGGCTGCTAAGCAGGACCTCCCCGAAATCGACGCATGCCTGAAGGGGGAAGGTTACGAGCGCTGCGCCCGAGAGGGTCGAGCCTCAGATGATGTGACGCGCGTGGATCACGAGCAACGCGGGTGGTCCGTGTATTCGAAGGAACTGGACGGAAAACAGCAGTTCTTTCTAAATGTCATGTGGCTCCCCGTTCTGCGGCGCTGGCTCGCACCGTCTGGCGAACCTCCCGTCGGCGAGTTGATCGCGCGCTCTGTTCCGGTCACGGGGCGGGTGACGCGAATACGGATTCTCTCTCCGGAGGACAATGTCCTCCACGCCGCGCTGCACACGGCAAGCCACTCCTATGTTCGTGGTCCAGGGCTGCGCTTGCAGTTGGACATCGATCGGCTGGTGCACGGGCATTCATTGGATTGGAAGCTGTTTGTCCGCAGGGCGAAAAAGTACCGCGTACGCACTTGTGCGTTCCCCGCTCTGGCGATTCCGCGGGGCCTGCTCGGAACGCCGATTCCGAATTGGGTATTGAATGCGCTCGTCTCGTCGGAGCGCCGGCAAGGAGCCATTCTGCGGAGGATCGGCGCCGCGAGCGTTTTTCACAAAGAGGGCAAGCGTTACGGTCGCCTCGGCATGCTGCTTCTTGAAGCGAGGCTTTGCGACGACGGGCCGGTTGTAGGACTCACCCGCGCCCTCTTTCCCCCGACCGCATGGATGCGCAAGAGCTATGGCTCTTCCGGGGTTCTACTGCCTTATTACTATGGCGCCCGGTTGTTTGGTTTGCTGTGTCGCGCGTCCGAATGACAGCGTCACAGGGCGGGCATCTTCGCACATGAAAATTCACCAAAACCTCGAAAGGGAGCCCTTCGGCGAGATTATCGAGCAGACTCTGGGACGATTCTTCAAGAACATGTACGGGGGCGAATACGCCGTGCGGTGGTACGCAGGTTCTCGCCGCCGCCGCCTACGGGGTAAGAGTGACGAACAGATCTGGCTTTGCAACCCTGCTCTGAACGCGCTCTTTACGGTCGACACGACTTCCGAAGTATTGAAATGGATACGCAGGCAATACTCGCACGCACCCATCGTGTGGCGGCGGCCCCTACAGCGCTGCCTCGTCGCTTTGGCGACTCACGGCTCCACGGCTGCATGGTTCACGAGCGCGGCGCTCGGGGTCAGTCCTGCCATCCCAAACGGGAATCGGCTATTGCTGCTGGGAGGAAATAACCGGCTACGGCTTGCGGACATGCGCCAAGCACGAGTTTACTCGGTTCTGAAACAGGGCTTTGATCCAGTTTTCTTAAGACGCGAAATCAGCGTCCGGCAGGCGGGCAGCGATTGGCCTATTCCTCCACTCCTCGAGTATGCAGCCGATTTCACGTGGTTTGCGGAGTCCTTAGTGGACGCCGTGCCTCTGAACCGGGTTAGTTCGCGAAAGCGCCGGTTGGCTGCTGCTACTCAGGCGAATAGCGTGCTTGCGCGGTGGTGTGAAAGAAGCCGAACTGAGATAGCAGCCCAAGAGTACGTGCAGCAACTCGGGGAACTTGCGCAGAGGCGGGTCTCGGCGAATAGCTTGTTCTCTGATCAGGAGCGCCGGACAGTACGGAAATGGGTGGCATCGGCTGCCGATGTGCTTTCAACCCTAGCCGTTCGGGGCGGCAAGAACATTCCACTTACTTTCGGACATGGCGACTTTCAGCCCGGCAACAT
>Ga0315289_10011053_pt1 | contig 12828 bp, 12 predicted proteins | sample YL17G11_40_MG_FD_203452 | JGI IMG/M metagenome (GOLD analysis project Ga0315289, IMG submission 203452) | Sediment microbial communities from Yellowstone Lake, YNP, Wyoming, USA - YL17G11_40 | ecosystem: Environmental > Aquatic > Freshwater > Lake > Sediment | place: USA: Wyoming | collected...
CTGGAGGAGATCGCAAACGAGAGAGGCCCCGACGACACAAGACACTTTGACACGTTGCTGGAACGCCTCGGCCTCAAATGGAACCCTGAAGTTATCGCAGCAGGTGTGGTCGCCTACCGTGCAACGAGCCCAATCTACCTGACGCCCTTCCCGGACACCGTCCCCACTCTGCTGAAACTTAGAGACGCGGGATACAAGCTCGGCGTCGCGTCAAAGGGTCGAGCGGTGAAGCAGTGGCAGAAACTCATCCAGCTGGGATTGGAACATATCTTCCACGCTGTCACCGTCTCAGAGGAGACAGGCTCCGAGAAACTCACCACGGACACGCTGTCCAGGACACTCGAGAGACTAGGCAACATCAAGCCTGAACTGTCAGCCTTCGTAGGCTGCGATTTAGCGAATGAAATCGAGACTGCAAATGCGATCAAGACTGGAGCGCGTCGAACAAGCACGCCCAAATCTCCCGATTAGAAACCGACGTTCGAGACAAACAAACTCTCAGACATGTTGGAGATCATTGAGACGAGCACTTAGGATCGCAAGTTCACTCCAGCCGAGACTGACCAGACTTGGGAATCTCGGCGACGAATGTTCGCGCGGCTTGATATGTCATTCAGTGTTTGTTCTTCTTGCTGCTTTTCATACGGTTCTCTCCCTAACCTCCAGGTATGTAGTGAATATGGGAAATTTGAGCTATCCACCCTGATATGTCCCTCAATAGATAGATTGCGAAAAGTTGAGTGAGTGTAGGAGTCGGTTTCCGCTAGAACATTCTCCGGAGGTGACTTCAGGGCGGAACTGCGCTCAACGTTGAACTTCTCCATCTTGCTGAATGGCTCCACAAGAAACATACCGGGAGGGGCTCTCAAGATAAGATCGAGGGACACATCACAGTGGATAGAACAAGTGAATATGGGAAATGTCATGGTTTATCTGTCAGGGGGCCTCACGAGAACTCGAGTACGCCGGAAATGAACCTGCGAAGTCTAGCAAGCCTGAGATGGATCTATCGTGCGTGGTACTACTTCAGGCAGGGTTACTCCACTTATCTGACATTTGTCCTCGGTTATGCCTCAACATTGATCACGGTCTATTATCTTGCAATCAAGAATATGCCCCCCCTACTTGATATCTTTCCACGTTTCACAGAGTTCGCTATTCTCGCGACGGTGGTTGGCGCGCCCTTGGCGGTGGCGATCGGTTGGGTGCACATGAAACGGAGTAGACTCTTCAGCAGCGAACAGGACATATCAGTTGAATCGAACCCGTACAATTACAAGTTGCCTCCAGGATACTGGGGTGAAGCTTTCATGCCGGCGATGCTTGCCCAGCTCCGGATGCTTCGCCATATGTCTGAAGGAGGGGGATTCCTAACAGATTCGGAAAAAGCTCAGCTAGACGAGTTAGAAAAGAAAATGGAGACTCTGATACGCGGTGGATACATAGGCTCTCCAAAAAGGCGACTGAACTTCTAGCAGAGCGCCTGCTCGGACACCCGGGTGAAGACATCCACCCGAGTGACCTCTACATGCACACTGTTCGATAGCTTACGTCAACATTTCAATGCTAGCGAGACGAGTGAGATGCGAGCACATGACAGTCCCATGGAGAGTAAGCATACAAGGTCCTACATGCGCAACCACTTTGACTTGTCAACCAATACAACTGCGCGGCCGGACAGCACGATTCTCCGGTGCTGGTTATGACATTTCGTGCTCAGTGTAACGATGGGTTTGTCCTTCCGAATTGCTTGTATTTGCGCTGTAGCCGTAATGGTACCTCCAAGATATACAGGTGCTAGGAACTTCGCATGCAGGCTTAGATACACCGTTCCAGGTCGTGGCAGTCTGGTGCCCAATGCAGCGGAGACAAGCCCCAGTGAAAGAATACCATGTGCTATCCGGCGCCTGAAGCGGGTTTTCTTTGCATGCTCATCATCCAAGTAGGGGGTTTCGATCACTCGTGATACGTGCACAATGCTGAATGTCCGACCTTGAGATGATTTTCCTAATCGACGCTTTGTCTCCTACTCTCATAGTCTGTTACAACCTACGGGCGAGCTATACTCCGCGGACCGGGCTAGATATCATTAATCCGACTGAGCTGAGTTTCGGAACAATAATAGGCGCGACCATGATACTTCGGGGTGCAGCCTCATTCGGACGGGGGTCATGGTCTTGAGGCACGATGTTGATGCCAGCCCGCGACGGCATGAGGGGGCGTCAGTCTGACCGTCATGATTCAACCACTTACCCAGGACAGGACCAAGCAGTACATGCAAGAGCTCTGCTTGATTGACAAGGAAGCTTTCGGCGGGAATGCCTGGACCGCGCAAAACTTCGAGTTACAGATTCCTGGCAAGTTCGTGCTCAGCAGAATAGCAATTGAGATGAGTGGGCCTGTTGGGTATCTGATTGGATCAAGATACGCTCGTGGAACTGCTCACATACATAGAGTAGCGGTTCTTGTATCATTGAGAAGGAGAGGCGTAGGTGCCAAGTTGCTCGGAAGTTTCGAGACTGCATGCCTGGGCATCAGAGCAACTGATGTCACGTTGGAATCTCTCACTGGCAGGGACGCTGCGAACCTCTTCTACGAGTCCATGGGGTATAGTAGGATATCAGGACAAGAGCTAGTCCGCTACCTTCGTGAGAAAAGAAAAACCGCGGACCAGGCGAGATACCTGGGGCCTCGGAACGAAGGTCAAGCATGTGTCTACCACAAGATGCTGATTGCTCGAGATGTCATAGAGGGCCAGAATCATAAGCGCGTTGGGAACCAGTGATCGGTCTCTTGTCAAGCTAGCGAAGAACCACCACGACCGCTGGAATCAACGATGCAGCCCAAGTTCTCTCCTCGTGCACGGCCCGGCTTCTCTGGCGTCCCTTAGATCATGTCAGCTGGTTGCTTGTCACGAGAAACAGCGAACCGTCAGGCATTTTTCTCCGCTTGAGGACTGACAAGCGCACAGTCCTCAGCATGCTGTCAATGTCCTTCTCTCGGAAATGATGTAGATGATACGGGTCAGATTTGGCGCTGAGCTTGCGGGGAATCAGAGCTCGGATTGGGCGTGCTACTTTCCTCACCCTCGCTCGAGTAGCGCTCAGGAGAAACGCAAAGTCTCCTTTGATGAACAGGTTCCACGCGTCCCGTGCGTCTTGCAGTAGAGAGCCAAGTACCGACCGCTTCTCCTGCCTTTCTGAGCCTAGGCTCTTCGTCTTACGTTGGTCGAATGTACCATCCTGAGCCCAGCAACCGATCCATAGGCTGATTTGCCCTTTCTCCTTTGTGACTCTGCGCATTTCTTGGAGAACAACGTCAGGATGTACGCAATGGTCGAGGGTCGTACCACTTACGGAGTGATCGAACGAGTGCGATCTGAATGGTAGATACTCGCCAACTCCGCAGACAAAGTCGAAGCCTGATTGCTTCTTGGCGATTGGATCGAGACCGACGCACAAGCTAGGCCGGCCTGATTTCAGGTATGGGGCCATCGCCGGTCCACTCCCTACGTCGAGTACCGTGCCTGAGACGTTGCAGAATTCTCCGAACATACGGGATAGGTGCTCCGAGGTTGTTTCACATGTCTTGAAAGAAGGTGCAGCCCGCGTGAGTTTCTCATGCCATTTCTGCCATTGATTTGTTTCGGTATGGGGTCTCGTCACGGATGCCTCTGCAGCAACTCCGAGTATATCTGATTAAATCTTCTGGCGCCTGCTTCTGCTGAGTGCCATTTCACCGCGAACTTGCGGCTGCGTGCACCTATTTCTCGTCGTTTCTCTGGGTTCTCTATGAGGCCCTTCAGAACGTTGTAAACGGTATCAGGGGTTGCGCTCACCACAGGCAATTCCTCAGCATATCCCGGCACCTGTTTTCGCATGTTATCCATCCATTCCGGCCGCAGGAAACATACAGCCGGCTTACCAAGCATCATTGCTTCACGTACATTGGCGCCAAACCATCCGGTAGTGAGCATGTCAACGACGATGTCTGCTTGTGCCTGATAGTACCTCAACTTTCTATGCGGCACATCATGGAAGAAGACCAGCTCGACCTTGTAGCCCTCTCGCTTCAGACGGTCGACTAAGGGCAAGTAGATGTGCGTGCACTTTATGTTCCGATGGCTCACTGCCTCAGTGCGTGACTCGAAGTTACCGACAGAGTGATAGATCTTCACAGTGTCCTCGGAAAATGGCAGGCGGCAGTTTGCCGGGATCAAGAGGTCCGGTGTCCACTGTAGATGGTCTATGCAGTAGAATTCCGGGACGACGTGAACATTCGGGGCCACATTGTAGTCTGTAGGGCTATAGTCAAATGTCACGACGTATTCAGCAAGGCTGTTCCGGATCTTTCCCCACGCAAGGTTCCTTTCGTCACTGCAAACGGAGGGATCATCACGCCACTTGCAGATGCTGCACGTGTTGATGGGTCCCCATCGACTGAAAGAGGTTTGCGAGCAGCCGTCCAGGCAGCCGTTTGTGGAATAGACGATCTTCTTGTGCCACGGGAAACGCTTCAAGAGCCTGACCTCTGAATAGTCGCCGAAGTGCCTACCACAGAATGAGTGCAACGGACTGCCGAAGTGCATACAGTGTGCATTGCTGAAGTGAAAGATGTCATAATTCGACAGTGAACGAGCATAGAACTTCAGGTTCCTGAGGACGTTCAGCATTGCGTTCTGGCCGAAGCGAAGCCGGAAATCTTCGCCGTCATAGAAGATCTGATTCTGCTCGGCTTGATCCCAGTTGAGGACATCCGCTTTCCACCCCAACTTCCTTAGTGCCCTAGAAAGGTGCCAGGTCTGGTAGAGATTCTGACCGACGTATAGTACTCTGCCCTTGGTGCGCGCAGGACGTCTGTTGTCCGTCAACTCCAGCTTCTAGCTCCGCAGTTGAACAGGTAGTCTACGGCAGAGAGGTTCGGAATGAAATCGCCGAACCGCTGAGCGTATTCGGGAGGCCTGAACAGCTGGAACCTCACAGATATTCCTTCTCGTTCGAATAGGTTGACATCGAGGTATCCCGTGGCACCGACCCCCGAAAGGTATTCTCTGTCACCGGCGGCCTTGCATATGCTAACCAGCAGCTCGGAACTCTTGCCCTCGACCTCGAGTTCGGATGACCTGAATATTTTTGTGCTCAGCCCTAGGTACTTAAGGATGAGCCTGATTAGAGTCTCGTTCACCTCTGCCAACTTGTGCCACCGTTTCTGATAGACGGGTTGCAGGATGTTGGCGACTTCATTGAAGTAGGGTGCTCGGTGGTAGTTGAAGAAGAGAGTCTTCCAATGGGTCTCTTCCCAACCTGAGTCCACCGTTTGAACGTCTTTGATCTCGGCTCCGTACGGGTAGTGCACAGGCACGGTGATCCATTCCAAGCCCTTCTTTGTCCTTATTCTGTTCCTGTTGCCGACTCCTCCTCGTGTATAGGCAACATTGTCTAGGAGGACGAGTTTGTCAGCGATCCGAGCCTTGTCGAAGAAACCGAGCCATGGAAGGTAGTTCGGTTGATGGATCGCAATCATCTTTTGTTGTGTCATCTCCGTTGACAGAGGAAACCAGTACCGCTAAGCCTCCGAACCAGTTTCCTTTGCACATTCCTCACTCGGGCAAGCGCAACGGTGATGATTCTGTTGTGTTCAAAGATGTTGCACTCCTGAGGGTCTTTCATACCAGAACTCCGGATGAGTCAGCAAGCAAATCCTAGGGACATCTAGGTGAGTATCCTGCAGTACTCGGCATACACATCGCCCCTCAGTTCTAGTCCATTGTCTAAGACTGTCACTGACGAACATGCAGTCATTTGTGACGGCGCGAGCCTCGTATGCTAGACCGTACTCAGACGGATTGGTGCCATCGTTGCTAACAGCGGAGATCAAGTCTCTGTGTGCAGCCATGCCCGTGATCTTGACCCCGAGGATGGCCTGGAGGGCATCGATCTCCCTTCGGAGAATCAATGAGGCATCCTCTCCAGTGGTGTGGGAGAAGTCCACGTTCTCGAAATGGAGTCCGATTTCGTGTTCCATCTCTAGAATCTTGCGAAGCAGTGGATACACGTCGTAACTGAAGGGGTTGTAAAGGTTCGTGTGTACTCTGACAAAGTAAGTCGATCTCACGCCGAGGTCGCGTTCAAAGCGTGCCAGTCGTTCTGCACATTTGGGATGAATATCAATGTCATGTCTCAACAGGAGAATCCTGCTATCTTCGCGGGGACGTGCGTACTCCCGCATCTGCATCACTCTGTATCCTCTTCTCTTTGCGGTTTCGATGATCTCTCGGTAGTGGTCGTATGAGAAGTCACAGGGCATAATGCCTTTCTCCTGCCTGATCAAATGTGGAGCACTGCGACCGGCCCTTGTTAATTCTTTCGGACGCTCCAAATCTTCTAGTTCGATTCTGCACATGAAATTAAGAGCCTGACCCCAAATTACGTCTCCACTTCTCCAAAGCGCTCAGCAGCTCGGCCGAGCCCTCGATTGTTATTACACCAGGGAAATGCTCGACAAGCCTAGGTGTCTAGATCTCATCACCGGCACCCAACTCCAAGACTGGTCTTCCGCGAAGGCGTGGCAGCACAAAATCCATAATGAATTCCATGGACTTGCGGTGAACGATCCTGTCAGGGGTCAGATCGAAGCAAACAGGGACAAACTCGTCAAGCGAATCTGATTTGCTAGTGCCGTTCATTCTCGATCAACCGTTCTGCCAAGACGCGTGGTCCACCATTCCACCGTTGATTTGAGGCCATCCTGGAGCCGAGTCTCTGGTTCCCAACCCAAATCGCTTCGTGCTTTCTTGTTCGAGTAAGCCATGCGGTCGATGTCGCCCAGCTTTCTGGCAGCGTGTTTGGTCTCAGAGGTCCCACCTATCATTGAACGTAAGATCTCATGTAGCTGGTTGATCGATGTCTCAATGCCGGTTCCGATAAGGTAGGGCCCGCCAAACACCCTCTTCTCCAAAGCCTTCTTGCCAGCTCGTAGAACCGCATCGACCACGTCATCGACATAGACGAAATCGCGAGTCTGATCACCTGTACTCTCAATTACTATCGGCTCCCCGGCACTCAAGCGACTTATCCATTCCGGAACTATCGGCCGCCAGCCCAGCCTGTCATTCGGGCGCTGACGCGGCCCGTACACCGAAGCAAAGCGCAGTACAACCCCTCCAATCCCGCAGGATTCAGAATAGATACGGATCGCATGTTCGCTCGCCAGCTTGTGAACGTCATACGGTGTCGTTGGATGCACCGGATGCTCCTCATCCACAGGCAGATATCTTGGTTCCCCAATTAGCCCAGAGTTGCTGCTGAAAACAATTCCCGAGCCCATTGATCTTGCGACTTCGCAAAGCCCATACGTAGAAATCAGGTTGACCGTGGCGCAGTGCTCAGGATCGCTGAAGCTTATTGAGCGAGGGTAGCAGGCCAGGTGGTAGATCAGCTCTGGCCGAGATTCACGAACGACATCCAAGGTCGCCTTCGAGGACACGTCTTCTCTGACGACCCGAATGCTATCCGGCTCGGGGTCGGGAAGGTTCTCCTCGTATCCGTTGCTGAAGTCATCCACAATCAGGACTTCGTTTCCGCCTTCCAGAAGTCGGTCCACTAAGTGGCTGCCGATGAATCCTGCCCCACCAGTCACAACTGTTCGCATATCCATCACCTGTTGCTCATATAGTCGACGAAGAAGAAATCACCAAACATGTGCTTTCTTTCCCACCCTACACGAGTTGTCCGACATACGAAGACACTCTGCATCTGCTGTTGATCCTCAGCATGCACGACTCTCCCGCAGCCGCACCACGTTTCCTCATTCTCGTCACCTTGAAGTTAAAGATTCCAGGATCGGGCGCTTATTGTCGCGGTAGTCATTGAGCTGCTCATCAGGCGGCGTCCGGGTCAGTTCCGGGTCACAGATGCTTCGTATGCGTGTACATGGGCACGCCGTTTTCCCCGTGGCTTTCATGTCGTGACTTGGCATCGGGCAGGGTCGTGTCCATTGACGAATGTCATAACCTCCACACATGGACGGCGTGATCGCCTTTGCGTTGTTCCGATGCGTAAGTGCTAGAGCGAATCTATATTCAGCTCGGGCTGTGCTGACTGGTCCAACATGTACATCCTGTACCATATCTCGAACGCTAGGAGATCCCACATCACGATGTAGTGTTTGATCAGATTCACTGATGTCTTGTGCCTTAGCACGTCGTCGATGTATCTCTTCTTTATGAAGCCGTTTCTTACTGCGTAGCCTTCTGGAAGGATTTGGCTCGCGTACTCTCCTATCTCACTCGAGAATTGTAGCCCTATGTCCCCTCCGAAGCCGCGCTTCTCTTTTCTGAGAACCTCTTCTGAGAGAATACCTTCCATTGCCTTTCTGAATATGTATTTCCCGCTGCCACCTTTGTACTTGAGTGCTCCGGGGATTCTGAAGGCGAGGTCCACGATCTCATTGTCTAGGAAGGGGACACGAGCCTCGACCGAGTTCGCCATGGACATGGAGTCCTCCACGTGCAGGAAATCATCAGGCAGCTTCACACTGAAATCTGCCAGCATTATTTGATCCAGGAAACGCAGATCGTTTGAGAAGTACTCGGAAAAGACTCGTTCTATGTCAGGGAGTTTTCCACCGAGTAGTCTTCGCGAGTATATTTTCTTGAGCGACTCTTCATCGAATACTTCGTCGAGGCTCGCTACGAGCGTATATAGACTCGTATTGTTCCCTATGTAGGCGAGTCTCTTGAGTTCGTGTAGATGCTCTACCTCAAAGATGGATCCGTGGCGGGATACGTACTTGACCAGGTGGCCGGTTTTCCTGCTAGCGCTCGCCATTAGGTCGCGCGGAACAGTCTTCCTTTCCTTCTCCACATCCTCAGCAAATTGATACTTCCACTCGTAGCCCCCGAAAAGCTCGTCGCCGCCAAGTCCTCCGAGCAGCACTTTCACATGTTTGCTCGCTTCTCTCATTATGTAGTATGGATACAGGTTTCTCTTGGGCATGTCCGCGTGCCATATCATTCTAGGATACTCTCGCAGAAGGTCTTGCTTGGCAACGAGTGTGGTATGGTCTGCGTTGTACGCCTTCGCTAGCGCTGACGCATCTTCTACCTCATCGGTTGTTTCTCCGAAACCCATTGTGAATGTTCTTACGGGTCTGTCGGCAACTTTTGATGCGAATGCTAGGATCGCGCTGCTGTCTATTCCACCAGAAAGCAGAATTCCCACCGGAACATCGCTCATCAAGTTCCTTTTGATGGCCCTTGTGAGAGTCTCTCTTATCTGGGCCACAAAGAATGCTTCTGACCGTCGTTCCGGATTCGGCACAAGTTGCCAGTATCGTCGAACAGCAATTTGCCCTCCAGTCATCTGCATCAAGTGCCCAGGCGGGAGGCGGTATATGTTCCGGAAGAGCGTCCTGTCGCGCGGCACGAATCGTAGATTCACATAGTAGTGGAATGCGCCCAGATCGACGCGCCTCTTGACGAGCTCATACTGCAATATGGCCTTGATCTCTGAGGCGAAGAGGAATTGCCCATCTCTCAGTCTGGTGTAGTAGAGAGGCTTGACGCCGCATCTGTCTCTGGCAAGAAGCAGGCTCTGCTTGCTCGTATCCCATAGAGCAAATGCGAAAATGCCATTGAATTCGAGGCAGCATTCCGGGCCCGATTCCTCATATGAATGAACTATGACTTCGGTGTCGGACTCGGTGTAGAACTTGTGACCGAGCCTCTCCAGCTTCTCCCTCAACTCGGGGTAGTTGTAGATCTCGCCATTGTGCACCACGACTACGGACTTGTCTTCATTATAGACCGGCTGGTGGCCGCCTTCTAGGTCTATGATGCTGAGTCGGGTGTTTCCGAGTGACATATGGTGGTCGTGGTAGTATCCCTCATCGTCGGGTCCCCTGTGCTTGAGCACACGACACATCTTTCTGAGGAGATCGGGATCCTCGAAGTTGAAACCGGCAATCCCGCACACTTGGAAGGCCCCATGTCGGAACTACTGACAGTAATGCGTTGCAGTATGGGTGAGTACGCTATAATAGAATGTAGGTGACCTGCTAGCGCGTCGATCCGAGGAAATGGTTGCAGAACCGAGCCGATCGCATGATTCTCGATTCTCAATGCAATGATCTGGATCAACTATCAAAGGTATCTTCTGCGAGAGCAGTTGAGATCAGGTGTCGGAGCGTGACCTCTTCCCTTTCCCAGCTCAGTTCATCTTTTGCCAATCTCAAATTCTTCTTGCATCTTGCCACGAGGTTCGGGTTGTTCAGGAGCTTCATGACGGCGTTGCTGATCGACCTTGGATCCTGAGGATCGATTGGAATCCCTGCGCTATACTTCTCAGCGATTCTTCTGATCTCAGGAAGGTCCGGATACAGTAGAGGCAGCTCAGCGGCTAGAGGCTGGAAGAAACGGTTGGGTAGGCTGTTCCTGTAGTCTACACTCCTTGGATAGTAGAGGATGATTGAGGCGTCGGCGCTCCTAATGAATGGAACCACTTCGAACGGCTTCACCGGTGGAACAATGTGAACTCGTTCCTCAAGGTGCCGGCTACTGATGCCCCCCATGTGAGGCTCGAAGAAACGCCCCAAGAACACGAGATGCACGCTGGCTGGCAGTTCTTTCATGGCGTCGAGAGCTTCTTGGATTGCCGCGCCTCCCTTGGCATTTCCAACAGCCACTAATATGAACTGATCAGACGAGAGGCCCAACACCTGTCGCAAGTCTGCCGACGGCTCCTGATCGAGACGGGGGTCATGGCAGTTCCGGACAATGATCGGCTTGCAGCCGAACGTCTTGTGTTCAAGCTCTGCCACACCCTCGCTCACTGTGACGACGGCGGAAGCCTTCTTGACTATCCGAGACTCAAGGTACCGATAGAAGGCGACGATCCAGCGGCGAGCGAAGCTTAGTCTACTCAACTCCGTCGCCGAGTGCATGCCTGAGTAGAAGTCGTGTGCGTCGTAGATGAATGGTGCTCTGTGTCTCATGCATAGAAACGAGACAGCTGGAAAGAAGTTGATCCCGTGCAGATAGTAGAGTGAAGCTCTAGGAGTGCACCTCAGCGGGAGTACGAGGCTGCGCTGAACAAATCGCAGGAGGAACGGAAGAATAGCAAACATGGGGACGCGCTCGAGGAGAAAGTTCCAAACCTTTCGAATCGCACAACCCAAGCTCCGATTCGGGCCGGTTGCGGTATTCTCTGTTTGTGGCGAGTCATACGTCAGACTAAGCTTGCCTATGCTCCGTAGCTCAAATGGCAAGCGAGCCTTGTCTATGCAACTCTTGTCGCCTTCAACCACGATGGAACGATAGCCGAAACGTGCGATCGAGGCCGCAATCTTGAAGCTCCTGCTATCTGCCTGAATTCTAGTTGGCGTAAGCGAAACAATGGTTCTTGCCTCACGCATCTTGCAGCATTCCTCATCGGCTGCTCCTCAGGCGGGCACCTTGGGTTCCGCCTAGAGGGCTCCGCAGCAGCGCATACAAGCTGGCATGAGTCTGACCGTCTTCATGTATCTTCGGAAATCTTCGAACTCTCTACCGCGCCATATCTCAGTAAATGGTTTCTCGGTTATCTTTCCGAACCTTATGGTGCTCAGACATCTGGTTGAGACGGTGACGCTGCCATCTGCAAGTATCTGCCCAACCTGCGTCATGGCGTGGCATGTGTTCATGTGCTTGAGTGGTTCTAGGTGGCGTCTATAGTGTGTCTCCAGCCCATTCCTGTCTAGGTCCGGACCGATGCGGATGACTGGGTTCCTGGTCGTTTTGCGAAGCTCGTTGCATTGTCTACTCAGAGCGTCAACGTCGATCGTCTCGAGTTGTACTCTTGAGATAGATGTGGAGGTGGCTCTGTAAGGGGTCTTGGTGTTCTGCGCTTCAGCCATCTCGTCCGTCACGAAGTTCAGATGGCTGAACACAATCTCGTCACATCTGACATGTTTGAGCATCTCGACAAGTCGATCGTAGTTGAGATCGCAGATCGTGCAGCTGACTGAGACATAGGGGCTCTTTCCCGAGCGGTTGTTCATTATAAAGTCGAGGCCATCCATTGCGTGCTGGAATGCGCCTCTCACGCCGCGTATCTTGTCGTGCACTTCTGGGGGGCCGTCGATTGACACTTGGAGCCTATCCAGTCTGTGTTCGAGAAGTCCGGGGGCCTGATTGGGGAGGAGAAAACCGTTCGTCGTCACCCAGATCTCCATGCCCTTTGAGTGAACGCGGTCGACAAGGTCGAGGAGCCTGGGGTAGAGGAGGGGCTCCGCAGTTGTGACCGCAATTATCGGTTTGAATGGACTCACATCAGCAACGAGAGCTTCCCAGGCGTCGAACGGCGCCATCTCACTTGTCCAGAGGTTGTATACAAAATCGGAATGGATTCTCTTCCGTTCAAGGTTCGCCCTGCCGATGTCACAGAATTCACAGAAGAAGTTGCAGCGATTATTGACTCCAACGTAGATGACAGACGGCCAAGGCGTAGGCCCCGGAAGATGCTGCTTCAGCGTCCTAGCTGCGTAGTCCATCGCTAGTGATGGATTACTGAGAATCTTGCGACGTGCACGCCAAGCCTTCTCGAGGACCGTCAAGTTTCGTCTCCTCTGCTACTTTTGAGTCTCAACATAGATGTCGGTGCCTAGCCTTGTGGCCACGGATGAGAGCAACCTTTGACGGGGTATCAGTGTGAGGTGTAACTTCGGCACTATTAAACCGTCACAGTTCTCCTTGAAGAATTCGACATGAGAATACTTCCCGAAGGCTCGTCTCAGCTCCTTGATTGACGAGAACTTCGTTTCGGGAGCTGCTTCTCCTGACATGCTTGAGTC
>Ga0315289_10011055_pt1 | contig 12827 bp, 13 predicted proteins | sample YL17G11_40_MG_FD_203452 | JGI IMG/M metagenome (GOLD analysis project Ga0315289, IMG submission 203452) | Sediment microbial communities from Yellowstone Lake, YNP, Wyoming, USA - YL17G11_40 | ecosystem: Environmental > Aquatic > Freshwater > Lake > Sediment | place: USA: Wyoming | collected...
CTCATAGTCTCTGGTGCTGCTGATTCCTAAGCCCCAGCAGCTTTCGTGAATTCGTGGATTCTTGCCCTCCGGCCTTCCCAGGATCCTGCCGACCAGAGGTATGTTCTGGCAGGCCTCCTGGACCATCTCCACCCCCTCAGCCCCCCCTTCCCGGAAGTCGGCGAAGGCGCAGGTTCCCGATGCAAGCATATCCTGCAATGTCCTCTTCATGCCTTCTACTATGCGGCCGCGAGGCTGCTGCTGTAGCATCTGGTGCTTTTTTCCTCCCGGGCCCACCAGCTCCGCCAGGGGAAGAAAAGGCGGGTCCTTGAAGGCCGAGTCTCCCACGTGGGTGTGGGCATTTACAAAGCAGGGGATTATTATTCCCTCCAGGGCGGAATCCACCTTCCCCTCACCCACTTCTTTTATGAGTCCCTCTTTGAGGCAGATATAGCCCTCTATGGCTGTGAATTCAACGCCATAAAGGATAGTCCCTGATAGCAGCATCTCCGGTCCGGACATCTGAGCCAAAAGAATGCTTCCAGAAGCTATTTAGCTTATCTGCTTTTTCTTTAAAGACGGTGAGCTCTTGGGGAGGCCCTTCGTCTTCATTAGTGCAGCAATGAGTGCCGATGGTAAGATCAGCTCTAGCCTTCGTAAACAGGTCCGCATCTCTGGGGCGGAGGATCTGGCCAGGGTGGACGCCCTGCGGGCAGATAGCGACGCCATCATGGTGGGGATAGGGACCGTCCTGGCAGACGATCCCAGCCTGAGGGTGAAGTCAGAGGCTCTGCGCAGTGGAAGAAGGGAGACGGGAAGGCCAGAGAGCCCTCTGCGTGTCGTAGCAGATAGCCTGGCCAGGACGCCTTCCGGGGCCAGAGTTCTGGGAGAGGGGTGCCTGCTGGCGGTCTCAAGATCAGCTCCTTTGTCAAGAGTGGCAGAGCTTGAAAAGCACTGCCAGATCGCAGTTTGCGGTGAGAGCCAGGTGGATCTGTTGCAGCTCATGGAGATCCTTTGCCAGAGAGGGGTTGAGAAGCTGATGGTGGAGGGGGGTGCGAATCTCAACTGGTCCTTGCTGCGGGCGGGGCTGGTGGATGAGCTTTATGTCTATATCGGCGGAATGCTGATAGGGGGGGAAAAGGCTCCGTCCCTCGTGGATGGGGAGGGATTCCGGGGAGAATTTCCTGAGCTGAAGCTGATCTCCCTGCAGCCCATGGACGACGGCGCTCTCCTCAAATGGCGAGTCCTCTAGCAAAAGCCTATGGCCTCAGTCGCAGGAGGCAAAAAAGCGCTATCTGGAGATAGCGCGGCCTGCTAAAATTTATGCTCTTTTTGAAAACTCGAGCTCCAGGTTAGCTGCTGGCGGCCTCCTTTTTCACGGCCTCCTGCCAGCCCCTCATGAAGGCCTCCCAGTCCTGATAGTGCTTCTGAAGCACAGTGCAGATCTCCTCCATCATGGAGAAAGGTATTCCCACCACCACGCTGCCGTCGTCCAGGCCGGCATTGCGTGCCGAGCCGTCACAGCCCAGGGAGACGTTCACCTCACCCTTGAGGTAAGGCGAGGATGTGGCGTCCACGCAGAAGGACTGGATCCCAGCGGTGTTGAAGGTGGATCGGCCTCCCTCTTTGTATAGGGAGGCCTGTACTATCCTTCTGGCCTGTAGGGGATTGCCGACTATTATCACTACGTCGGGATTGACAACAATCTTGCTCAGTGGCGCCACATAGGTGGCCAATATGCTTCCTGCCAGGGGTCGGGGCATGTTTGCTGCGATGTTGCCACCCACATCCTTGCTGGCGCATTTCTTGAGCTTATCGAAGTAAAGAGAGCCCGACTTGATGTTCTCCGGGCAGTCCATGAGGCCCATTCCTGCAGCTCCTCCTTTGCACTCGTGGTAGTCGGCATGGGCCAGGTAGCTTTCGCCCTCCAGCCTGGCGTTTTGGATCATGTTGCAGTACCGAAAGGGCCTTTCGTAGACCCGAATCTCCTGGGGTATGTCTTCCTCGCGTTTGAAGAGGGCCACTCCCACAGGGTTGTCGCGCAGCCCCAGAGTGGTCTTCAATATAACCGACATCTCTTCCAGATTCATCACACTACCTCGACCATAGTTATGTCGATTAGGCATTTCTCCCTTGCGGTCCCTCCCCAGATCAGGCCTGGACCCTCGAGCCGGGCCCCAAGAAAAGGCTTATGCCGCTTTGCTCTCCTCCGGATATACGGCTACCACCTTACCGGAGGCATCTCTTATAGTTGCCACATCCCCCTCATTGTTCCAGATAGGGATCTTTCGGTTGAAGTAGAGATCAGAGGCGGTATCATTGCCGATCCCGCTATGGACCCGCACCGATGCACCGGCCTTCAGAGTTATATTTGCGAAGGCATAGGTATGGTTCTGCTGGTCGGATAGCGTCCATCCGTCCATGCTGCAATCAGCATCTCCGGCGTTTAGGATCTCAATCCACTCCATGTTTAAGTTCTCCTTCTCCGGAGCTGGAGCGATCATGCTGGCATTGGCGATCAGTATATTGCACCCTGAGCTGCTCTTCTCCTCCGCGGCCGGGACAGACGCTGCCAGGAAGAGTAGCAGTGTCACTATGGCGCAAATATAGCGCATGGTTTCCATCTTATTATCCCTCCTTTCTTAGTTATAGTACTTACTTTCTTTCAGTAATTTAAATCTTTCCCAGTAAAGCCCGAAACTTTCCGGTGGGCCCGAAAGTTGGAAAGACCGCCCTCTCAAGAGCTGTCATTGGCAATTCTAGCGCCGCCAGGCGGATCTTAAAGTGGGGATTTCTGTGGAGAATTCGGAGAGCGTCTTCTTTAGAACTTGAGGGCAGGTCAAAGAGGTTTTTTGGCTGGATTGTGATCTGACAATGAAAGGCCAGCCCTTTCTAGTTCGCGTTAACGAATCCTTAAAAAAGTGTACGGAATCGTCATCAACAATAGGCGGTCTTGGGCATAATCACGTCATCTTTCCTTCAGGAGAGGGCACTGGCAATAAAAAGCCGACGACTAAAATGCACACTACATCTAGATCTGCTGGCCTCATTATCTTTTCCGTATGTGTTTAGCTCCCTAAGAATCGCTTGCAGGTTTCGACTTTCGTCAATGATGGATTGTAGACCAACAAATTGCGCCAGATAGAAAAAAATATCTATAGACGAAGTTCATTTGAATTTACCCTTTTGAACTGGCCCGGCAAGATATCCTGAAATGAGCTTAAGGATGCTGATTGAGGTGAGCCAAAAACAAGCTCTTTTCCGAATCAAAAATGGAGAAGGAGTGAACCCCTTCGAAAGAAGAAAGATTCAAAAAATGAACTGACTTAGATCTGATCCGATTAATTATTTCAAGCGGCTTTGGTTGCGTTTTCGGTCTCGTTGATGGTCTTGTTCATGGTCTCGTTGATGGTCTTGTTCATGGTCTCGTTGATGGTCTTGTTCATGGTCTCGTTGATGGTCTTGTTCATGGTCTCGTTGATGGTCTTATTCATGGTCTCGTTGATGGTCTTATTCATGGTCTCGTTGATGGTCTTATTCATGTCTTCCCCAACAGCCGTAGTTGCGTTCTCTGCAAAGACTACTCCTAGGGAAAGAGCCGCAAGCATGGAAAAAAGCACCAATCCAGTCGCAATTTTGCTCTTCATATTTTGCACCCCGCTTTTATTTATTTTTTGAGTCCATTAGCATATCCAAACTTAAACTTTTCTCTGAAAAATTGGATTAATATGCTTAAAAAAATATTTATAATCATTTACTCCGCCGTACATGTCCCAAAATGGTCTAGATTCTCCCTTCAATAGCGAGAGTATTTTTCGCTAGCCTGGATGAACTTATCCACTTTGAAGGTGCAAAAGTGGGCATGTAAGTATCCCCCCAGGGTGCTATGCTCGAGCAATCCATCAAACCCTTCAGAGATTCCTTTGCCCCTGCCAAGCCTGTAGACGAACCTGGCGTCTCTCTCAACATCCATCCGAGAGTAGTGGAACTCATGGCCGCAAATCTTGCCCATCTCCACCACCGGATTCTCCCTGACCACCTCGCCCTCTACGTAGCCAAGTCCCTGTATGCTCTTTGTCATGTGAGTCGTTGCCGGCAGGGCTCCCACCATCTGGTAGCTTTCATCTCCGCAGATCAGCTCCTGCCCCAGGTACATAAGCCCTCCACACTCACCGTAGATGGGCATACCATCCTGGGATGCCCTTTTTATCTGCTCCCGCGCCCTTCCCTTCTCCAGCTGCTGGGCGTGAAGCTCCGGATAGCCGCCTCCGAGATATAGCCCATCAACCTCTGGAAGATCATCGTGCAAGGGGCTGAAAGGCACCAGCTCAGCACCTCTTCTTTGTAGCATCACGAGGTTATCGTAGTAGTAGAAGCAGAAGGCTTCGTCCTGGGCCACTCCTATCCTTACCTTCTCCCGTAAAAACTCCTTCGGCTCTTGCTCAGAGCGTGGCTCGACTCCCAGCTGCAGAATCCCGTCTAGGTCCAGATGCTCCTCTGCGAGGAGGGCCAGAGCGTCCAGGTCGTGTTCTCTCTCAAAGCCCATCACCAGCCCCAGGTGCCGGCTCTTGGTCTCCAGCTCCCTTTTTCTGGGCAGCGCCCCAAATATTGGAAGCTTCAAGGAGCTCTTCAGCATTGAGAGATGTCGCTCGCTCCCTACCTGGTTGAGAATGGTGCCCGCCATCTTCACCCAGGGATCGAAGCTACAGTAGCCCAGCTCCATGGCAGCGGCGCTCCTGGACATGCCGTGCACATTGAGCACCAGGAGCACAGGGATGCCCAGGACCTTGGCCACCTCGGCAGTGCTCCCTCTCTCTGTGGCGCCCATGCCGTCGTACAGCCCCATCACACCCTCCACCACAGCCGCGCTAGCGCCCCGGATTGCGGATTGAAAGGACCGGCGCACGCCTTCTGGGCCCATCATGAAAGTATCGAGGTTTCGGGAAGGTCGGCCGCAGACAGCCGTATGGTGGGAGGGATCAATGAAGTCCGGACCCACTTTGAAGGGCTGTACCGCCAGGCTGCGCCTCCTCAGGGCGGCCATCAGGGCGAGCGCCACAGTGGTCTTTCCCGAGCCGCTATGGGTGCCGGCGATGAGCACTGCAGGGATCATCTTGGGCTACTATGGCCGTCCTCCTTTAATGCCTTTCGAGCTCCACACTCCCGGGAACGCTGGCAAAGGATATTAACCGGCTCCTCAGAGAAACCGCATGCTCGTCGGAGTGGTCAAGAGGGGAAAGTACGGTGAGAGGCTCATCGAGACCTTGAAACAGAGGACTGACTTCCGGGTGGCTTGGGCTGAGGTTCCTGCCATCCTGCCGGGGTTCATCGAGGACCCGGTGGATTTCGTTCAGAGCTTGCACCTCGACCCCCAGGTATTTCAGGCCGACCTCATAATCCTCTACATCTTTCACCCCGATCTCACCCCGGAGATAGTCAGGCTGGCCGGAGCGAAAGGAGTCAAGGCAGCGATAATCCCCGGAGGCATGGCCAGAGCAGGATCCATCGGCGAGCTGCAGAGGCTGGCCCAGAAATATGGCATCTACATTGAAGTCGACGAGATCTGCTGCACCCTCGAGAAATGCGGAGTAGAGGCAGTGGATATCTTTGCCGAGAAGCTGGGGCGGCCGGAGCTGAAGGTGACGCTAGTGAATGGAAGGATATCCCAGGTCGAAGTGCAGCGGGGATCGCCCTGCGGCGGGACATGGCATGTGGCTGAAGGGCTGGTGAATAGTAGCGCTAAAGAGGCCCCTGCCCTTGCCGGCCTGCTATGTCAGCAGTATCCCTGTCGCGCAGTGCGGGGAACCCCGGGCGGAATTCATACCTCGGCCGACCTGCACAAGCATGCCGTTCTGAAGGCTCTGGGCGGCCGGGAGGAGCTGGAGCTTCCTCTGCAGTCCCGATCTATCAAGATATATCCTGATCAAAGAGGAGGCGGGGATGAGGTCTGAGGTGGTCAGGGCTACTGTCCGGGCCTTGAAGCAGGCGGAGACTTCTCTGCCCGGATGGGTAGTGGAGCTGATAGAAGGTGCCCTGCACAGTGAGGGCAGCCCCGTGGCCCGGTCTCAGCTGCAGTTCATGCTGGAGAATGCGCGGTTGGCGGAAGAGGAGAGCATCCCCCTCTGCCAGGACACCGGTCTGCTGGTATTCTATGTGGAGGTGGGCCGGGATCTGCAGCTGGACTTCGATCTGAAGGACGCCATAGCCGAAGGTGTGAGGGACGCAACTGAAGAGATTCCCCTGCGGCCCAATGCAGTCGATCCCCTGACTCGCCAGAACAGCGGAGACAACACCGGCCTCGAGATCCCGGAGATCTTTTTGGAAAGAATCGACGGTCACTCTCTGCGCATCACCGCCTTTCCCAAAGGCGCAGGCTCGGAGAACATGAGCCTTTTGGGCATGCTCAACCCAGCTGAGGATCCCTGGGAGTTCGTGCTGGAGGCCGTTGCCGCCCGAGCTGCCAATGCCTGTCCGCCTCTCTTCCTGGGCATAGGGGTTGGCGGGACCTTCGACCTGGCTGCCAGGCTGGCTAAGCTGGCCTTGCTCAGGCTTCCCGGGAGCTCTCCTTTGGAGCTGGAGCTTCTGGGAAGGATAAACTCCCTGGGCATAGGGCCCATGGGCCTGGGAGGGGAGACCACGGCTCTCGGCCTGAAGGTCGAGAGGGCCTTCTGCCATACTGCTTCCCTACCAGTGGCCGTGAACTTCCAGTGCTGGGCTCACCGATGTGCTAGCGAGGTGGTGCGGTGAGCTTGGAGCTGGAAACGCCCCTCTCTCTGGAGAAGATCCGGGGGCTGGAAGCCGGTGACAAGGTCTATCTGAGCGGCACCATCTACACGGCGCGGGACAAGGCTCACCTTCTGCTTTGTGCCGGAAGAAGTCCCGTCTCCCTGGAGGGAGCCGCCCTGTACCACTGCGGGCCCCTGATGAAAGGGGGGAGGGTGCTCTCCGCAGGGCCGACCACGAGCGGGAGGATGGCCAGGTACACAGAGAAGGTGCTCTCGTTTGGAGTGAGGGCCATCATCGGCAAGGGAGGGCTGCCAGCAGAGCCCTTTGCTGGAAGGGCGGTTTATCTGGCCTATCCTGGAGGGTGCGGGGCGGCCGCCGGCCGACAGCTGAAGCTCATTCGAGGATATTTCGAGGAGCTGGGAATGGCCGAGGCCCTTTGGGAGCTACAGGCCGAGAGGCTGGGGCCTATGACTGTGGCCATAGACTCTTACGGCAAGGATCTCTACAGGGATGTGAGAGCATCTGCTCTGAGACGCTTGAAGAGTTGATGCGCGCCGCGGATGAGGTGCGCTTTCTGGTCGATCGCGGATATCCCAAGGAGGCGGCAGTGAGGTTCGTCTCCGACCACCGCCGTCTGCCGGAGAAGGACAGGTTTGTTCTCATGCGAGTGGTGGTCCCAGCTGAGCAGGCCAGGTTGCGTAAAGAAAAGAACCTGCAGCTGCGCGATCTTCGAGAGGCTGTTGTTGCTGTTGACGGCTATAACGTCTTGATCACTGTGGAAAGCATTTTGGCCTGCAGGCCCGTTTACCTCTGCGACGATGGCTTTCTTCGTGACACTCGGGGAATCTTTAGAAGCTATAGGAGCTCTGAGCTGACAGCGCCTGCTTTATCGGCGGTCTTTGACCTTCTGGCCACAGCTGTTCCTGCATGCACGGATGTGCTTTTGGACCAGCAGATAAGCATGAGCGGCCAGCTGGCGCAGAGAATCAGGGAAACAATGGCCCAATGCGACCTTCCCGGGAAGGTCGAGACGGCCAGAGACGTCGATTTTCAGCTGAAGACCTCCAAGAAGATAGTGGCCACCAGCGATGGCAACGTGGTGGATGCCGCATTGGCAGTGGTGGATATCCCGGCAGAGATAGCCAGGAGGCTGGGGCTTGTGCCCTTCTCCTTGTGAAAGATGTTCCTCCTGAAAAGCCCTGGGATTTTCCAAACCGATTCCAAGCTTGGTTTTACGATCCAATTATGCGGATCGGCTTTACTGAATTAAGAATTCTTGAAAGAATTTCCGCGATGATATGAGACCTGAAACTTTCATTTAGGCTCCACCATCTCCGAACAAATCCTTCCGGATCGTTATCTTTATAGTACAGTTATTTATTAATAGTTATTCAGAGAATGACATCATATTTAGGTGAGTGGCAATGAGTAGATGGAGTCCCGCTATAATCCTGCTTGCTCTGTTGTTGCTGAGTGGTCTGGGCCAGGCATCAAGTCCTCTGTTCATCCCTCTCAGCGAGCATACCATGGCCAAGGGAGTCAGCCCCGGAGCTATCCCCCTCCTGAGAACCTACACCTTCTGCGCAGACGACGAGCAGGCCGTCTCCTGGCTGTTGTTCTACCGGGACACCGCGGTGCACAGCGTGGAGTGGAGATGGTACCGCCCCGAAGGCAGAACCTACGCCAGGTCTTTCAGCGTCATCCCCCCCATCGACGGATATGCCGGCCTTTGGGCCGCACCGGTTTGGAGCTGTCTCGAGATTCAGGGGACCGATGCCGCCGAAATGCCCGGCTTGTGGAAGGTGGATGTGATCGTAGACTTCCGAAAGATTATTACGGAGTACTTCACCATAGAGGCTCCGGGGGCCTGTTGAAGAAAGGCCATAAAAGGGACGGCAGTTTGGTCTTGGGCTAATGTATTAGCTTTGTCTTTGATGCTCCACCATCTCGATTGAGCCTGCCTGTTTTTCCTTTGATCATAATTGCAGGATGTGTCACCCTCTCCAGACGTAACGGGAGGGGAAATTCAGGAGGGGCGCTTCACTGCTTACGGGACCAGCCGGCGACGGGAGCGAAGAGCAAATCGATCTATCAACCCTTTCGCCGTGTAGTGTTCCCCGCGAACGCGTAGGGCGTGCGCCCGCGGCCTTGAGCGGGAGCTAGAGGCGCCGGAGCGACACAAAAAAAAGCAGAAGTAAGAAGTCGTAGCTTGAGCGCCCGAGAACAGCCAGACCTGGAGAGAGCCGAAACAAACCATTTGGACGTCATGATGCGTTGTTCACAGCCAATTGAGCAGATCAAACATGGCCGGACGTGAGTGAAAATAAATAGCATTATAAAATCCTAACTAATTACGATATTCACGGCCCAATCGCAGGAATCTTCGCAAAACCCATCAGAGACCCTTATAAAGCCCTAGATCCCCTTCGGACTTGGGTGCTTGAGAGATGGAGCTGGAGTTTGGAGGAAGAAGAAGAGAGCCGGAGATCAGATGGCTCTACGATATGAAGGAGGTCCTATACGATCAAAGCTGGCTTGCCCAGGCGGAGAATGTGGAGCTCTACTACATGTTCCGCGACCTCTTCTTGAGCCGATCTGACGAGCAGAAGCTAAAAGAGCAGGGCCTGCGGTACGACATCACCATCATTCCCCCGCGGGCTCTGGGACGCGAGTATGTCAAGACCGCAGGCCATTACCATCCTCTGGTTCCCGGGAGCACTGTCTCCTATCCGGAGCTGTACGAGGTTTTAGAGGGCGAAGGGGTATACCTTCTTCAGAAGCAGGATGGCAGCGATGTGGTAGCGGTTTTTGCCTCGGCCGGCGACAAGGTTCTGATCCCCCCCGGATACGGCCACATCACCCTAAATAGGGCCAATAAAACCCTCAAGATGGCCAACTTCGTGGCCAGAGACTTCTCCTCCCTCTACCAGCCCATCCAGGAGATGGGAGGTGGGGCCTTCTTCTGCACTGATCAGGGGTGGATCAAGAATCAGCGATACCCAAAAGCGGCCGACTTGAGCCGCGTGCAGCCTCCGGATAAGAGCAAGCTGCGCCAGCTGGGGGTGGCCAGGGATAAGGAGATGTACCCCCTTCTCCGGGAGCCGGGCAGGCTCGCGTTCCTGGTCAGGCCGGAGGAGCACATGGCTCTCTTCCAGGGAATGATCTAGGAGAAGTACGATGGAGACGGCCTTCTCCCGGCTCAAAGCTCACATCGAGCTGCTCAGGCCACCCCTGGCGGCCATGGACCTGGCCATGCCCGCGGCCGCTGCCCTCTTGGCCAGCTATACTGCCGGCCACGGCCTACCACCTCTTATTCTCTTCCTGGTGGCCACCATTGGAGCCTACTGCGCCATCACCAGCTCTTATGTCCTCAACGACTGCTGCGATATCGAGGTGGATCGCGTGGCCATGCCCAACCGCCCTCTTCCTGCGGCACAGATAAGCAGAAGAGATGCCCTAATCTGGGCCCTCTTTTTATTCGCAGCCGCCGCCTCCGCCGCCCTTTATCTCAATGTGGAGAGCCTCGTCGCCCTATTGGCCGCCACCATAATCATCACCGTCTACTCTGCCTGGGCCAAGCGAAGCACGCCCTTCAGCTGGGCTTTGGTCGGCCTGGCCTTCGGCCTGGTGCCAATGGGAGTATGGCTCGCTCTCGAGCCGGCGGGCATCCTGAAGGCCGGGCCGGGAATTCATTCCGCTGCCGTGATCTTATCACTGATGATCTGCATAACCGATTGGGGGTTCACCAACTGCGATGCCTCGCGGGATGTGGCAGGAGACAGAGAGAAGGGGATTCCAACTACTCCTGCCCTCTACGGCATCTCGGCTACAGCGAAGATGGTGGCCTTCTTCTGGCTGGTAGGGGTGCTTCTGTCCATTGCCCTTTGGCTCTCAGCGGATCTGGGTGCCCTCTACCTGGGAGTGGCCCTGCTGGCCGGCGGATGGATCCTTCTGCAGAACCTGGACTTCATGCGCCATCCCACGGCGGAGCGGGGAGGCCGGCTCTTCTACCAGGCCGCCAACTATCGGGCGGCGCTGTTCGCGGCGCTGATCGCGGACGTGCTGCTCAGGACGGCGCTTCCTCTTGGCTGTGCAATTTAATTTTCTTGTTATTCTTAACGACAAGATAGATATGATGGATTCAATTGCAGCACTCTGCTTCTTTTCTCAGCATCCGCACCGGAAGCTGGAGGCGGGGAGCGACTGTTTATTACAGGGCCGTACCGCAGCGGAGGGCTGATATTTTCCCTGAGAGCAGTTGCTGAAAGCTAAAAATCTTGACGGCTCCTTCTCTGAAAAAGATTTGGCGCGCACAGGGGGCCCCGGATACCTCTGTGCAGAGCCCAGTCCTCGCCTCGCAGCTACTGATCGTAGTGCCTAGCTGTTGCGTGCTAGCTCATTTGCAGACACATGGCTTCAATGAGTAGAGGTAATATCTCAGCGGACTGGTGGCAGTGGCGTCCTGGTCAGCGGCCTTGAGGTATATCCCCGGCATCAGCTCAGTGACCTTGTTTTTGCTGATTGCGGCCTGGTTGTCCTTGTTGTCCATGGTGATGGTGAAGGCGGAAGGATCAACGTTTCTTATAGATAGCTTCCCGTACTTCTGGTCGATATCTATAGACGTTGGCTGATCAGATATCTGGAATATGGCATCGACGACGGCGCTATCTCCGGCAGCCTCGTGGAGCAGGGTCTTGAAATGCACAGCAATAATGACGATCTCCTTTGTCTCGCCAAGATCTTTTTTATAATAGTACGTCTTGTCGGCTATCGTAGCTCCAACAAGGCCCGGTTGTATTATATTTGTATCAACGACCCGGCCATCCTTCCTCAGCTCCACCCTTACTTTAGTTTCGTTGACGTTTACTGAGATAATCGCTAGCTCATAACCCTCTTTTAGCTTAAGAGGCGTGCTGTTGGTTATCGTCGTCCCCTCATCGGTGTCCCTCAGAATTCTGGTTAGCTGCAAGTTGGTCATCAAGTTCCTGCTTTTGGACCTGTCGTAGAGATATGGCGTGCTGCTCTCGCCCGCATTGCTCATCGCATAGGTTATCTCTCCATTATAAGCAGTAAAGTACAGCTCGCCAAGGAATCCTATGAGGTTGTAGGAGCCCCAGGGTTTGAATTTGAAGTTTTTCATCTGAGCAGTGGTTTGATAGATTATGCCCCTCGCCCCCTCCTGCTCACTCAGGGTGGCGGTGGATCCGGAAGCATCTATGTTGGTAAGATGGAGGGTGATCTGCTCATTGCCGATGTTCTTGTTGATGTCGTAGTAGAAGCCAGGGAAGTTACTGGCATTCCAAGTGAATTCATAGGAGTCAAGGCTGGTCATCTGGCCGCGGGCTTCAACTGTGCCTTCCAGTGCTTCAGCCTGCAATGCTGCTGCAAGCAGAAGCGTGACACAAATCAGGATTGCCTTCATATTCGATATCTCCCAAAGAACTTTCTTGAGCATTATCATGGAAATGCATCTAATTAAAACTTCTGAAAAGGGAGATAAAAGGGAAGATCGTGGTTCAGGGGGGGGGGGGATATCGTGGGGCCGTTCGACGCATCTTCTTGCTCGGGAAGCACTCTGTGCCTCAATGGCAACAAAGGATTATGCCATGCCAAGGGAGCAATAAATTCCGTGGCCTCATAGCATGAAAGACCCTAATCTACTTGATCCGCAGCACCCCGTCCTTCTGCTGCCCCTCCCCTTCCTTCCATAGGCAGATGCGGGAGTCGTAGCCCATCAGCTGAAGGGCGTACCAGACCAGAGAGGCGCTTCTGAAGTCATTGGAGCATACCACCACGGGCTGGTCTTTGCTCAGCCTGGCAAAGGTCTGGTTCAGCTGCTCCCCTGCCTTGACCTTTCCTTTCTCCAATACCCTCTCCGGCCCCATGAAGGTGGCATTGGGCAATCCTCCCAGCCCAAACTCCTGGAAGCTTCTGGCATCAACCGCTTGCGACAAGCCCGATCGCACGTATTCGTCATCCACAAGCAGCTCTGGCCGGAGATGGGAGCTGTAGCTGACAGATGGCCGAGCCGTCGGCCTGTCGAGGGGCAGGCTGGCCTGTACCCAATCCTCAAGCCCCCCGTCCAGCGCTCTCGCGTCCTCCTGCCCCAGGTATCGCAGCAG
>Ga0315289_10011057_pt1 | contig 12827 bp, 17 predicted proteins | sample YL17G11_40_MG_FD_203452 | JGI IMG/M metagenome (GOLD analysis project Ga0315289, IMG submission 203452) | Sediment microbial communities from Yellowstone Lake, YNP, Wyoming, USA - YL17G11_40 | ecosystem: Environmental > Aquatic > Freshwater > Lake > Sediment | place: USA: Wyoming | collected...
CTTAGAAACATCGTGCTTGCCTATCTCATTGAACCATAAAACGAATTTTTGCATATTCCTAATAACTCGCGATGATTTATTAAACTTTCCTATAAACGCAGAACTCGCGCACGACCACTCTTGCTTTCCCCTCTTCCCTTTCCTCGTCGAGTATCGTGTTCCTTATCTTGAGATAGTCGCGATAGGGTTGGGGGATTTTCTCGAACAGACTGACTGGCCTATATCCGTCAAACATCTTATGGACGAAGACTTTTCCTGATTTGGAGTTTATGCATGGCAGGACTATCGCTATCCTGCCACCGGTATTCAGAACTCCGTGAGCAGACCTGAAGAACGCGCGATAAAGGTCGGTGAGGTAGTGGATTATCTGTTTTGCATCCACTTCGCTTATCCTGTACTGGAGTCTTGGCCCTAAATCCGGTTCGGTAGCTATCGCCTCAATAGCTCCGGTCAAGTTTCTGGCATCCTTGGTCTCTATAATCACAGAACCCTTCTTCTTGAACGCCTTCTTTGCCCATTCCATGTTCTTTTTAGACCATTCGACAGCTTTCTTGTCTATGTCGCTGAGGTGGATTTTTCCTATCCCTGCCAGCAAAGCCTCCTGGCCGATAGTACCAATGCCGCAGAACGGATCCATGATAGACTCGCGGGCCTGGGAGAGGTTGACCAGTATCCTGGCTCGTGAAGGCGCTATTGCCAGCTCATGCCTCTGGACCGGTCTGCTCTCGTCTCTTTTCTTGAAATCGTAAGGATTGGAAACAGCTATAGTCTCACCAAAGTAGCAGGTCTTCATGCCGAATATCAGGCAGACCTCCCTTATCTTCTTCTTTATAAGGTCGGTATGAGAGATCACGCCGTCCTTGGGAAACCGCTTGAATCTCTTCTTGACATCCTTAAACAATAAGTGGCTGCCGTACACGCTTATTGGCCAGTCGACATAGTCGCCGAAGTCCTGCTTGTTCAGGTCAACGAAGTCGAACCACTTGTCTATCTGCACTATCTTGAGCGTTCCTCCAAGCTCGTCGATAGTCTGGGGCAATATCTCCGCCTCTACCATGAGCGCCTTCTTGGTTAGATCCACAAAAGACCAGTCTACCCCCTCCTTCTCGAAATAGGAAATCAGTTCTGCTAACGACAGCATCCAGTTCTTTCCGAAGATAAAAGCGAACATGATTAACTTTTACCCGTTGGCATATATTTATATATCTCGCTAAGCAGAAGAATAGCAACCAAAAGAATAACGGAGGAACAACATGCCAGATTATATAACAATAAAATCAGACGAATACAAATACGGGAACAATTTCATCGAGATAGCCAGAAAGAAGATAGAAGAGGCCGAATTCATCTCAATTTCGAAAGGCTATTATACGAGAGCCGGAGACAAGAAGTACAAAGGCGGAATTGGGTTTCCTGACGATAAGGCTTTGAAAGACTTTCTGATAAAGAACCTGCAAGAACTCTAGAACAAGTTTTTGTTTTTCCTATTTTTCTCAGTCTTATATAGCTGACCAAAATATATATTAATGTGGACATCATAATACATACAAATGGTCTGAGGACTGGTTTTGGAGTGATTAGATGAAAATTTCTGAACTGAAAGCGGGCTCAAACGACGTTAGCCTTAAGGCTGAGGTAACGGAGGTCACGGAGCCGAGAACGGTAAACACGAAATACGGGACCAATACAGTCGCGAATGCTGTTTTGGATGATGGTTCCGGTACAGTGAAGCTGACCTTATGGGGGAAGCAGATTTCCACGGTCAAGCAGGGAGACAATGTTGAGATAACCGGTGGGTTCGTCAAGGAATGGAACGGCGAGCTGCAGCTTGGCGTGGGCAAGACTGGAGAGATAAAGGTACTGTAATATTAATCCTTAGCGTCTTCTTTTGCAGATGATGACTAAGAGTGATTAAACTGAAGGTGAAATTAAAATGGAGAATTTCGGTGGAAGAAGAAGATATGGTGGCGGCGGCAGAAGATTCGGCGGAGATTTTTCTTCGCAGGATAAGCCGGTCAAAGAAGGAGAGACCTACGACGTAGAGATAATCGAGGTCGGCTCTCGCGGAGATGGAATCGCAAAGATCCAGAACTTCGTGATATTCGTCCCTGGCACCAATAAAGGGGACAAGGTGAAGGTAAGGATAACGAAAGTCAGATCCTCAAGCGCAGTTGGCGAAGTCGTGGGCTCTGAATCGGAATCAAGCGAACCAGAGAAAATCGTGGTTCAAGAGCCAGCAGAGTCTTCGGAAGAGAGTGAAGAGGAAGAGTCTGAGGAAACGGTAAAGGAAGAGCCAAAGGAAGAGCCGGAAGAAACCGGAGAAGAAGAACCATCTGAATAACGTTCTTCTTTTTTCTTATTTTTTATTTTCAATGTTTGCTATTCTTTGCAAGTCGCTAATCTCATTCTCATTCAGCTGCGTTTTATTGAGTTCATTGACCTGCCACAACCCGCTCTTTTTTATCTTGTCTTTTGGAGAGAACAAACCAAACCAAGCCTGAGACGGCCGGCACTCGTCGCACAGAGAGACAGTTGATATGATTTTAGATTCAAATTCAAGACGTTTTGCCTTGTCTTTGATTCCAAGGGCGATAAAACTGAAATTTTTCTGGATATGCTCTGTAACCCGTTTTTCGACTTCTTTCTGTTTCATAAAATCGATGCCGTTGGCGAACCTGTCTTTGGCTTTCCTCTCAGTCAAATCCAACTCCCACTGCTCAAGAAAGCGATCCTTGTCTCTATTAAGCAGAGCCCTCCCGATGTTCTTTCTGAATATGCTCCTGTCTTTGTTCTCTTTCAAAAAATGCTGGAACAGCCTTGACCTGAGCTGATTATCCCCCGTGTGCGTCCCTATTCTTACAACCCTATCAACACCGTGCGCCTTCTCGCCTCTTTCAAATAGGACGTATACGCCATCGCTCGGAATCTCACCCGCATTGAATGGGAAATAAAATCGTTTCATCCTATCAAATATCTGATGTATTGTACTGCACGCTTCGCTCATTCCGACCACTTCTTTATTTTATTCATGCGCCAACAGGGATTTGAACCCCGGTCATTAGCTGTTTCCAGGTTAGTTTGGGAAGCTAATATCCTAACCACTAGACTATTGGCGCACAATGTTATTTTGCCTATAGTCATTATTAACTTTTTCTCTCAATCATTAATCAACGTATTTATATGCAGCATGCGTCTTTTTTAGCATGAACGCGCAAGGCTCGTTAGAGTATATGATCATAATCGCCGTGGTACTGGCAGTTTCAGCGATAGTCATAATGTATACCACCGGCATCGTCGGAGGGCAAAAGTCATCAGTCTCTATCTCCTCGTGCAAACAGGCCGCAATCGATTGCAAGCTATCTCAGATGTCCAGCCCGAACGACCCGTGTCTGGCCTGCGGCACCTCGTGCGTCAACTCGGCTACTAACCAAGAGCTTTTCAATAATGCAGTTGGTTGTTGTAAGGCGGGCAAGTTTGAATCAATATATGCAGACTCTACTGAATGCTCCGACCTTAAAAGCGAGTTGTGCGTCCCGCTAATAGAGAATGGACCATCTAGCGAAAAAGTCGACATCATTTTTATCCCAGACGACTATATGACTGATGAAGAATTATCCTCAATTGATATCCTAAGTTTTAAAACCAGAGCCACCAAATTTATTGATTATAATGCAGAAGGATACGGATTATTTTCAAAAGAACCATTTAAATCCAATAAAAACTTGTTTAATGTGTACCTGTTGAATATCAAAGAAGATAAAAACTGTCAAATACCTGATGAGAACGGTGGCGATCAGGGAGGTTGTATGCTATGGGCCAAAGAAAAGGCCGAACTATGCGGCAGTTTCGATACGGTAGTTGTGTTATCAAATGATCTATCTGGCACTGGCGGCCAATCAGGATATGCTTTCACGGCTCTTGATTTTGCGCAAGTAACCCCCTTCATACACGACAAAGAAATAGCTTTAGGCAATCCTGAAATATACATAAATCCAGCGGTTAAAACATTTATTCATGAATTTGGTCATTCTTTCGGTGGATTAAAAGACGAGTATTCTACTTTAAAGATTTATGATGATCCTGCACAGTACCCCAATTGCGATTCATTCGGTTGCCCGAAATGGTGTAGTGGATCGCCAGTCCTCCCAGAGCCGCAGTATACCGAATGTTCTAAAATTACTGACGAAACCGAATGTAAAAATGCTGCTTTGACCCCCTCTTGTCAATGGATTCAAATATATGGAAATTATGTATGTATGGGTACAAACTCAAACCTGAATTTTGGTGTTGATTGTCTGGATGGATATGGTTGTTATCAGGGCTGTGAGGGGCTTAATGATTATCGATCAATGTTTGGGTGTAACATATTGGGTGGCATATGCACGGGCAATGAAGATTTAAACATCTTGGAATTTAGTCCGCGCGCAATATATGTTTTAGAACAGAAATTAAAGAGTCTAAGTGGTTTTTAAACAAATTCTCAGCAGAACGCACTGTTCATGAAAGCAGTCATCAAGTCGCGCGTGCCAGGGCCAAGGCCAAGCACCAGTATCGTGAACTTGAGCATCCAGTTCCACTCTTTGTCTGTCTCTCGGTCTATCACCCAGAGAGCCAGCAGGACAACGGCTATCTTCAGCGGGATGAAGAACCAGTTTCCCAGTCCGGCTAACAGGACGGAAGGGAGTACGTGCTGCTCGAAATAGCGGCTAGATCCGACGCAGAGATAGGTGAGAGCAACGAAAGTGGCAGATGAGTCTACCGCATGGGCCAGAAGGACTTGCCAGTTCTTGCCTTTCAATACCTTGATTCTGAGCAGCCTCAGCGCATAAAAAGTCACGAGGAAGCAGGCCAGCGCCAAAGCCAGCGTGAAAGCCAGCGCCGCCCAGTTCTTCGCGTTCAAGAGAGCAATCAGGCCGAATAAAGCCAAGAAAGAGAGTCCTAAATACCTAACGAATGGGCGCTCGGTGTATCTTTGGATTAAAAGGCTGACGAAAGCACCGGCAAAGATAAGGAGATAGATGCCTGGCGTTATTAATAGCCAGATATGCGGAAAAAAGGCTATATCCTCTAATGCTCGCAATACCCCGGCCAAGACTATCCATGGCAATAAATCGGTCCATAGCCTATTGTCCAGCTTTATCCCGAGCCTCTTCAGGACCTTAATCAGCACGAAAAGCGAGAGAATCAGGATTATCGCATAGCTGGCAGTGTTGACTATGTTATAACCAGTGCCCTTCTCGATAGGGTCTAGGAAATACTGCTGGAAAAAGTCCATGTTTTTATTTGTGTTTTGCGTCAATATAAACCATGGAGCAAGACAATAGCCTCTGGAAACTGCCTGGCGACCCGCGATGCGTCCTGTGTAAGGGTTCCAAGATGATTTGCGGGAAAGAGCGTTGCATTAATGTTTGACTTTTGATAGCAATTTTATATACGTCCTCTGAGTATTTTTAATTATGGATAATAATTGTGCAATCGTTGATGTCTGGTCTTTGCCGAGAACTAAAGTATATATTGATCTTGAGAACCACTTTAAAGAAACTATTTTTGCCGCTGCCAGAGAGTATGCGGGTGGATGGGACAAACTCGGTGCGTATTTGAATTTACCCTTAAACAAGTATGGAAAGTGTAAAATTATCGAGAGCTCGCGAGCAAAAAAGATTAGTTTAGATGTTATTCAAAAACTTATTACTTATCTTAAGAATTGCGGTGAAGAAGTGACTGAACAGACTGTTGAAGAAAAAATTACCTGCATAGCGCCGAGGCATGGTGCAGCAAGTTTTCAGGCAAATTGCATCTTTAATCCGCACTTGCCATTTAATTTTAATACACCTGCGGGCGCCACAGTAATTTCGGCTCTACTTCATGACGGCGGTATAAACAGTAGACTTCTGCCCCATTATAGCAACCCTGAAAATTTACAGCTAAGAATCAAAGTTTGTAATGCATTTAAAGAAGTCTTCGGTGATTTTAAATCCATAAAAAGCGATCCATTCAACAACGTTCAGCTTTATTTTCCAAAAATTACTGGAATTATCCTTGTTCATGGTTTGGGTCTACAGTATGGTAGAAAAGTAGTTAATAATCCATCGATTCCAGATTTTTTACATAAATCTGATGAACATCTAAAAGCAGCATTTCTCCAGCAGGCGTTTGATGATGAAGCGCACGTTCACAATACGCATCGGACAATTACTCTGAAATTAGCATCTGCTTCTAAGGAACCGCCCCGTCTTTTAGTGGATATCCAAAAACTTCTCAAAGATTTTAATATTCATACATCAGAACCGATTTACAATGACTCTTACCAAAGCAAAGATGGTGTTTGTGCAACAAGATGGTACCTTTGTATAACACATCAAGATAATCTCATCAAGTTTTTAAATAAAGTTGGTTTCCATACGAAAAAAAAGCAAGACCGTCTTAGCGATATTGTTTACTCTATCAAGCAACCACATTTTTCAGTTAAAAATAAAACAAAAATTGTTATAACTTCATGTAAAAAATTACAAAACTATCACGGTTTTATCACTAGCCGCGATTTAGCAGAAGAGCTCAATAGAAGCCAAGTTCTTGCCAAAGTAATTTTACGCAACCTTGTACAAAATAAAATTTTATACACCAAAGAGCATAAACTAGGTAATCGGGCGGCAAAGTATGTTTTTTGTGATTCCCATGAATAATCTCTTCAATGTCCCTTCAGGCGCTATGTGCGTAAGATGTAAAGGCACAAAATTACTTTGTGGGAAAGAAAGATGTCCAGTTCTTTTAAAATTTTACGTTAAGCAGAAAATTGAACCACTAATTAACTCACTAACTCTCAATGGCGCGAGCCCCCCAAGCGTGTTCGTGGGTTCTTTTAACTATCCTCGCGTTTTTATCGGGCCTATGATTCCGCCAATGCACGGCGACACCTCACTCATGGATTATCCTGAGAGGTGGACAGGCTTATCAATAGATGAGATAGTCAACTTCCGCTTCCAGCTGGTCAGGGGCAAGTATCTGACCGATGTCCACAATTTCGAAGGGAGGATTATAGAGCAGACGCAGGAGATAGCGATGGCCAAGAGCTGTCCTGATACTGAGGTAATCTTCAAGAGCAAGCCTATGGGAAGGATGGTTTTGGATGATGAGATCGCCCCCTTTGGCCCGTCCGCAAAGATAGAGCAATTAGAGGTCAATTCGATAAAATCAGAGCAGAGCATAGAGAAAGCCTATTACGATGGCGATTTGAAAGCCAAGGATGCTGTTTTTCGGCTCTATGACAAAGGTCTGCCTGTTTCTCAAATCCAGAAGAGCTTCAGCGTCGGACTATTCGGGATAGACAAGAACAGGAAGTTCGTGCCCACCAGATGGAGTATTACAGCAGTTGACAGCACGTTAGGCGGCATCCTGCTTGAAGACACGAAAGAGTATCCGATAATAAATGAGTACAGGATATATGAGACCACGGCTCTTGATAATCGATGGATAATTCTCATGCTTCCACGGGAGTGGTGCTACGAGCTGATAGAGGCGTGGTACCCCAAGACAATATGGAATCCAGATGGCAAGGAAATAATGATGATTTCTTCCCACGAGTTTTTCAAAGGCAGGAAGACCTATCCAGAAATTGGAGGTTGTTATTTCGCATCCAAGCTCGCTATCAACGAACTACTCACTCAAGAGAAGCGCCAAGCAGGAGTCGTTGTTCTGAGGGAAGCGCATGCAGGCTACATCATGCCTCTGGGGGTCTGGGTCGTGAGGGAAGGAGTTAGACGGGCGTTGAAAACAGAACCCCAAAAGTTTGCCAGTCTTAGTGAATGCCTTAATTACATATCTAAAAAGATGGACATCTCCCTCAAGACATGGCTGAAACACAGCGCGGTCCTCAGGGAGACCATGACCCAGAGAAGGTTGACTGATTTTTATGAAAGTAAATGAGGTAATAGTAAAATCGGCTCTAAGCAAGTCCAGCCTGCCCGGGCTAGTCTACGCGCTCAACCCGTATAGAGGTTGTTCTCACGCCTGTACCTATTGCTACGCCCCCTCGGTGCTTCGCGAGAACAGACAGTGGGGCGAGTTCGTGGACGTGAAACTAAACCTGCCTTCCGTGCTAGCGAAAGAGATTGCCTCTAAACCAAAGGGAGTCGTCGGGATAGGCACAGTCACAGACGCCTATCAGCCGGCAGAGAGGGAGTATGAGATAACCAGGAAATGCCTCGAAGTGCTGCTGAAGAAGAACTGGCCGATATCCATACAGACTAAATCAAATCTAGTCTTGCGCGATCTGGACCTAATCGAAAAATTCAAAGAAAAAGATGTAGGTTTTACTATCACTACTTTTGATGACACAAGGAGGAAGAGATTCGAACCGCATTCTTCTTCTATCCAAGCCAGACTGGAAGCGCTCAGAACCATAACCAAGACAGGAATAAAGACATGGGTTTTCCTTGGTCCGATAATACCAGATCTGCTTGGAGACGCTCTGGAAGAATTGATAAAGACGCTAAGCGAAATAGGGATAGACCATCTTCTTTTCGACAGACTAAACATTAAACCAGGCATGAAGGGATTCAGCGAGTATAGAGATTTTGACTATAAACCGATAGAAGCAAAGGTTAAAGAACTGTGCAAGAGATACAATATCCGGTGCTACAATGCATTCTAAGCCACGCAACCTAAAAGACGCGCTAAACGATATCCTAACTCCAGCAGAGAAAAAGAAACTCATAACTTCTTTTGATATCATAGGGGATATAGCGGTGATGGACATACCGGACGAGCTGGTCGGGAAGGAAAAAGAGATTGGTAATGCTCTATTGCAAGTCCATAAGAGCATAAAGACGGTCTGCAAGCGTAGCGGCATCCACGAAGGGACATATAGAGTCAGGCATGTAGAGGTGATCGCCGGGGATAACAGGACAGAGACGGTCCATAAGGAGTCGGGAGTCACGCTAAAACTAGATGTCAATAACGTCTATTTCACGCCAAGACTATCGCATGAACGGGAGAGAGTAGCGGAGCAGGTGAAGCCCGGCGAGACAATAGGGGCCTTTTTCGCAGGAGTAGGGCCGTTTCCCCTCGTAATAGCAAAGAAGCAACCCAATGTCAGAATATATGCCATAGAGCTCAACCCAACTGCTTTCGAGTATATGAAGTACAACATCAACGTCAATGGCGCGGGTGGTCGTATCTATGCCCTTTGTGGCGATGTGAGAGAGATAGCGCCGCCATTGCTCAGAGGCAAGTGCGATAGAATCCTCTTGCCTCTGCCAAAGGGAGGCGAGGACTTCCTGGACGTTGCGATGGAATGCGCGAATAAGAACTGCATCATCCACTTCTATCAGTTTGCGCCTGAGGAAGACTCTTTTTCTGTAGCAATCAAAAAGGCGGAAGAAGCGGCAAAGAGGAACAAGAGAAAGATAGAAGTAGTCAACAAGCATATAGTGAGGCCTTACGCTCCCAGAGTCAGCCAGATTGTGCTGGATATAAAAGTAAAATAAAGGGGTTTACCAGCGCGGCATCGCCCAGACGCTGGCTGCGCCGAAAACCAGGAAGCACAGGGTCCCCAACGCGAACAGCGCCAGCACCGTCAAAGCGGCCTTTTTCTCGTCCATCTTCATCGTTGGTTGTAAAAACACGTACAGCAGATAGACGCTGTATATGCTAGCGAAGATGTTTATCGGCTGGATCCATGACACTGCTATCAGGGCCGCGAATGGAAACGCCAAGGTAGTCGCGAATTTGCTGAAGTCTCCCTTGCCGCCCATCAGACTGGCAACAACCCACACTATCAGCGTCAAAACCAACCAGGCTACGAGCATGCTGATAGGGATTCCAACTAGGACGCCTATCGCCGCTAAAATGCCTGCTCCCGTACCTATCCAGCTGGCCCATCCCATCATTGGTATTAGTGATGTCACCATTCCAATCCATGTTACGGCGACAACTACCGCGAGCGCAACCACTACCGCCAGGATTAGCGAGCCGAGCACCACTGTCAAGGCGCCGTCTCCTAGGTTGAGCTTTTTCTTCACCAGCTCATTCGCTGTTTTTGTCGGGCTGATAAGGCTGTTCAACCCGGTGTTAAATATATCGTTCATATCCATTAGACCACCAAAAAGAGTAAAGAATTAAGGATATATAAGATTAGCATCTCTCCTGAACGCCTCTTTGAAGGTCACGATGCTGGCCGCGATACAGACTCCACCGCCCATGAGCAGAAAGGCGAAGATTCCTCCTTCCGTGCCGCCAGTCATGCTTAAATAGGTTATAAAAATCCCGCAAATTAGTATAAAGATTCCGCACATGACCAACAAGACGCTTCCGGGGCTCATAACTGGCCTTAAGAAGAGCCGCTTTTTAAGATTTACTGCTAAACGTACACTGAGTTGCCTATTGCCAGTATTACCAGAATCCCGAGCGTGTTAAACAGGTAGGAGAACACAGAAAAAGCCCTTGGAGAGATTTTTGAACTGGCCAGCAGGCAGACGGCAATCTCATCAGGCAAAGGCGAGGCTAAGATGAAGCCGGCCAGGATAGGCAATAAGTATTTTTTTAAATGCCCATGGATCATATGCCTGAGTTTCTTGACCGCCCTCTCGTTTGATATTCCCTTTATCTCGTCGGTAAAAGAGCTCCTGATGAATGTGAACAGGACAAGGTCTGAGGTCAAGGCGCCCATGCCCGCTATCAAAGCGAAGAGAAAGATGTTATAGTCTTTCGCAAGCATCAGCAGGAACACAATCGCCGTAGACGTGGTGAACCCGTATGAGAATAAAAGGCCCAGGATGAACGCACTAAGATAGCCCATCGCCAGCAGCTCGCTCTGGAACGGCAGGACATTCCTCCAGCTGAATAGCGCATAGGCTAGAACGAAAGTCAACAACAACAGGGTGAATTTTGGATACTTTATTTTCATGATTATAGAAAGCGGAATGAATTCTTAAATCTTTCCTAAAAATAATGCACGGAGCGCGGCAACGACTTACCTTTTCTTTTGCTTTATTCTCGAATCGTAATACGACGTTACAAGATAGTCTGCTTGCCTCTCTATATTTTTAGGGTCCTTTATTCCCTGCTCCCAGAAAAATATGGCTGCCACGTTTTTAGCTTCTTTTCGCGTGTATCCTAAATCAGCAAGCATCTGACCAAGGCTATTCACCTTTATGTGCTTTTCTTTAGCACTTTTGAGTACGTTCCTTACAATTTGAGACTCTTTCAATGAACGTATCCTGAATGGTTTTTGTATAATTCTGATTTTTCGTCTCGGCATATAACCACCATAATTAAAACTCACTGAGCATATTTAAAGATTCCTTTCGAATTTTGTCCAACCTCAATTAGAATTAGGGTATGCACGGAGCAGGATTTGAAACTGCTATATATTGAAGATATTTCGGGAGCCGTTGGTACTGCCACTCACGTTCGTTTGCAACACCCGCGGCTTCAGCAGCTTTGACAGCATAGTCCGCGGCATGAGGAGCATGGCCAGTGACATGGGCGGTTGCAGCAGCATGGCCGGCTGAGCGTGCAGCAGCGCGAGCCGAGGCCTGACTGGCGTTGCGGGCAGCGGCGTGAGCGTCAAGCGCAGCTTTGCGTGCCTCGCCCACCTTTATCACACCACGCGCCCAAGCCCGTCCCGCTTCAATAGCTTTCCGCGGTCGGTCATCTTTCAGGCATTCCTTCTCAAAATATAGAAGTACATGCTCGGCACAATCAGCTGCCCAGATTGCCAATGCTTTTTGGTCTTGCCTATCACGCTTCTTTTTTTGTTCCATTTTTTACTCCAACCCAATATTATCTTTTATTCTTTTTATCGATTCAATAGATAAGTCGAAAAAGCTACCCAAAGACAGCCCCGCTAACTCAATTTCTTTAACTAATTCTCTGCTGCAATTCGCCGCAAATCTCTTATCCTTGAATTTTTTCGCCAGCCCCTTAGCGTCCATGTCAGAAATTCTTTTCCCTCTCATCAGGGCATACGCGTAGATGATTCCCGTCAATGTTTCAGCAGAGGTAAGACAGTGCTGTATCCTCGAGGTCCTCTTCTTATCTTTCAGCAGCGGGATTTCGTCATGGCCATACGCGTGGGATTGCACGTTCTCTATAAATCCATCATCAAATCCTTTTTCTTTCAACAGTTCTGCCGCCCTAATGGAGTGTTTGCTCCAGTCGTCCTTCGTCAGGGACCAGTCTATATCGTGCAGTAATCCTAGCATACTCCAATACTCAACGTCATCGCCAAATTTCTCGGCCAATGACCTCATAATTGCTTCCGTTTCTAAGTAGTGATTCATATCAGAGTCAAGCTGGGGCATGCCTTTAAGCAAAGCCACTGCTTCTTCTCGTGATATGGGCAAGTCGCTCATTTTGTCACTTTAATGGTCTAATTATTAGTACATGGAACAGGATCGAACCTGCATATTTATTTGGGATAATTCTTTAAAAGCTCAAGTTTGCATCCGCCACCGCATTTAGCAAGTTTTGTGCAACCGATACAATTTTCTTTCATTATCTCTTTTTCCCTAAATTTCTTAAAAAAATCGGAACTCCAAACCCCCTCCAACTTATCTTTTTTTATATTTCCAACTACTGTATCTGAAAAACTACACGGCCTTAAATCGCCATTAGCCGATATGGTTATTGAAGTATCGCATGCAGAACATTTAGAAGCCTTTGAAAAATATTTATATATATCTATATAACATAGCTCCACTGGTTGAAGCCAGTTAGTCTTAAAGTCGTCTTTTTTGAAATTACTTATCTGTTCAAGTACGTTTTCCAATTCTTCTTTCGATATTTTTAAATCCGCTTTATCGGTAACACAGTAGTTAAAATTCGCT
>Ga0315289_10011058_pt1 | contig 12827 bp, 12 predicted proteins | sample YL17G11_40_MG_FD_203452 | JGI IMG/M metagenome (GOLD analysis project Ga0315289, IMG submission 203452) | Sediment microbial communities from Yellowstone Lake, YNP, Wyoming, USA - YL17G11_40 | ecosystem: Environmental > Aquatic > Freshwater > Lake > Sediment | place: USA: Wyoming | collected...
AAGCCTCAGCAAAACCAGTCCTTATTGGTACAGCAGTTGCTGGAGCAACGACGATGATTTTCTCCATCATTATACTTCTTACTAACAAACTCGACCCAACACTCATCGGGAATCTCTCCGTGCTTCACCCACCATTCTTCCTTGGTTTAATCGCAGGTGGAGCAATGATTTATTGGTTCACTGGGGCATCTACTCAAGCGGTCTCTACAGGAGCATACCGAGCTGTTGAGTTCATCAAACGAAACATAAAACTCGAAGGAGTCGAAAGAGCCTCTGTTGAGGATAGCAAAAAAGTAGTAGAAATCTGCACACAATATGCACAGAAAGGAATGTTTAACATCTTTATTGCAGTGTTCTGCGCAACCCTAGCGTTTGCCTTCCTCGAACCATACTTCTTCGTGGGATACTTGATTGCAATTGCGCTCTTCGGTTTATTCCAAGCAATCTTCATGGCCAATGCAGGTGCTGCTTGGGATAATGCAAAAAAAGTCGTGGAAGTAGATCTCAAAGAAAAAGGCACTGAACTCCATGCAGCAACCGTTATTGGTGATACCGTTGGTGACCCATTCAAAGATACATCATCAGTTGCACTCAATCCGATTATAAAATTCACCACACTATTTGGTTTACTTGCCGTTGAATTGTCAGTGTTAGTAGCTGCAAAAGTAGAAAACCTGAACTACCTGCTTTTCGTAATATTCCTTGCAGTATCTATGTTCTTTGTATGGCGATCATTCTACGCAATGAGAATTAAGACGAACGACACAAAAGAGTCCGCATCCGCTTAAGTATGCAATTAAGCAGTCATAAATAAAAAAATGCGCGTACGCGTAGATATCAATATATTTATGTAATTAAATAAGCATTCGCAGGACGGGTTGGTGTATTTTATGATTATTGAAATTGGGGATATCGCAAATATAATATTCCTCATAGCAACAATGATTTTTATCATTATGGCTATCGAGATGAAAAATCTCATAAAAGCATCCATATCTTTGGGTATCGGAAGCGCACTTCTTGCAATGGCATTCTTTGTTTTAGGAGCACCTATTGCGGCTGTCTTTGAACTTAGCGTCTGCGCTGGTTTGGTAACAATACTACTACTTTCAGCAATAGGAATGCTTGAGAAGGAGGAATCTGAATGAGTTCGCTTAAACCGTATATCACATATGGTATTGCTGTGCTTCTATGGATTGGGCTGATGGCCATATTTTTAGAAGGTTTTACAAATTTGAGGGCACCTGAAATGACCAAAGAACCTTTGTCTTTCGGCGAGGCACTATGGAACAGCTGGGGCGTTACAGTTGTGATAGTGGCACTTATCATATTTGCAAGTGGTGCCGGAATTTTAGTACTTCTAGGGGGGAAATGGCGATGGGAATAGAGTCCTATCTCGGTTTTGCAGTTGCTATTCTGTTTCTGGGAATTTACTGCGTATTGACAAAAAAGAATGTTATCAAAAGTGCGATCGGCATCAGCGTAATGGTAAAGGGCGGCTCGCTGAGTTTTCTTGCAGTAGGTGGTTCAACTGCCCAGGTTGCAGTCGTGCTCATAATAGTAATCGATGCGATAGTTGCAGCATTATTGTTATCTCTGGCGGTTAACGTGTATAAGCAAACGGGTACCTTGGATATAGAAGCGCTGAGGCGCTTGAGGTGGTGAGCAGATTGTTTATAGACTCGAGTATTCTTGTTTTGTTAGCTCTTGCATTACCGTTCATTGGAACTGCGCTCGTGCCAATCATTGCAAAAGCAAGCAAGACTGCAAGAACCTATTTTGCAGTGATAATTGGATTTCTCACTGCAGCCATGGTATTACTACTGTTACCTGGCATATGGATGGGTAGTACAAAGGGTCTATCTTATAGCTTTAGATGGGTACCATCTATTGGCCTCTCATTCTCAGTCTATATAGATCCTCTAGCAATCATGATGGCCGTCATTGCAGGAGGCATAGGCTCACTTGTTTTGCTCTATTCAGTAAAATATATGGAGGGGAGCACAGGACTAAGCAGGTACTATGCTCTAGTACTCCTGTTTATAGGAGGTATGATAGGTCTTGTTTTTGTTGATAATCTAATAGTACTTTATTTCTTCTGGGAGATCGTTGGTCTCTGTTCTTACGCGCTGATTGGTTTTTACAATACCGATCCCAAGGCTGCGAAGGCAGGCATAAAGGCGCTTGTAACAACACGGGTTGGAGATATCGCGTTTCTCATCGGAATCGTCACCCTTGCTGCTGGTGCGATGACAATTCCTGGTGCCGATTTCTGGAGGGATGCATTAAGTATCCAATATTTAATCGGACATGTTTCTAGTATTCCAGTGGAAACGTTAGCACTCGCAGGATTCTGTTTTATGCTAGGGGCAATAGGGAAATCAGCACAGGTACCGTTGCATGTATGGTTACCTGATGCTATGGAAGCACCAACTACTATCAGCGCTCTCATTCATGCTGCAACAATGGTGAACGCAGGCGTTTATCTTATGGCAAGATCATTACCTCTTTTTGTATCGGTAAATGGATGGACTGATACGCTCATGTGGATCGGTGGTATAACTGCGATTCTAGCAGCAACAATGGCAATTGTTGAACCAGATCTAAAAAGAGTATTGGCATATTCTACAGTAAGTCAGTTAGGATTCATGATGTTTGGTATCGGCCTTGGTTTTTCAGGATTTGTACCTGCGACATTCCATCTAATGAGTCATGCGGTGTTCAAGGCACTTCTCTTCTTGGGTACAGGTGCTGTTATTCACACAGTAGGCACGCGCAACATGTACCAGATGGGCGGTCTAAAAAGCGAGATGAAACTCACCTATGCAACCATGCTCATTGGAGGCCTTTCTCTTGCTGGCCTGATAGGATTTAGCGGATTTTGGAGCAAAGATATGATCCTTGCGGCCGCTTTTGAAACTGGGAATTACTTACCTCTATTTGTAATATCAATTACTGCCATTCTCACTGCAGCCTATACGTTCCGGATGCTTAATCTGGTATTTTGGGGCAAAAGTCAAAGAACCAAAGTGGCGCACGAAGCACCATGGCATATGACTATTCCTCTGATCGTACTCGCCGTTGGCTCGCTCATATCATGGTTGTCAATCGGATTTCTCACTCGAGCTTACGCGGCGTTTGGATTCAATGAGGTAGTTGCCGTCACACTAATTAAATTCATCACTGAGACATTTAGCACACCGGCCGTCATTTCTATCATAGCGTTTTTACTAGGTATTGGCATCTTTTATGTTCGCAAATCCTACGCCAGCAATTCAATTGGAGCAAAAACGATTACGATGGCACGCAAAGGATACGGATTCGACACGTTCTACGGATGGATAATTTCTGGGCTTCGTAAATTTGCAACCAAATTCCAGAAAACTCATACAGGTGATCTTAACTACAACGTCGCAGGCATGGTACTAGGAGTTCTCCTGCTAATCATACTATTTGTAGTTTTAGGAGGTGGTTTCTAGATGATGGAAGCCATTGCCCCGCTAGTTGTACTTATCTTTGGTGCATATCTCTCATATGCTATGGGACGAGTTGAACTTGTCTTCAAAAAGAAACATCTCGCAGCATACACTGCCATCTTTTTCTTCATATCAGCCACAGTGATCCAATTAGTTCTTGCTTTACAGGTTTGGGATAGTGTTCCGCTTACGTGCACAGTTGGGGGAACAATGCTGCGCATGGATGCTCTATCCGTATTGCTAGCTATCATTACGTTGGTGCTTGGAACTGCAATTTGCATATATTCTGTCAAATATATGGAGAATGATAATGGACAAGAATATTACTATACGCTTCTCCTATTGATGGTTGCAGGTATTGTTGGGATTGGACTTGCAACTGATCTGCTGGTCCTCTATTTATTCTTCGAGTTAATGTCGATACCTTCCTTTGCGCTTGTGGCTTTCAGAAGGCATGAGTGGATGGCAATAGAAGCGGGTATGAAATATATAGTCATGAGCGCGGTAGGCTCAGCGCTCGCCTTCTTTGGGATATCACTCATCTATATACAGACTCATACGCTTGTGTTCAATGAACTAGCCGGTCATCTAACAATGCATCCAGTTCTACAAATTGCTACAGTGTTCCTCATTGCGGGTTTTGGAGTTAAAGCTGCAATTGTGCCGCTACATACGTGGCTACCAGATGCTCATTCTGTTGCACCGTCGAGTATAAGTGCGATGCTATCAGGCATAATCATTGGCGCTGGGTTCTTTACTTTACTACGAGCTTTGCTTGTTTTTACAGTTAAAGGAATCGCACTTGGCATCGGCGAGGTACTCATAGTAATGGCACTAATCACAATGACTGTTGGCAATTTGATGGCTTTTGTACAATTTACACATCAAAAGAAGGTGGAGTTGAAACGAATTCTTGCATATTCAAGCGTCGCACAAATGGGATACATTATACTTGGAATAGGTGTAGGTCTTGCCTATGGAATTGGATTAGGATACGAAGGCGGGTTATTCCACATAATGACCCATGCGTTCATGAAAGGGCTCGCCTTTTTGTGCGCTGGAGTGATCATTCATCAATTGGGTACAAAGTACGTAGACGATATGCGTGGTGTAGGGTTATCAATGAAGTTTACAGGATTTGTGTTTGCGCTCTCACTACTATCTCTAGCAGGCATTCCACCCCTAAGTGGATTCATGAGTGAGTGGATGATATTTAGCAGCAGCATTATGACGTATAGTATCATAGGTCTTTGGGGCATCGCAATAGCGGCAATCGCATTGATCAATACTCTAATTGCACTTGGTTACTATCTACCCATTATCAAAACAATGTATCTTGGTGCGGAAAAAAAGAAAGTATCAGCAGCACGCGACCCGTCATGGAGTATGATACTTGCAATGGCAATCCTTGCTGCATTGACCATAGCACTAGGCATATGGCCAGAGCTTGGTCTTAAGGTGGTAAAACCTGCAGTCGATGTGTTGATGACTATAGGAGGCGGATAAATGGTTGAAACGTTCCTTTATCCAATTGTGACATTCCTCATATTCCTCATATTGGTCTGTCTACTTTACGTCCTTGCAGGCAAATTTGGACCGAAATTTAAGGAGGCAAAATACAAGCTTAAGAGTTACGCCTGCGGTGAGGACTCACCTGGTGAAAATAAACCGCAATCCTATGGCCTATTCCATGTTGCATTCTTTTTCACGGTACTCCACGTTGGTGCTTTGCTTATTGCAACTGCACCACAGGGATTAGGAGCATTGCTGGGTATTGTCCTCATAGGTTCGATGGGCATCACCGCCTTGGCTTTGTATGTCGGGAGTGATAAGCACGTTTGATAATCTAGTTAAATGGGGGCGTTTGAAATCTCCATGGATACTACACATGAACAGCGGATCATGTAACGGCTGCGATATAGAAATTTTAGCTACGCTAATACCACGACTTGATGCTGAGCGTTTTGGTGTGCTACTTAAAGGAACCCCGCGACATGCTGATGTTTTAGTCTGTACAGGTCCTGTAACAAAGCAGATGGAGGAGCGTTTGAAACGCATATACGATCAGATGCCAGAGCCGAAGTTCGTTGTTGTTGTCGGTCAATGTGGTTCTTCTGGTGGCATCTATCAAGGTGCCTACGGAGTGGAAGGAGGCATTGATAAAGTGATACCGGTAGATGTCTACATACCAGGCTGCCCACCAAGGCCTGATGCCATAATCAATGGAATTGTCAAACTTTTAGCTAAAATAGAAAAGGGAGGTGCCGAATGATGAGCAACGAAGAACAAATCAAAGAAATCGTCAGTAAGAATTTACCAGGCAAAACAGATATTTCTATCAAAAGACAACGGCGCGTATCAATAAAAGTGTCACGTACTGATCTAAAAAAGCTAATGAAGATACTTGCTAAAGAATTGAAAGCACAGCATCTCTCAACAATCACCGCTCGAGATACGGGCACAGAGTTGGAAATACTCTATCACTTTTTCATTCAAAACGTATTGGTTACAGTACGTACCTCCTGTCCAAGAGACGACCCAACGGTTGATAGCATTATGGATATTTTCCCAAGTGCTGTGCTGTATGAACGTGAAATCAACGATATCCTGGGGATAAAGTCTAAAGGACATCCTGATCTCAGAAGACTAATTCTACCAGATGATTGGAATCAGGGATTTCCTTTACGCAAGGACTGGAAACCGTCAGGAGGTGATGCCGTTGACAAATAAGGTTAAGATACCTATTGGACCACAGCATCCTGCTTTGAAAGAACCAGAAAATTTCACAATTACATTAGACGGCGAGACTGTTGTTGATGCTGATATTAGAATTGGCTATGTCCACCGCGGTATAGAAAAATTGATGGAAAACAGAAACTACATACAGAACCTCTATCTGGTCGAAAGGATTTGTGGCATCTGCTCATATACACATACGGTAAACTACGTACAAAATGTAGAAGAAATTTTAAATCTTAAAATACCCCCAAGAGCAGAATATATACGCACTCTATTTCTAGAACTTGAACGTCTACACAGCCATCTGCTTTGGGTGGGCGTAGCAGGACACGAAATAGGCTTTGATACACTTTTCATGTATACATGGCAGGATCGTGAGGTCGTACAGGACTTACTGGAAATGATTTCTGGTAACAGGGTAAACTATGCAATGAACACGATTGGCGGAGTGCGGCGTGATGTAAGCGATGAGCAACGCAAGAAGATAATGGAAGCCATGGACTATCTTGAGAAGCGTGCACAATACTACAAAGAGGTGGCAGTCAACGAAAAGACGATTCTTTTGCGTTCAGAAGGAGTAGGTATCCTAAAACCGCAAGTGGCATTGAAGCTTGCTGCGGTTGGACCAACCGCTAGAGCGTCGGGAATAAATGTGGATATCAGAAGGGATGACCCATATGCATCTTATGCTGAAACACCGTTTGAAGTAATCACCACCGATACCTGTGATGTTTTTGGTAGGATAGTGGTACGAGTTCTAGAACTTTTTGAGATTATAAAGATAATTCGTCATCTAATGAATAATCTGCCCTCTGGCGACATAAAAATAAAAGCACCGCGTAAGGTGCCTGAAGGCGAAGCAATAAGCCACACCGAAGCTCCAAGAGGGGAAGACCTGCACTATTTACATTCTAACGGCACAGATAAACCCGATAGATATAAGGTAAGAACTCCGACTATGGCAAATATGCCATCAGTGGCTGAGATGCTGAAGGGAGCATACCTAGCAGATGTTCCAATCATTATTGCGGGCATAGATCCCTGCATGGGATGTATGGATCGCGTACTTGTATTAAAGGATGAAAAGGATGATTCCGGTCAGATTCTAGATATGGAAAATCTCCGAAGATACGGTATAAAATGGTATGAAGGGAAGGGGTGGAAGTAATGGACCTGCTACTGTCTCTTATATATCTCTTGATATTCCCCGGTTTCCTCTTCATCCTGGCATTTGGGCTCTTTGCAGAATATATGGATAGAAAGATATATGCTCGCATACAGCGAAGGGTTGGGCCGCCTCTTCTACAACCACTAGCAGATGTAATAAAACTTTCAGCAAAAGAAGATGTTACGCCGGAAAAGGCAGACAAATTTATGTTTACCGCTATGCCAATCATAACTCTTGCTGCAGTCATGGCATCGTTCCTGTATATACCCATAGTTGCATCCAGTGCGCTGCATAACTTTGAGGGGGATCTTATTGTTGTTCTATATCTTCTGCTCATTCCAACGCTTGCTCTGTTTCTAGGTGGTTGGTATTCGGGCAGTGTCTTCGGAGTTAAAGGAGGGATACGTGTCGCTACGTTGCTATTCTCTTATGAAGTACCTTTCTTCCTTGCATTACTGGCACCAGCCCTTGTTGCAGGCACATGGAACATGGCAGGAATTGTTACCTTTCAAAACGGACATTTACCTGCCCTCACAATAACCATACTTGGGTTCATAATCGCTATAATATCACTCCAAGGAAAACTGGAACGTCTACCGTTTGATATACCTGAAGCAGAAACCGAGATTGTAGCCGGGCCCCTGGTAGAATACTCTGGTCGTAGACTTGCCTTTTTTCGTATAGCTAGAGATGCAGAGATGGTTGTGGGCGCTGGTTTGATAACTGCATTGTTCTTGGGCGGACCGGCACCGCTATTCTCAATAACGCCTATCTATTTGTCATGGATAGTAGGAGCGATCATATTTTTACTCAAGACATTATTAATTATTTTCCTCTTGATATTGATGAAGTCGGCCGTCGCTAGAATAAGGGTCGATCAAATGGTCGTCGTGGCTTACAAATGGCTCATACCGCTAGCATTGCTACAAATGCTAATAGCAATCTTGGCAAGAAGTGGAGGATGGCTCTCATGAAGACTCCAGGTAAGATGTTGCCAAAGATATTTGGGTTTATCTTCAGAAAGCCCGTAACAGTTTTGTATCCTAAAGAAAGGCTTTCGCCACCACCGGGCTTACGAGGAAAGATGAAGTTTCACCTCGACCGATGCATCAGTTGTAGCCTGTGCGCCCACGACTGTCCGTCTGGTGCCTGCATAATGCACACAATAGACGGCAAACTTAGACCCGTATTTGATTTAGATTTCTGTACCTTCTGCGAACAGTGCGCAGAGACATGCCCAAAAGATGCAATAGAGATGACTACTGAGTATGAACTTGCTCATTATAAAAGAGGAGAAGCAATTGTTAAGTGAGCTTACTCAAATAAATTAAAATTAGTGAAAAATGATTAGGTCTGATTATCCTTCTTTTTGTCTTTTTTCTTTACTTTTTCATCTATCTTTGCTCGGATATCATCTATCCCCTCAAACCATTTGTCAACTCCGTCCTCATCGATTTTTCCTGTTATCTTGTCTATTTCGTATCTGATGTCGTCAGTTCCTTCAAACCAATCGTACTCATGCCTTCTTCTAACCTTGCGAGGGATTGCTTCGTCAACTTTTTCCTCTTCAGTGTTTACAGGCACAATTTCTTTTTCTTTACGAGGTCTGCTAATCCTAATTTCTTCAACCTTGGGTCCTCGCTTTGAGTCCATATTAATGTTTTCTGTGGACCCATATTGACTTAACGGCTGATTTTCTATTTTTACATTTGGTTGCATCGATACAACAGCCCCATGCGAACTATATCGCTTTAAAGTCTGTTCTTTTGAAATTTCTTTTGTTCTAACATCAATCTGTTTTCTTTGCCTAAAATTAACAAACAGTATGGATATTATAACTGCTATTACAGCAATAAAAATAGGGGTGTACTGGTTTTGCATCAATATATCTATTAATCCTGGGGACGTTTCTATATTTACCGTTGTGGTTCCATACCGATATCCTTCTTTTTGCGCCTTGATAGTTATTTCTGTATGATCGCCAGGAGCAATAAGCCATGCACGCCCCTCATTATTTGTAGTCTCAACTTCACCCATACTTTGTATTGCCACAGTTGCACCTGACACAGGGTTATTATTTTCATCTTTTACAACAACAGAGAATTTCTCATCTGCTTTAACGGTATATTTGCTACCATCTAAAGTTATGATCAAGCTAAGTTGTTTTTTTATTACAGTTATAGTTGTTTCAGCAGAAGTATAACCGTTTTTAGAAGCTTTTATAACATACGAAGTGTCTTTTGATACTTGCGGAGCTTTGATTGATACTACAGCAGATTCATCAGTAATCTGATATTTTGTCTTATTAAACTCGATTTCAACACCTATCTGAAATATTGGAAAAATGCTTTCGTTCAGTATATAAGCACTTACCAAAAAATCTTCACTCTCATACACTTCATCGAGTACTTCTACAAACAGCTGTTGTTCTTGAGCCACAACTATATTAGAAAATAACAAAATAAATAGTATAGTTAATATAACAATACATTTAACCTTAATTTCTAAATGTATTTTGCTCCTCATTAACCACCTTTCCATCTTAGAGTGCTACAGTCTAAGATGTTTTAGGATATATTTATGTTTTATTGAAGAAAATTACGCGCTGCCTGTTCTAATTTTCAACATTTATCGATAATTTAGCACAATATTTATTATACACGAAATATATAATAGTATTATATATTATCGAAACGACGCCAAAATAAAATGATAACCATTGTAAACAAAGATTTATATATTAATATGAATAATATAACATACAAAGGTGGAGATACATGTCACCGGTTAAAAAATTCAGAACGTGCTTCATAATATTCTTATTACTCTTAAGTTCACTGTCAATTTTTGTATTTGCTCCGGATACAGCAAAAGCAGAATCATCAAAAGGAACCACACTTTACTTTACTCAATATAGCTTCTCAGAAAATTTTGAGAATACAACCTATCCGCCTTTGTCTTTATCGCCACCTACCAAAAAAAATGATTCGCAATGGCCCCCGAGTATAGTAAATATCAACGAATGGCTTGAATGGTTTTCCCTATGGGCTACTTTTAAATTGACAAGTGCAGACTACACTGATCCTGACTTTTTACAAGAGTTGGAACAATTGGGTATCAGTCTTGATGATTTCTTAAATCAATTTAATCCCCTTAAATTAAATGAAGAGTATCTTTATAATGGAGACGATCCACTTGAGATAAATAACGATATTGTGTTTAATCTTTATTTCTCATCTCCATTACTATCAAAAATTCTAAAGGATTCTGTAAAAGTGAGCGTATCTTATCTGGATTCCATAATGGGATATCCTGTTGAAATTAAAAATACTACAGAAAAAATAAAATCTAGTCTTTCTGGAGATAAAATTCAAAGACAAGAGATCAAAATTGAAAATGTTAGTTACACCTTACAACCTGGAGAATCTTTGATATTTTCCGTAGAAATAATTCCGAGCGACAAACCTATCAAAACACTGATAGAAATGCAAAATCAAGAAGATCTAATGAAGACGGCAGAACAAATAGCAGATATGCTAAATAAGAGCACAATTCCCAAACTTAAAGAAGTTGGAGATACAATAAAAGAAATACTAAGTGGCCTAAATGAAAGTGAGACTGGCATAAATATTACCATGGACGATATAGCTACGCTTGTAAATGTAGTTAGATCTTCATCTTTCATTTACGATTCTATAGAACATCCTTCATCGGTAACAATTCCAACCATTGTTTTGGGTGAGGATGAAAATGTAAAAAAGTACTATCTACACGATAAAAACATGAGTGAAGAACTGCCAACTGGAAATGAAACATTAAAAAAAGCTGATTTAAAAAATTCAGTGAAGTGGGATGGGCCTGTTCTTGAAAGAAGCAAAATACTGAAAGAGGCTACGGCTAGTTTATACATAGCTCATTTAGATCTTATTCGTCTAATTAATATTCTTAGAGGAAAAATCAAAGTAACTGCTACATTATCTTCTGGAGCTACCGAGATCGCTTCTTCTGAAAAAGAATTGGACAGAACTACCATCTTATCTTTATTAAAAAAACCAAGCGAGCCAACAGTGTTTACTTTTACCAATATAAATAAAGAAATAACCTACGGCGAAAATTTGAGTTTGGAAGTCACTGCTAAAAACGGAACTAAATTCGGTTTTCTTGGTTTACGCAGGAATGCCAAATTATGGTATGATTCAACTAATTATCCATCTTCTCTAACTGTTAAATTTGGAGAAACAGATCATATTAAAATTTTGGGAGATTCTTCAGATAAAAAAGTGGCATTAGGTGGAAGTGTAAATTATACTCTAACCGTGTCAAGTGATTTCGAAGACAATGTTAACATAACGACTTCGGGTTTTTCACAAGATAAATGGGATATCGAGATTATCCCTGAAAAGATATCTATCCCCAAAAGTGGCAAGGAGAACGTTACCATCGTGGTTAAGTCAACAGATAATGATCTAAATGCCTATGGGGAAAGTTTGGGAGTAACCTTCATTGCAGCTGGCAAAACTGGGAAAGCTACATTTGCTGCAAATGTAAAGATATCTGAAGATGCAGTTGAATACAACATAGAAATTGTCGCTGATCCTAACGGCCAGAAAATAAAATATGGAGAAAATGGCACCTATATTTTCACAATCAAAAATATGAATACTGGTCTATGGCCGGATAGTTATACTATAAAAGCATCCTCCGAGCATGATTGGACTATAAATCTATCAAAAGATGAAGTAAAAGATTTGGCAGTTGGAGACGTTGTTGAAGTCCATGTAAAGTTATCTGTTCCTAAGGATATAAAAGGTGCATCTTCTGATGTGCTAAAGTTCACTGTATCGGGGAGTAAAAAATCTGTAACTTTGAATATAACTACAACAGTCGTCGGTCCAAATATTCTAGAGTCGTTATACGACGCTTTTGATTCTGCAGCAAAGAGTTTAGGGTTAGATAGCGTCTTTGGTCCCTATGCTCCTCACTTTTTGGCAGCAATATTATTTATCATTATATTCTTCATGATTATTGTGCTGGCTTATTTCCTTACAAGAAAATACGTAAATGTTATTTGCCTTGAACGTGTAAAAGAGATTACTCCGGAAGAAGAGGCAAAGTTTGAGATCACTATACAGAATCCTCACAAGCACAAGCTTAGCTATGAAACTCGAGCAGAGGAAACTTTGTCATCTCCTAGTTGGAATGTCTCACTTAATGCTACTGAGAACATTGTGCTTGAGCCTAAAGCGTCCAAGACAGTAATTTTAACTGTTAAACCCACAAGCTTTGTTAAATCTGATGACTGGGCAGAGGTAAAGATAGTAGCAAAAGTATTAGAAAAACAAAAAACTGCCGAGATATCAACTGTTACAACAATAAAAGATGCAAAGCCTGAGTTGTATATCACCAGTGTATTCCACTGGCCAAAAGTCTTCAAAAAAGGAGAC
>Ga0315289_10011059_pt1 | contig 12826 bp, 29 predicted proteins | sample YL17G11_40_MG_FD_203452 | JGI IMG/M metagenome (GOLD analysis project Ga0315289, IMG submission 203452) | Sediment microbial communities from Yellowstone Lake, YNP, Wyoming, USA - YL17G11_40 | ecosystem: Environmental > Aquatic > Freshwater > Lake > Sediment | place: USA: Wyoming | collected...
GGGTCCTGCTTCCGTGTGCACAGAACGGGCAACCTGAAGGGGTTGTTACGAGACCTGTTCGTAGAGTGGCACGCGTATGAAGGACCGAAACTCCGCCCGTCTAAGAAGCGAGGCGACAACACTACAAAAGAAAAAGCTACTCAACGTCGTGAGACGTTACTGCCCGCCCTGGGGTTGGCCTGATGTACGAAGAGAAGTCAGTCCCTGTAAGGGGGTCTGGCTTTTCTTCTTAGCTACAGGTTCCTTCTTCTTCCGCTCCGGCGAGAGCCCGGTGATCTTCTTGCTGATGGCGTCTAGGTGTCCTTTTACCGCGCCCATGCAGGGTTCGCAGAGGTCCTCGAACTCGATCCTCGAGCCGTCGCTCAGAAGCACGATGAGCGCCTTCGTCTGCTCTGAGGTCGGAAGGGTTGTGTACGGCTCACGGAGCTCCATACGAGCACACCTGGAACACTGGATCTCTACAACGGACCTACGGGCCATCTTTCTTCTCCGCCTTGCACTTGTACCAGAGGTACGTCTTGAGTATCGCCCGCTCGGAGCGGACGATGGGGTCGTTGCCTCGAGACTGGAACCACTCGTCGAAAGCAACGAGCTCCTTGTCGACAGCAGCTTCGAGAGCCTCATCAGGGACGGCGCAAACTACAACGAACATGGGTCTCTCTGGTATCCTAGCGAAATGATTCGCGCTGCGTGCCTACTGGACGTCCCGGAGCTACTTGTCCTAGAGGAGAAGCTATTCCCGAACGCAATGAGCGAGAAGATGCTGCAGCACGAGCTTTCTCGCGGCTGGGGCTGGGTTGTTCCTGCCGTAGGCCCCATCACGGGCTACGTACTGGTGCGCAAAGATGAGGACCTTCTCGACATCACCCGCCTGGGGGTCGATGAGAACTCTCGAGGGCAGGGGCTGGGCAAGCGGCTTCTTCTGCACGTACTTGCCGACGGCCGCGACGTCGTACTCACCGTGAAGAAGGACAACCTCACGGCCATCCACCTCTACAGGTCGCACGGGTTCGAGATCGTAGGTCACCTGATTGCCGCCGGCGCTTGGGTGATGCGGGTCAGAGGCGTTGTGACTTGAGCACGGAACCGCAGCCCAGGCACTTGTACTGAGGCTCTCCGGTACTGCTTTGTTCGGGGATGGCGAGCTGCTGGCACTTCGGGCAACGGATGCGGCCAACACCACCATCCGGTTGCTTGAGGATGGTGCGGTTCTTCCTGTCCAACGTTCCACGAATGATCTTCGACATCAGCTACCTCCGAAGACGTGGACGTCGTCCGCCGTCGCCTTGATGATCTTCTCTTCTTCAGGCTTCTGCAGGCTTCCTAGCCATCCGCAGAAGCTGGCCATGAGCATGCAGAGTTGGTACTCGTGGAGGTAGCTCTGGAAGTCGATGCCCCCGACGTCGTTGAGCCGCACGGTGGTTGCGACCATGTCGTTCATCACGCGCTGCATGACGAAGCCCATCACCTCGAGGATCTGAAGCGAGTCCGAAAAGACTCGAGCATTCTGGTCCGAGATGTTAGCCAGTTGGCGTTGAGCGAGCTCGACCCCGCTTAGCCGCTGGTGCAGCAGGTTTGAGTTCGGGTTCGGGGGCGTCTTCTCCTTCGCCTTCATCTTCTCCGTCGCCCTCCTCGTCCTTCGGTTCCGGGGATCCATCAGGATTGGCCCTGGCCCACTCTTGATCTCGAACTTCCCCATCTGCCGCGGGGACGTCGGCGACGGGTGCTCCGACAACTGCGTCGGCATCGGGCTGTGTATCGGCTGCGGCTTGGACTCGTCGTGCACGTGGTTCCCTCTTCTTCATCTCGTATTCGGACATCCCGACGTGCTCCTCGTGCTCGAGGACCTCGATCTCTTCGAGGCACGCCAGGATAGCCTCGGCCGTCACTTCCTTGTTCTTGTACGGCACCTCTTCGCAGATGATCTGCTCCTTCGCAGGAGCGTCCTCTGCGATGTACCGGTCCAGTATGACGCGCCGAAGTTCGGCCCATACTGCTTTACGGTGAGCGAGGCGGATGTAATCGGCGTTCATGCTGTGAGGAGCGCAAAGAAGCGCTTGTAGAGGTCCGAACCGTTGGAAGTATCCTTGATGATATTCTTCAACGGGTAGATGTACAAAACCTTCTCACTTCGGAGCTTAGCGTACTGGGCACCGCCAAGCTGCTTTGCTTGCTCCTGAGCAGCAATAGCACGCACATCGTGCTTGGGGTACTTCAGGTAGATATCCGCGTTGTGGCTCAGCCTGGCGTAGAAGCGAACTAGGGTATCCGCCCAGCGCTCCGTGGGCTGCTTGAAGAAGACCTCTCCGAATACTTCCTCACTCTTCCAGACGATGCCACAACCGGGGCAAGCCAGGCGTCCGTTGCCGAAGGCCGTCTCATCCGGAATGATTGCCTCGCAGTCGCTTCGCCTAGTCTGCCGTCCTGGGCAGAAATACGCCTTGGTATCGCCTTCTCCATTGAGGCGGGTGCCGCTCTCCCAGACCGAGAGGGAGCCGTCGATAAGGCCAGTGGACCGACGCGTGTGTCGGAACATCACCTCGATCTTGTACTTCGCCTTCTGCTCTTGCTCGAGGAGCTGATCGAAGGCTGCCTGCTTCTTGCCGAGGATATGCTTGTCCTCCGCGGTGAGCGGCCTCTCCTGCTCCTCTACGGCCTGGGTCTCGGTAGCCATCAGCTTCGGAGACCGCGTGCACCACGTTTGATACCGTCAGGGCTCTCGTTCCTGGAGCCGTTTGACCCAGGCAGGGGGAAGGACGTGACCTCTCCGCCGACAGTCTGCTTCGCTCCCAAGATCGTCTGCGTGATGGAACCGAAGTGCTCAGCGACGTCCTTGCACTGGATGATGAGTCGGTGCCCATAGACCACCTTCTCTTGCCCCCTGAGCCCCTTGAGGAAGTATTGCTTGGAGATGTCGACGCTCCACGGCAAGCCCTCATCCTGACCAGCCAAGAGCAGGGACTTGGTGACGAGCAGCCAGTTGTGGATGTTCTGCTTCGTCGCATCGTCGGGGATACGTCCGATGAGACGGAGCTGGTCAGTCTTCACCGAGTGCTCGATGAGCTCGAAGCCGCTCTTGTTGTTCAAAGCGTTCAGGACGTCTTGTAGCTCAGACACTGGGAGCCTCCTCGATAGCCTTCGGCGGTAGAACTGCCTCGATAGAAGAGGCGGCACACACCATGAACGCCTTGGTGTCTCCGTAGTAGACCTCGCGGGTGTCCTTGAAGAACACACGATAGGGGGCGTGAACTCCCTGCTCCAAGAGGTAGGTCATGCCGTTGGTCATCTCCTGGCGAATGCTTTCGCTGCGCCACGGGATGATGAACTCGCCGATGGCGGTCTTGCCGAAGGTGATCTGGAAGTCCGCCGTAGTGACCTCGAGTCCTAGGGGTGCCTCGGGGTCCACGGGGATCTCGACGTGAAGGTTGCCCACGGTCTGGGTCTTCATGTACTGCCTGAAGATCTCCAGGTCCGTCTCGCGCGTGAGCACGAAGGACTCGCTCTGCAGAACCTCTTCGATGGCTGCCGCTGCCTCCTCCACGGTCGTGGGAGCATCAGGCAGGGTGTCGGGGATCTCGATGGGGGCCTTCCAACGACGGAACTCCTCGAGGAGGACCTTGTCGATGAGGCCTGCGTTCACGGCAGCAACAGCAAGAGCGTTCATTTGGGCACCTGTGGAATCTGAACCTTGTAGACCTTCTGCGTGGCGGCCAAGGGCTCCCCCGCTCGGAAGGAAGTGCAGAGAAGAAGTACGTCGTCAGGGCAAGCGCGATCACGGAAGATGGGCACCGAGAGTACCTCGTCGCGAATCTCCGCTTTCATCAGGGTGGACGCTTCATACCATTCCCAGAACGTGGTGGCCGCTCCCACGACGAAGGCAACAGGGAACACGTGCTCGATGGACACCTGCCGGAACATCTGCAGAAGAGCAACGGCCGCGTTCTCGTTGACTAGGATGAGCTCCTGTACGTCAGCATTCCGAACGACCGCGTAGGGCATCAGGTCATCGAAGTTCACTCCGAGGGTCTGCTTGGCCTCACCGACGCGCAGCAGGAACGAATAGCTGATTTTCCCTCGAGCATCGATCCGGATGTCCTGCACACGCGGCAGCTTGAGCACCGCACGAATAGCCGCAAGGAAGCCGTCGATGCCGGTTCCCTTGGGGATCTCGATGTCCTCATCGTGCTGTTCGTAACCCTTGATGGTGGTCATGCCTATGCCTGCTCCGCGTCTACAGTCTCAGTCGACCCATGGGCTCGGTCGTCCGCTGCGACGAGCTCCTCCAGGAGCTTCGTCAGAACGACGGTGAGCGTGGTGTTGTGCCGGCTCGCATAGGCTTTCACCCGGCGAGCAAGCACCTCATCCACGCGGAGAGCGAGCCTGGCTTCCTTCACGAAGGACCCTCCACGAACTTCAGCGCGTCGATGTACGTACGAAGACCTACGATCTCCGGGTGAGCCTTCTCGATGAAGTCGAGAACGGCCTCATGGGCAGCATCGAGCGTCTCATCCGTGAGCTCTTTACCCATGAGCAACGGCTGAACAGCGTCCTCGAGCTTCTTCATGAAGACGCTGTCCAAGCCGATGAACGTAGGCAGCCACATGTAGCTGACCACGACCTCGCCGGGACCATCGCGCATGACGAGTCTCATCCGCTTTTCACCTTTCGCCACTCAGCCTCGATAGACTTCCGTTCTTCGTCCTGGCGCTTCATACGCTCCTCATCCGTCATGCTGTTGAACACGTCGGCTGGAAGGTCTTCCGCGCGAATGATGAAGTCGCCGGTTTTGGCCTCATTCATGTAGAGTCTGCGGAGCTTGATCGGCGGAAGCTTCATCCGATCTTGAGCTCCCCAGCGTAGGCGAAGAGGATGTCCGAGACACGGAGCAACGCTACGTCGTCCCCGAGCTCGGAGAGGTGCCTCTTCAGCTCCTGACCCTGCTGATGTTCGTTGTTCCAGCGGAAGAAGGCGATGGTCTCGCCGACTTCGACGCCAAGAGGGATGCGCTTGTTCGTGCCCTTGGCGAACTTCCCCGGTCCGACCTTCACGATCGTCCCGGTCTGCACCGTCTGGGCAGTCGTGTCCTTCATGATGAAGATGCCGTTACGCATCTCATCCTTCAGGGGGACCATCTTCACGATGACCCAGTCATGGAGCGGGGTGACGTTCACTTGACCGCCGTCTTGTCGAAGATGTCGACGGTGTCTTCCTTGGGGGCAGACACCTTGGCCGTGGCTGACTGGAAGCGCTCCTCGAGCATCTTCGATAGCCACGTGTCCTTGGCCACCGAGCGGAGGCGGTCGAACCAGGGCTCTGCCGCCGGGTCGTGGAACCAGGCATCGCCGACGCGGAAGGCGAGGACACGCTTGCGGCGTCCGTTCTCATCGCCGATCTCGAGGGCGTACATCTGCAGAGGGACCATCTGCAGAACCGTCTTCGGTTCTGCCGTCTTCGTATCCGTCGAGGCGTGGCGAACGTTCTGGTCGCGGCCGATGAGTTCCGTCATGGACATGATGCTTTTTCCTTCTTGTACTGTTCGTACTTGTCGTTGAGGTCTGCCCACGAAATCCAGGAACCAACGTTCCAGGTCCGGGGGAAGTAGTAGCGGAGGGAGTGCATGGCAAGCAGATCGGCCGTCTTGAACGTGGCCCACTTGTCTGTTGGTGAACCGAACTCCACGTGCTTTGTGAAGATCGAGCACTTCGGGTTCAGGCACTCCATCTTGAAGTGCTTGCCCACGGTGTTCGCCCAGATACCGCAGCAAGGGCACTCCACCTTGAGGCGCTCGTTGTCGAAGCGAGCGTAGAGCTCATCACCGAAGCCGTCGGCAAGGATGGCGTAGCCAACGCGAAGCCCACCACTCGGTGATGTGCGCTCCTCCTGTTCCTGCTTCACGCGCTGCACAGCTGTCGAGGGGCTACCGAAGGGGGAGGCCATAGCCGTGATGGCTGCGATGGGGTCCGTGCGGAACAGGTCGGTGGTCTTGCGCTCCAGATTGTATGGAACCAGGCCATCGCGGTCGGTACGTTGGATGATGGCGTCTGCTTCGGGGTGCTTGATCAGCGCCTCCGCGAAGAGCGTCAACATCGGTGAGAACTCTGTGCGCTCGAAGACGTGAAGAACCTGCGGGGCACCTGAGCCCTGTAGCTCGATCTTCCCGGTCGACTTGTCGACATCGCGCTTGTACTTGAGAACAATGACGCTGGTCATCGGACTGCCTCTGCGTATGAATGCGGTCGGGTGATCTTGTAAATCACCGCGCCTTCGTTGCTGGAGCCTAGGTACACCCGGCTCCCATCAGCCAACTCAAGGAAGTCCACCACGATACGGTTGCTTCCGATGATGTCTTTGCCGGCCACATGCTTGACCGTCTGGCCCTGCAAGAGCTCGTTGAGAGTGAGCTTGTCGCAGACCCGCTCCGCCGGTAGGCCGTAGCCCGTGGCCGCCATGAGCGCCTCTTGCGGAGACACCTCGACGAGGTCCATCTGTACCTTCGATGTGAAGGCGAGCTCCATGACACCTGTCGCCTTGCCGGCGCAACGGAAGCACTCGAACTTGTCAGGCCAGAGGTCGCTCTTCTGCCCCACAAGGAAGTGGGCTTCCTCGAGGTCGCCTGTTACGCGAAGGGCGCAGCAGCAGGTGGGGCAGACGATGAGGATCATAGCTGGCTGACTCCGTCCTCATCCTTGTCACCGACGGTCCCTAGGGCGTCCGCAATGTCGCCGACATCCTTGCCCACGAACTCGACGATGGGGTTACCCGCATTGTCCTTGCCCACGAGGCGAGACTTACGAACAGGCGCCTTGCGGGGCGGGGGAGGAGCCACATGGACCTCCTCCTCAGGGTTCATCACGAAGGCAGCCCCTTCTTCGGTCTCCTCCGTGCCGAAGACCTCGTGTGCCGTCTGCGGCTGACGTGGCGGTGGGGGCGCCGGCGCTGGGGGGTTGCCCGTGAAGGCCGTGACGAACTGAGCGGCGATCTCGTCGCTGATGGGGAGCTGCGCCTCATCACCGTTGGGCAGACGCATCGTCAGCACGTTGATGACCACCTTCGACTCGAAGTCGAGATGCTGCCCAAGGCTTGTGATGATGACGTTCACTTGACTGCCGGAGGTGGGGGTTGGTTGGCACGGATGCGATCGGCCTGCTCGGTCTTGGCCTTCTGCACGAGCTGACCTCCGAAGCTGGCCAGGATGACGAGGTGCTTCGCGGTTCGGTGAGAGTTCACGAGCACCATGCAGTTCGCCCACTGCTTGCCCTGGAAGTCAGGGCCTTCCGGCGCATCAGCGAACGCCATGCAATCAGCACCACAAGGACGATCGGAATCCTTGAAGCACATGAGACCGTTCTTAGCGATCTCGTTGGCATCGAGCTCGTCGGCGTGGGTGGGGTTGTTCATGCCTGAATGTTCTCCTTCTCAATCTCCTGCCGCGTTTCGATGAGGCCTAGCGCAAGCCCCTTCGCAATGCTGCCCATGTACCTGGCGATCTCCTTCGGGTCCAAGGGCTCGGAGACGAAGCCCCACTTCCGAAGAAGCTGGATGAACTCCAGAGAGAAGCCCTTCGACATGAAGCCGCGGATGTCGAGGGTGAGGTTCTTCAAGACCTGCTCGGGCGAACCCATCTCCTGCGAGAAGGGCATCGCCGCGAGGTCCTGCGTGTTGCCTGCCCACCCGCATACTTTGCAGTTGGTGCTGTCGGTGATGTTTTGGATGTCCACCATCGAGCTCCCGCAGGCAGGGCAGAAGTACGCCTTGTCCGTGAAGCCGTTGTCGTTCGCGGTCACCATCACATCACCGATCCGAGCTTGGAGTAGATGCTTCTCATCTTTGCGGGGTCTGCGGAGGCTGTCGGTACCAGAGGCTTACCGTCGGACTCCATCACCTTGGTCTTGAGTCGGCTGCGTACCTTCGACTGCGCGTTCGCTTCCCACAAGGGCTTGATGCCAAGGACACCGCTCTTCACCTCTTCGTTGAGGATCTTCACAGTGGCATCACGATCGCGCTTCTGCTGGGTCTCGACCCAGGGGAACGCTTCCTTGCGGTATTCATCGAAGACTTCGGCGGCTTTCTCCTTGTTGATGATCGACGTCGCGAGCGCCCGTAGTCGTGCGTGCTCAATGAGATCTTTTTTGAGTACGTACTGCATAAGAAGAGACTCTCGGAGGGTTCCCTTGACGGGCGGCTCGCGTAGGGTGGCGAACAAGATCGTTGCTCGCGCCCAGCCCTCCGGAGTCTCTAGCCATTTCCCAGGCTGTCTGCCCTGAACAAGCGGCGTACACGGACATCGAACCAGAAGAAGTTGATCCCCAAGCTCGCCAGCATGTGCAGCGGGTACTTGACGATCATGTTGAACTTCGCCCAGAACTTCTCGTCGTCGAACTTCCCGGCGTCGTTGAGGTGGGTGGGGAGGGGCTTCTTGTTCACGGCGTACAGCCCGCAGGCGACGCTCATGATGGAGTACTTGTCGAGGATGTACTTGTCATCGACGTCGAAGCCCTTGGCCTCACCGATGATGAGGCGCTTGAGCGCCAGGTCTTCCTCGCCGGAGAGAGACTGGAACTCCGGCTCGAACTTGCCGGGGATGACAGGCACGATCTGACGGACGAAGCTCGTGAGGACAAGGTCCTCCACGCTCATCTCCTTGACGCGAGCCTCGATGATCTTCTTCTGCTCCTCATTGTTGAGGAGGTCCTTCATCATCATCTCGCGGAAGGTGTTGTAGTCGAACTCGTCCATGCTGTTGATGGCGGCTCGGACCTTCTGCTTGTCCTCATCGTTCAGCGGCTTGATGTCGTCGCCAACCGTGTTCGCAACTCGAGCAGCAGCGCCGGCGGGGCCGGCAGCGGCAGCAGCTTCCTCAGCAGCAGCACCGGACTCGACATGCTGGCGTGTCTGCTGGAGCTCTTGGACGGCCTTCAGGCCATCGACGGTCTTCTGGGAGAGGCCCCCCGTGCCCCCGGTCAGGGCCTGCGGGGCGATGAGGACCTTGTTCCGAATGACCCCGTACTTGTACGCAAGGGCCGGCTGGGCGGTGGCGTACATCGACCCGGCTCCCTCACGGAAGTCCGGGTCTTGCTTGGCTGCTTCGGGCAGCACGTCGTTGGGGAGAAGGTACTGCGGCGGTCGGCTCATGGAGGGAGGCCCTGGTTGCTGCTGTTGTGTGGCCTCGGGGAAGATCGTCCCGACGGCGCCAGGCGGCGGCTGCTGCGCAGCACGGGCCTGGTCTGCCATGGTCATCCCTGCCTGATGGGGCATGTCCAGGCGGGGGATAGGGGGAGCTGCTTCGCCGCCCACGGGGGTCGTGTACTTCCCCGACTGCCGCTCTTGGATCTGCTGCTGGTACCGGAGTGCCGCTGGGTCGGTTACCCGCGGGTCCACATGCGGACCGCCGAACTGAGATTCCCTCTTGCCCATCGATGCTCCTTGTACGCCCAAACGTACGCCTAGGATGTGTACCTAGAAAAAGGGGCACAGGTCAAGTCTTGAGAACGTGCGAGAGCATCTCGCCGCGAATCTCCGATTCTTCTAGCCCCTTTGTGCTGAGTACAACCCCTAGCACTACTCCACGAAGCTTCGGAGAAACTTCAAGGAGGTTGGGCGGTGTTGCCTTGAGCAGGAGAATGGGATTCGCGTATCCCGTGGCGACATCTCTGTCGAAGAACGTGAGGTCTGCAGGGAACAGATAGGACAAGCGCATGCCCTGCGCGAAGAGCAGGACAGACGAACGAGACAGCTTCACGGCATCGAGCTCGATGCATGTCCATACGAGCTCTTTATCGTCGAGCTCGGCGACTACCGTTCGTAGTTTGGGCGGGGTACTCCAGCCTATGGGGCCGGGCCATCCCGCAGCTCGAAGCTCTATGTGGTGGGGATCTTGGTCCATCCCGCCGGGCCCTCGGTCGCTGGGGGCGTCGGTACTTCCGTGACTTTCATTTGGCAGCGGCGGCATAGGGGACACCTTGTGAACTCCGTATTGGTGGAGTCCTCAGGAATTACATCCCCTATGCGCCAGCCGCAACTCATCGCGTGATCAACGAGCCTCCGCCCCTGACAGCCTGGGTGCGTACACCGCAGCAGGTATTGCCCATAGAGCGGGTTCGGGTCGGTCAGTGCTAGTTCGGACATCTTCTTCTACCCACGGTACCTCTTTCACGAGGCGCGCGGCGAGGAACATGCGGTCGTTGGAGATCTTCTGTGCTCGAGGAGAGTCACAGGTTTTGAGATCTCTTCCCTCGGCGTAGAAGGCCACGGGGTGCTTCGGGCACATCCGCATCGACTCACGCAACATGCGCAGGCCTACCGTGATGCACTTCTCGGGGTCTCCCACGAGCTCTTCCCCGGTCCAGCCCTCGAGCGTTTTGGCGCCGAAGGGGAGGTGGATCTGCATGGAGCAGAAGCTCGTGAACTTACCGTTCTTGTCCTTATCCCCTTTGACTCCGGGCTGCAGAGACCCTTCTCGGAAGTTGATCGCCGAGATGAGGGCTGCAGTACGTTGCTTGGTGGGGTCGTTCTTGAACAGTGCGGGTTGCGAGTTGATCACGTTAGCCATGGCCGCCGCTAGGACGCGGTGGTCACGGTTCGGTGCGAGTAGAATCATCGTTGCCAGTAGCCAGCTTGCGAGCATCGGACATCTCCTGTAGCCGCACGACAGCTTCGAGTACTTCCTTTTTCGACACCTCACCCTCGGCACCCTCGCGGAATTGCAAGCGGCCTTCGGCAAGTGCGATGCGGATCCCCTCTTTGAGCATCAACAGTAGATCGTTGAGCTCTCGAGTGGACCGAGTGTAAAGGCTCTCAGCCATCGTGTTGCAGGTGGGGCACACGAAGACGCCGTCGAAAAACGTGGCGGCCTCTTGTATCACACCTTGTTTGCAGTTCATGCAGGGGAGCATTTCCAGCGAACCTTTCCGTCAACCGCGATTGTCTTGATGATCTGCCTCGGAATGATGAGGCAGGCGTTGCTTGCGTTGACGAAGGTTACCTGGACGAACCCATGCAGTGTGTCGCTTCTCAACAAGTCTTCGGCCACCTTCGTCGCAACGTCGGGGAACGAATACTCAGCGTCAAGAAGCGTCGTGATAGTCAGCGTTACGAGGGGGGTAGTCATGGCCTTTCTTTGATACTTGTGTTTTCTAGGGTTTCTTCAACGACAAACGCGAGGGCATCTTCATACCCCGAAGGAGTACTGTTTGTCACCTCTACACCCGTTACAAGAGCGCGTAGCAAGTAACGCAGTGTGTTGTTTCTCGCCATGAGAAACACAATGGTCAGCCTAAGATCCGCGTTCTGTTTCTTCAACAGCGCGTTATCACGAATACATTGGCAAGCTTCTCTTTTGGTGAGAGCTCGCAGACCCCTAGCGCTTGATCTCCATGACCGTGCGGCTTCGGATGCCCGTGGCTGGGTCTTCTTTTTCTTCCGGTTGTTCATGCAGTGCGTCCTTCAAGCGAAGGAGCTCATGCTCGTCAGCCATCTTCTCGAGTAGCTCGTCCATACGGATGAGGAGGTCGTTGAGCTCGTCGCGCAAGTACTCCGTGTTGGCTAGGAGGCTATCGTCTGCTTTTACAAGCAGCGAACGAGCAACACGCAGAAGGTGCTGTACGCTGCCAGGCCGGCTCATCGTCAGACCCCGAAGAACGCGTCCACTGGAGTCCAACCCAGGGATGCTCCAGGGTCAGGCGTCACGAGAACGGTCACAGGGTTACGTGCCTTGGCGGCGAGCAGTACGTCCACGTCTTCTCGAGTGATGACCCGCGAGATGAACTCGATGTACCCACGCTGTGTGGGGGGCCAGGTAGAAGGGAACCGCGTGTTCGGTGGAAGCGGGGTATCCACCTCCTGCCATTGAACCCATAGCTGGTGCCTCACGACATTGTTCTTCGTCTCGATGAGGCGAAGCCAAGCGTCGAGGCTACGGCGTTGCTCCGGGGTAACCGCGCCGACATTGGCCAGGGCGACCAAGGCCTCGTACTCTTCCTGGTTGAGCGTGAAGTCCATGGGTGTAGTATCGCCTAGAACCTCTCCGAACCCAACTGCATGTCACTACCCAATCGTCTGAAGAAGCTGAGCCCCAAAGAACGGGAGTACATCACTTCAGAGCGTTTCATCCACGATGACCTGATCTTGCGCTGCGAGAAGCTCGTAGGGGTGAGTCACGACGTGTGGCGCAAGAAGAAGGGTGACCCCAGCATCGTCATCCTATGGCCCTCCGAGCCCGTCACAGGTGTCGACGGTGCCATCATCGAGGACGAGATCTTCGCGGACTACCCGAAGCAGGACACGTTGCCCCGCCTGCGCAAGCTCGTAGACATGACGAAGGCGTATGGCTTGCTCGTCATTGAGCTGAAGCCGCACGCCTTGTGCGCCATCTTCGAGAGCCCGCATGGCGCTCGCTCGTGGTCTACCCCGATCGAACGTCACGGAGATCGAGACGTGCTGGGCAAGACCAACAAGAAGTCCGACGCCGACCACCTTGGATTGCTGTGGTCGACGTCTCAGGGCAACGCCTAGCTCACGCCGGGCGAGGAAGACCAGCGATGGCCGAAGCCTCGGCGCTCTTCAGGAACTGCCCCTTGGCAACGCGCTCCGCCGGCGAGAGGTCGTCATCGCTGACGCCGTTGACGTTGTTGTTGTCTTCGACCTGACCCACGGTCTCCGACTCATCGTTCTGCGAGAGGACACGAACCTCCGGCAGCTCGATGCGGGGTGCAAGCGCTGCCGCCTGCTTGCCGGGGTGAGGAAGGCCCGCGACGGCCTGGCGCATGTGCACGATGGCCTGGTCGAGGATGCCGTGAACCTGCTTCGTGCTCGCCACGATGTCGAGGCC
>Ga0315289_10011060_pt1 | contig 12826 bp, 10 predicted proteins | sample YL17G11_40_MG_FD_203452 | JGI IMG/M metagenome (GOLD analysis project Ga0315289, IMG submission 203452) | Sediment microbial communities from Yellowstone Lake, YNP, Wyoming, USA - YL17G11_40 | ecosystem: Environmental > Aquatic > Freshwater > Lake > Sediment | place: USA: Wyoming | collected...
AGGCCCAAAGAGTCTACGTAATGGCTCACCAAAAAAAATCGTTCCTGCTTCCATTACAGTATGTGTATAAACAAACCGCATGGTGTTTCGGTTTTCTCCGGGGCCATCTGGATGAATATGACCCTGATAATGGGCCACACGCAAAAACCAACAACAAGAACATGTGAGAATAATGCAAAAACTCTTCATCATGACAGTTGACGTGGACCCCCCGCCACCGTCAGCTCCCAACCTTGATATTGAAAAGGGAACAACTGACATTTTGAGACTGTTTCAGGTGCATGGTGTCCACGCCACATTTTTTGTACCGGCAAGTGTTGCATTGGCGTTCCCGGAACTGATTCAAGAAACAAAAGGCGAGGGGCACGAGATAGCGTGTCACGGTCTCAAGCACCATGCAAACGAGGCCATTTCAAGTCTTGATGAGCAGCGCCTTACTATAAAGAAGGCTACAAATGAAATCGAGAGTATCGTTGGTTCTAGACCGATCGGATTCCGAGCGCCGCTCTTCAGGTCAAATGCAAATTGTCGAATGGCCCTGAGACAAAACAATTATATCTACGACTCTTCCATGGTCTGCTCACCATTGTTCGGAAATCACAGAATTCGTCTACTGTCAAAGCCTTTTTTCTTCTCTTGGTTCAATCACGGTGCAGAATGCAACTTACTTGAGATCCCTGTTTCTGTAAATCCCTTTCTGCCTTTTCCGTTGGGTGGTGCCTACTTACGGATTTTTGGCCCTAGATGGGCAAAGGTGGGAATCAAGACTAACTCAATATTCAATGCTCCAATAGTGTTCTATGTTCATCCTAAAGATGTGATCTACAGAACCGATGGTCTCTCTTGGTATTCGTACAGAAATACGGCCAACTGCATGAAAGCATTAGAGGACATAATCCTGTATGGCAAAAGAATCGGGGCAAAATTCATAAAGGCTTGTGAGCTGGCAGAGCTTCACCTCGACATGGGTAAAAACGGATATTAGTTTCTGCTTTTGCTTTATAGCCGTGGGCCGAGTGCATGTACATGCTATTCTCTTGGCGCGCGCTAAGGCATTATGATTGTGATGGGGAAATATCGAATGAAGTCGAACAGTTCTTACGTTAGTGTAGATCTGACGTTCATTCTTGCGATTCAGGCGACTTTCTTACTGGCGACGTTCTTCAACATAATGCTCCTAAGACAGTTGCTAGGATTAGTATTGTTGACCTTTGTCTCTGGGTTTTTGATTCTTCGGCTAATGAAGTTGGATCGACGACTCGGCCTTGCAAATACGGTCCTGCTGTCCGTTGGTCTAAGTGTATCTTTTGACATGTTTCTTGGACTTTTTGCTAATTTTCTGCTTCCTTTGGCGGGAATTGGGAGACCGTTAGATGAGTTCCCTGTTCTGGTTGTTTTCAATCTCTCCCTAGTGCTAATTCTTCTTGGATCACGGCTACGCGAAAAGAAGTTGAGATATGATCCAAAAAGCATATTCTCAATTCGTATTCTTCTCTTTGCTGTTTTCTTGCCAGCGTTAGGTATTGCCGGTTCCATCTATGCCGGCATATCAAATAATGGGTCGCTTTTACTTGCTTTGGATCTTGCGATCACTGCTGTGCTTTGTCTGAGTATTCTCTTTAGGTCAAAAGTCTCCGGATTTTTTGCTTTGATCATTATCGTCATCGCTGTAGCTCTTCTGTTCCGTGGGTTCTTCATTAGTCGCTACTTCTGGGGATATGATGAGTTTGACGAGTACTACGTTTTCAGGCATCTGAACAGCAGCGGTTACTGGAATCAGGGTCTCAATTGGTCACAAGACATCGAATTATTGAAGGCTAACAGTATGTTGAGTGTAACCATCCTGCCACAAATATACTCGCAAGTTCTGGGGATAGACCCAACTTCGACTTTCAAGTTACTGTATCCTTTGATTGCAGTCTTCATTCTTTTGGCATTGTACAGTCTGTACTGTACGCAAATGAACAAAACGGAGGCTTTTCTGAGTGTCTTTTTCTTTGTGGCGGTGCTTTTGGAATTGGGAGGAGTAGGTCCTGACAAGCAAATAGTTGCCATGTTATTCTATGTGCTGATATTCTTCTTGTTCTTCAACAAAGAATTGGTTTCTTGGGAGAAGTATACTCTGCTCGTAATATTCGGCGCGTCTATCGTTGTTTCACATTACTCGCTTTCTTACTTGCTCATTTTCTTGATCTTCTCGGTCTGGTTCGTATCGTTCATATTGAAGAAATCCAGCAGAAGAATATCTCTAGCCCTATGTGTTTTGTTCCTAGTTATGGCATTTTCGTGGTACATATTCGTTTCCAGTTCAGGACCATTTACTGATTTTGTAAGATTTGGGAACAACATATATTCGAATTTTGCAACGGATTTCTTCAACTTGGGTTCCAGAGGATCTACAGTTTTATCGGGGATTGGTTTAGAGTCTGCTAGGTCCTCTCTCCATCAAATCGGAAGATATGTTTTCTACATTACAGAAGCTCTTATAGTTCTTGGTTTCTTCAAACTCGTTATTCAAAGAAAGAAACTCGAGTTTGACACAGAATTCATGGCTACAATCGTTTTCAATTTTGTTATTCTCGGCATGACTGTTGTCGTGCCACTGTTAGCTAATTCTTTTCGCGCGGAAAGATTCTACGAGATTGCTCTTCTGTTTTTGTCTCCTATGGCCATCTTGGGCATTAAGGCGGTTTCCGACATTGGACAGAAGTTGTGGCGGAAATCGTCCTTTCTAGGTTTAGCCTTGATCGTTCTCGTTGTCTTTTTCATGTTTCAGTCAGAATTTGTCTATGCGATAACTGGAGACGTGACTTGGACAGTGGAAATGAGCATGTACAATCCTGATAGACTTTCGCTGTCGAACCAGTTTGTGTGGCAGGGCGAAGTCGTGGGTGGGCAATGGATCGCCCACTACATGGTTATCAATGAAAAATCGAAAGTGTATAGTGATATATATTCAGACAGTAGCGTTTTGACAGCATTTTGCTCCCTAAATAGAGGAAGCATTCAAGCATTATCTAACACGACCCTAAGCCTGCAATCTGGGTCATCAATCTATTTGGGATGGATAAACATTGATCCTGGGATCATGGCTGGGCAGTACTACATGTGGAAAACGACAGACATCTCGGCCTTGCTCAATAGCACTGACAAAGTATATTCTAATGGTTATTGTGAAGCCTATCAAGGTCCATGACGTTTTGATCGGTGGTGGGCATCCACGTGCACTTTGGCATTGCCCGGGCAAAACACGCCTTGTTTGGCGTGCTAGCGCGCGCTAGCAATCGCAAAAGTTGGCAGAAGATCCACGTTGCGTTTCGGGAAGCCCCACTTTCACGATCAGTATTTAGGACTGATTGTTGTAGAATCATGGTTGGTCGCGTGTCTGGCTGTGTCGTTGATTAGTATTGAGTAGCGATGTTTCCATCGCGCGCGCTCAATACATGTCCTTATCTCTTAAGAATGATCTCATAAAGCAAAAGAAATCCGAACAGAGGTGTTTGCAGTTGAAGTCAATCAATCTTGGGTTGATCGGATTAGGTGAAATGGGCAAGATTCATCTCCGCAACTGTATCTATCTAGATGGAGCCAGACTCATAGCCGTATCTGACGTCTCCGTCAAATCACTGCGCGTCGCCAAGAGGGCAGGGATTAAGAACGTGTATACAGATTACAACAAACTGCTTGATGATCCGAGGATCGACGCTGTCATAATCTCTCTGCCGACTTTTCTTCATGCACCGGTTGCGATGAAGGCAGCAGAATGCGGAAAGCACATACTTGTTGAAAAACCGTTGGCTAGAAACTCCAACGAGGGGGAGAGCATTACATCGGCTGCAAGAAGATATGGAGTAAAACTGATGGTAGGTTATCCTTTGAGGTTCATGCCGCAGTTCACTGGTCTGAAGAGATCCTTGGAAACAGGAATATTGGGCGATGTACAAATCGCCGTAGCTAGTACGATCAGTAATGGCCCCTTTTTCCATAGAACCGAATACGGGACACCTCGGCCAGTGCCATCTTGGTGGTTTGACAAAACACTCACTGGAGGAGGAGCACTCATAGATCTGGGTTCTCATCTTGTTGACCTTCTGACTTGGTTTTTCGGCGACGTAACTAGTATTCGAAGCCAGTTGGGTCATAGGTTCAACATGGATTTCGAAGACCACGCGGTTTGCGTTATGAAATTCAAAGGCGGAATCGTTGCAACGTTGAATGTAGGATGGTTTGCCGAATACCACAGAGTCCAAGTGGATTTTTATGGAACCGTCTCACATGCCCATGCTGGTTCCAAGTCTCAGGCTTTCATTGACCACGTATTGAAATTGATTAGCAGACGAGCGAGAAATGTTTCCACAGGATTCTACCAAGAACTTCATCATTTTGTCACATGTCTCTCTCAAGATATCAATCCAAATCCCTCTGGGCAAGAAGGGCTACAGAACCTTAGAATCATCGAGGCTGCATACGAGAACTCCCTTTAATCTAAACATGGTGTCATGTATGAGTCTGGTAAGTCTAGCCAAATCATGTATTGATGCAACGTCATTGCAACAATCGATCCAGAAGTCTCTAGACTTGATCCAATTTCATTTTGATCCAAGAGTGCACAAGATTGTAATAAAACCGAACTTGTGTTACTATTGGGATTCTTCGACTGGGGAGACGACAGACCAAAAGCTCATTGGTGCATTGATTGACGTCATAAGGAAAAACGTGAATGAGAGTGTTGACATTTCAATCGTTGAGTCCGATGCCTCAGCAATGAGGTGTAAATGGGCGTTTAGAATGTTGGGCTATGAAAAAATGGCTGACGATAAGAGGGTTAAACTGGTTAATCTGACCAATGATAACGTACAGAGGACCAACGTTACCGTTCGCAACAGGAGTTTTCGGCTTTTCTTGCCACACTCGATTGCTGAAGCAGACCTTTTCATAAACGTTCCCAAAATGAAGTATATGGCGGGAACAAAGTTTTCAGGCTCTCTCAAAAACATATTCGGCTGTAATCCCTACCCAAAGAAATACCGTTATCACAAATGGCTTGATGAGACGATAGTAGGTTTAAACAAAGTAATGAAACCTGATGTTTGCCTGCTAGATGGACTAGTCGTCAGGGGAATACAGCCTCAAAAACTTGATCTCTTGATGGCAAGTACAGATCCAGTGGCCTTTGATTCTTGTGCTGCAAGAATAGCAGGAATTAACCCACATTCTATACGCCACATTTCTCTAGCTTCTTCTGAAGGAATTGGAAGTTTGAAATACATCAATGTGGGAGAGCTTTTGAGTAAATTCGCCGACTCATTTCCGAAAAAAGACGCAAAATACAAGACGTGGGAATTCATTGCTAAAACATACAGTCGCTTAGCGCACGCGTTGTGACTTGGATATTTGAAGTGAACGATGTGACGACGATTTCAATTGTTATACCTACTCTTAACAGGCCTGGGTCCTTAAGGAAACTACTAGTCTCTATTCCTTGCCAAACAAGCTTGCCTGAAGAAGTAATAGTTGTCGATGATGGCGATGATGATGAAACTTCGAAATTGGTCAAAGAAAACTCCAACTTTTTTTTGAGCAAAGGGATCTCGCTGAAATACTCCCGCGGAAACAGAGAGAACAGGAGTATAAGCGCCGCTCGCAATATCGGTGCCACAAAATCAACCGGAGAAATAGTATTGTTTCTCGATGACGATGTAATGCTTGACAATAAATATGTGGAACAAGTTTTGAAAACATATGAAGAATATCCTATGGCTAAAGGGGTTCAAGGATATATAGTAAATGAGGCAATGCGACTTTCAAATTTTCGAAGTATTCTAGTGAACTCTATAAATAGGGTTTTCTTTATGTGGTTTAATATTGAAAAGAACAAGTGCTTTTATCGACTGGGAGTTACTTACCCATATTCCCCTGATAGAATAATCCAGTGTAATTGGTTGCATGGCGCAAATATGAGTTTGAAAAGAGAAGTGTTTCAGAGCTTTCGATTTGACGAGAATCTTGGAAGGCGTTCAATTGGAGAAGATCTCGATCTTTCTTATCGGATCCACAAGCGTTACCCGAATTCACTATCAATGAATTCAAGGGCAAGGCTGATTCACAAGTCGACTCTTAGGATCAGTAAATCTTTGGTATACCTCGATACCGCATATTTTGTTTATCTCTTTTTCAAGAATTACGAGCAAACTACACAGAACAGAGTGCTTCTCTTATGGACTTTGTTTGGTCGATTGATCTTAGGACGCGGACTATACTTGATAGTTTCACGGGACGTGAAGCCGTTTTTCTGGTCGATAAAATCGCATATATGCATACTGAATCACTTCAATAATGTTAAGAAGGGAGATTTCCGTTTTCTTGATTCCATAATCTGAGTCTGCACACCTCACATGTACGCGTAAGTTGTTACCAAGGAGAAAAGCTATGCCCAAAGAATCGGAAGTGAAGAAAGCTAACATAGCGTTGCACGACAAAACTGCTCATTATTTCGAAGAGAAAAATGTTGAACTTTTCAACGTAGTCGAGAAACGCAATTTCGATGAAAGAATAAGAGAAGCTGATCAGACATGCAAAAGACACGTGATCTGTTGCGATCTCGGTTGCGGTACTGGATTTCTGATCCAAAAACAGCTTCCCAGATTTGAAGATGTCGTGGGTTTGGACATGTCAAAAGAGATGATTAGAGTCTGCGAAGCTAAAGGTTTGGGTAAGCGCGCTTGTTTCATTCTGGCTGACGCTGAGAATTTGCCTTTTCGAAATAATGTCTTCGATATCGTGACAATGCGCGCTGCACTACACCATATTCCATCTGTGTCGAAGTGTTTCGAAGAAATCTACCGCGTTCTGACCAAAGAAGGCATCATGTACATTGATCATGAACCAAATAGAAAACGAGTGGCAAGCTTCATCAAGAAACTTAAGATATTTCCCAAATTAGTAGATGATTTACGTGTGAGAAAATATGGAACCGGCCAATCATCATACGGTTTGTTTCCTCCAGAGTATAGAATAGCAGATGTCCATGAATCGGAGGGATTCTCTTCTCGAGAAATTCGTAAGAAGCTTACATCAATCGGATTTTCTATAGTGAAAACAAAGAGTCATCATACGTCTTTCATGTACTTGTACCGGTTGCCCTCTCCGCTCAATTCTTTAAGCTCTGTAGATAGGTTACTAGACAGTCTTCCATTGGTCAAACACATTTCGAGCCATATTTGCATTTGGGCCAGAAAATAGAAATAGGCACGCGCTGACAACAATAGAACAGAAATGGTGTTATTATGAAAATAGGGCTCGTAGGGTGTGGAGGAGTAGCTAATTACCATGCTAAGATATACAAACTCATCAAAGACGCAGAAGTAGTGGCAGTCACTGACGTGAACTTGGAAAGAGCAAGATCGTTTGCGAGCAGATTCAAAGTTAAAAGATACTTTCCAACGTATCAGGATCTTCTTGAAATGGAGAATCTGGACTATGTTGACGTATGCACTCCTACTTCAACACATGCTCCCATCGTGATCGACATATTGAGATCGGGAATGAACGTCTTGTGTGAAAAGCCGCTGGCATTAAACAGTGAGCAATGCGATCAGATAATATCAGAAGCCGAAACTCAGAGGGCAAAACTCTGCATTTGCCACAACCAGATTTTCTTCCCTGCAGTCAGAAAGATCAAATCGAAGATTGATGAGGGAGAGATCGAGCTGGTGTCATTCAAGACGTTTGACAAAGAAAATGGCGCCTTGCTTCCCTCATGGACTGCTACGGCTTCCGAAGGAGGGATTCTGTGGGAGACTGGCTACCATCTTGCTTATCTGCAACTCTTTTTCTTAAGAGAAGTGACAGAACTTTTTGCTGTAGGGAAGAAAGTCAAGTTCCCCGTATATGATGATTTCTGTGTTGTCTTGAAAACTGCATCTAGATGTTACGGTACAATTGAACTATCTTGGCTCGCAAAGGAGATGGACGTGTTCTACGAGATCGACACCGCAGACGGAGGACGCATCCAAATAGACAGAAATTCAGACTATCTGTTGAATGCTCCACCTGGGGTTGCTGACACAGCCCTATTCAAATCTAAACGTGTATTTTCGCGCAAACTGACGATGCGTTACTTCCGTGGTCATTTTCATTTGTTCACGAGTTTTATGAACTCTATAAAGAACGACTTGCCTCCGCCCGTCCCTCCAATAGAAGGAAAGAAGACTATTCAATTGCTTGAGTGCATTCAAGAATCGCTAAATGAGGGAAAAGTCGTTCGCGTCCCAAACTAGACTACCCTCTTCGTGCGCGTTTCTATAGGCTATATTCTGCATACAATCTTATGTCGCAAGATCCGCTTATGCTTACCCTAATTGTTATTTGCGTTGAGGTTGCACGCGCAAGAGTTGCTAGAAGTGAGGGACCAAAAACCATGATTCGGTACCTAATAGGCTCAGTCCTTTTCCTGAAGAAGTCGATGTATCCGCTATCACAAGATGAGGACTGCTGAAGCAGGTAGCCAGAGTGTTTCACGAACCATCCCATCTGAATAGATGCCTTTTACACTTTCAATGAATACGTTGTCGCATGTTCACAAAGCCTATTGTAGGACAAATAATAAAATCAAATGCTTGAGATTCTAGCGGGTGTGCGAACCTATGTTACTATTTTGATTCTTCGAGCGTAGAAACGACTGACCAGACAGTGCGAGCGCAAAAAAGCGACATTTGTGTTGTGTGCTTAAGTGTAAGCTGTGTTTGTTGGGCTTGAAATCGTTATCTACCCTCACCTGTAGAACTTGTATACAGTAGCTGTTCCTGAAGGGTCTCCACTCATAATGTGAATGTATAATGGAACCGTTAAGCCGGTAATGATCACAGTGTGCGTGGTTGTTAAGGCTGAATTAGCAGTGAGTGTTCCGCTTACATGGGTTATTTTCCAATAGTTGAAGTTGGATTGAGTATCATGGGCCAAAGCCCAAGTGTAAAGAGGAGATGGACTATATTCTACCGAGCTATTCGCTGCTGATGTCGTGGTCCATGAAACTTGTTCTGCCGTACTATTCAATGTTTGCAAAGTGACATTTCCTAAAATAAAAGTTGCAGGATTCGGAAGCCCCAAAGCGGCCAAATATGGCGTTATGTCGGGCGAACCCGAATTTTTGCCATCTCCTGGGCCCCCGTATTCCCAAATTATCCATCCATCACCACCTGCTGACAATATGGCGTTTACTTGTCTCGTAATATCTGCCGTTGTCAGATTAACAGCGCCTTCGCTAGTAAATTGGTTTGAAATAAAAGGACAAATAGGAATCAACCCATGCGGTCCGCCGGTAGCATTTCCTTCAAACGCCTGAACACAGCCTGAGTAGTCTGAAGTAACATTAGAGTAAATCATTGGAGCTACCCATTGAATGTATCCTTGACTGATCCAGTAATTCACGTCTTGACCATCTCGGTAACACCAGTAGGCTGGCCCTAAACCACCTCGCCCATAACCATGAGGTGACGCTCCGAACTCTAGATTTGGATTAATCGCGAGTGCCCACTGCGTCATGTTCCTGACGAGCGTGTTAACTAAGTTGGTCCGCCATTCCCTAAACAGATTAAGATACAGCCCAGTTCCTCCGTTAGCAACGGGAACAACATCGTTAGGCCATGTGACATTAGAAAGGCCAGTGTCAGCTATGAACTGAAGCTTATCATAGTTTACTGCTCCGCTTGAACAATTACCAAGCGGCATGTAATCATCCCATCGTGTATAGTCAAAGGTTATGCCGTCTATGTTGTAGTTAGTGACTAATTCGGTAATCAAGTTGTGAATCAAGGATACAGCGTAGGGATTAGCAATGTCCAACCAACCGTTATTTCCGAAGTAGGGTTGTATGCTGCTTAGGTTTCCGCCAGATGGAAGATACCAAGCAACTCTGCTGATTCCGTCACCCGAATATGATTTGTACATTGTGTCAAAATGCGCGTAGACTTGGATGCCTTTAGCATGGAAGGTAGCTATGCATTGGGCAAAGTTTATTGCTGGAAAAACCGTGAGAGGAACATACACACTTTGGTAACAGGCTTCATAGTTTTTGAGTATTTCAATACTTACGAGATTTATACCATAGGTTGCCAGATTGTTTGCTATTGTGGTGAAGTCTGGAGATGAGAGGGATTGTTGTGCGATGAATACTCCTCTCATTTGACTGCTAACACCCCCGCCCAGCATATAGGATATGTTACCGCTGTTGAGAATATTCACGGCTTGATATGAGCTCAAAGCTTGGCAAGCGAGCAGGCTAAACAAGATTATTATTGCTACGACGATCAGGGCCTTCATCGGCATACTCTTCGAGCTGATTGATCGCATGTATCCTTATCCTTCAGGTGGTCTGAAAGTGCATCGTAATACTTAATAAACCATTCCGTCGTACTGTAGAACACGACGACACACCATGACACTAGTGCAACCAAGCAATTTAAAAACGTATGCCTGCTTAAATTCATTTTGCGCAAGCACAGAAAGACCGAAAGTTTTAGGTACGTCGAACTAAAAACGGCACCATCAATTCTTGACGGTACGCAAGAAAGTCCAGTTGGTCAGCGCGCCCTAACGAGCCTGAAAGGGGTGTACCAAGGAGAAAACTGTGAAAAGGACTGAAAAACAATGGATAAAGCTTTAGAGATGGGCAAGAACTCAGCCACTGGAAGCTTTCAGCTGCTCATAGGCGTGGCCACATCCACAATAATCATGGCAGTAGGGGCCATAATTCTGGGCAGACTCCTCACAACCGATGAGTATGGGCTATACGGGATCGTGGTAATCCCGTCCACGCTAATCAACCTGTTCAGAGACTGGGGCATAAACTCCGCCATGACCAAGTACATTGCCAGCCTCAGAGCCTCACACAAAGACGAAGAAATACACGACTTCATTGTCGCCGGGCTCATCTTCGAAGTTGCCGCTGGCCTCGCCCTATCGTTCCTCTCCCTATTCCTAGCCAGCTTCATCGCCTCAATGATTTTTCACAGACCCGAATCCGCATCTTACATCGCAATAATTTCGGTTTCGATAATCTCCGGCTCGCTCCTCACAGCTTCTCAATCTGGCTTCGTAGGCTTCGAAAGAATGGGACTCAACAGCTTCACACTCGTCTGTCAAGCCATTGTGAAAACCGCAGTAGGCCCAGTGCTAATTTTCCTAGGATACAGCGTCCTGGGAGCAGTCATCGGCTACGCCTTGGGCTTCGTAACCGCCGGAATCATCGGCCTAGCAACCTTCTACCTCGTCCTATTCAGACCTCTTAGAAAAAAACGGACAAAAAACTCCAACATAGCCAAAACACTCAAAACAATGCTAAGATACGGAGTGCCGCTTTCAATATCTTCCATCCTAGGAGGCATCCTAGGGCAGATTTACGCTTTTATGATAGTCCCTCTAACCAGCAATACGCTGTACGGCAACTACACGACGGCAGCCAACTTCACAGTCCTTTTGACTTTCTTCTCGATCCCAATAGTAACGGTCTTGTTCCCTGCGTTCGCAAAGCTCGACCCGCAGAACGAGCGTGAGCTCGTAAGAAACGTCTTCGCATCCTCAATCAAATACACTTCCCTACTGCTAGTACCGGCAACGATGGTCGTAATGGCCTTATCGGGCCCGATGATAGGCACGCTGTACGGAGAAAAATACGTTTACGGGCCCTTCTTCCTAACAATAGCCGTCACAGGCAACCTGTTCGTGGTCTTCGGAAGCCTAAGCTCAGGGGGTCTTCTATCCGGCCTTGGAGAAACACGAATACTCATGAAACAGAGCATAATAACACTGATTATCGGTCTTCCCCTGGGCTTCTTGCTTATGCCCACACTTGGAATAGTAGGTCTCATAATCGCGAACATCTTCGCCGGATTGCCAAGCATGCTCTGGGGCCTCTACTGGATATGGAAGCATTACAGAGCCAAAGCCGACTTCCAATCCTCAGCGAAGATCCTTGCAGCATCAGCGATGGCAGCCCTAACAGCATACCTGCCCACGATATTTCTGAACACGGTCAACTGGATAAAGCTCATAATCGGCCTAATAATCTTCATAACCGTCTACATACTAAGCGCACCCATAATCGGCGCAGTCAGCCTAACTGACATAAACAACCTCAGAACAATGTTTTCTGGCCTGGGACTATTATCAAAACTGATCAACATACCACTGACAATAGCCGAAAGGATAGCCAAGAGCGTTTTCGGTTCTAAAAAACAACTCTAGATTGTAATCGTGACCGCTAAGATTCTGTTACCTCTTCGATTGACTTAGTTTGTTCTGACAGGTATTACTTTTCGGTTGATGACCAAAATTCTTCCCCCTGTCAAAAATCGATTGATAAATAATTTCCCTTTGGGTCCTGTGTAGTCTTCGTCGGATTAGGGTTCATGTGACTACTCCCGCGCGCGCACGAATTCTCCGTCTTTGACAAGTCGCTCACTTTCCGTTCCGAACGCACAAAAATACTTCTCTAAACAGTGCGGCTATCGCTGGCTTTTGCGAAGTCCTGTTGCAAATCATTGAACCTGCCAATTTGCGGATCTCCGTGTCAATGGAGTAGCCTGTATTTCTTTGACTGATCTTTGCGTTAGTATGGTATTCCTTCTTGGTAGTCGTCGTATTCCTTCTTTATCTTGATCATTCTTCCGTCGCTGCAAGCCTTGATAATATCATCATAATCCGTGACATCCATGAAGCCAGGCTCATCGAGATGGTAAAACTGTCTCGCTTTAGCGGAAGGCGTAGAATACAGCGAGCCATTCCAATGTTCATCATAAAACTCCACAAACTCCCAGATCTTCTTGGC